>ERZ778496.1150-NODE-1150-length-20183-cov-11.454243_pt1 | contig 20183 bp, 17 predicted proteins | sample MGYA00433099_ERZ778496 | MGnify/ENA primary metagenome ERZ778496 (study PRJEB29527, sample SAMN07138962) | mouse gut metagenome | material: feces | host: mouse | place: China:Nanjing | collected 2016-01-25 ... | reverse complement strand
TGCCGTTCACGTAGAACAGCACTTTGAATGTACTTCTTGCCATACTCGTTTTTTTTGTTTGCAAAGTTATTACTCAACGAGTTAGACCTTGATAAGCAAATCGGCGCAGAACGGCGCAATCAATGCAGGGAGCGTTAAAAATGCGTCCCGCTTCGGGTAACGATTTGAAAACCGTTCTGCTTCATAGAACTGCTTTCCTTTGCGTTTCCCGTTTTTTGCGGTTGGCTTCATTTGGCACTGTAAACGCTTTAATGATAGCCATTTCAGTGACATTTCAACCTCTTTTCTCGGTTATTCCAAAGATTTTATGTAACTTTGTCGCTTAAATAAAATTACCGATGAGCGTAGAGATAAGAGAAGTTACCAGCAAGAAGGAGCTTAAGAAGTTTGTCAAGTTCAATATCGAATTATATAAGGGTAATCCCTACCACGTACCGGGTTTAATAGAGGAAGAGATGATGACGCTGGATAAGAAGAAAAATCCGGCGTTTGAGGTGTGCGACGCTATTTACTTCCTTGCCTATAAGGACGGAAAGGTGGTAGGCCGTATCGCCGGTATGGTGAATCGTCCGAGTAACGATGCTTGGGGGCAGAAACGTGCCCGCTTTGGTTTCGTTGATTTTATTGATGATGATGAGGTAGTCGATGCCCTTTTCGGCGCTGTTGAAAAATGGGCCCGTGAACAAGGCATGGAGGAGATCCACGGGCCGATGGGCTTTACCGATATGGATCACGAAGGTATGTTGATCGAGGGTTTCGATCAGATCGGTACGATGGCTACGATTTATAATTATCCCTATTACCCCAAGCAAGTGGAGCGTATCGGATACGGAAAGGATCAAGATTGGCATGAATTTAAGATCTATATACCGGATGGTGTTCCCGAGAAGCATTTGCGTATCGGCGAGATCGTGAAGAAGAAATATGGATTGAAGGTGCTGAAGTTCAAGAACGCTAAGGAGATTATGCCTTACGCCCGTCCGGTATTCCATACATTGAACGCTGCTTTCGCTCCCTTGTATGGTTTTGCGCAATTGACCGAGAAGCAGATCGATTATTATATCAATATGTATATCCCTATGCTGCGTTATGATTTGGTAACACTGATCGTAAGGGAAGAGGATAATGCGGTGGTTGGCTTTGGTATCTCCCTGCCCAACCTATCGCGAGCCTTGCAAAAGGCTCGCGGGCATATGTTACCCTTCGGGTGGATTCATTTGCTGAAAGCGTTGAAGAGTAAGCCGAAAGTAATCGACCTGTATTTGACAGGGGTCTTGCCGGAATATCAAAGTAAAGGCGTGAACGCTTTATTATTTAATGACTTGATTCCGGTCTATAAGCGTATCGGTGCCGTTTACGCCGAGAGTAACCCGGAGCTGGAGACGAATAGCGCCGTACAAGCGCAATGGGATTATTTCAAGCGAGAGCATCATAAATCAAGAAGAGCGTATATTAAAAAGTTATAAGAGATATGGATGAGCTGAATTCAACGATACAACAACCTACGGAATATAACGATGATGACATCAAGACACTGGACTGGATGGAGCATATCCGTCGGCGTCCCGGTATGTATATCGGAAAACTGGGGGACGGTAGCTATGCCGATGACGGTATCTATGTATTGTTGAAGGAGGTGCTGGATAACTCTATCGACGAGTACATGATGGGGTACGGCAAAAGTATCGAGGTGACTATCGAGGAAGGTACGGTAGCTGTGCGGGATTATGGTCGTGGTGTTCCTCTGGGTAAGGTCGTGGATGTGTCTAGCAAGATGAATACCGGCGCTAAATACGATAGCAAGGCGTTTAAGAAGTCCGTGGGTTTGAATGGTGTGGGTATCAAGGCGGTGAATGCCTTGAGTAGTTATTTCTTGATAACCAGCTACCGCGACGGGGAGTGTAAGCGGGTGGAATATAGTAAGGCGATCGTCACGGAGGAATCGGATATCCAACCGACCGGGGAGGCGAACGGTACGCAGGTGTTTTTTGTCCCGGATCGGGAGATCTTTAAGGATTATCATTATAAGGACGAGTTTATCGAGGGGCTATTAAAGAACTATGTATTCTTGAACTCGGGACTTTCCATTATTTACAACGGCAAGCGTTTCTATTCCCGCAACGGTCTGGTGGATTTGTTGAACGAGAATATGACCACCGAGCCTCTTTACCCGATCATCCACCTGAAAGGGGAGGATATAGAGGTGGTTGTCACGCATAGCAATCAATATGGAGAGGAATACTATTCGTTCGTAAATGGCCAGCATACCACCCAAGGCGGTACGCACCTTTCCGCTTTCAAGGAGTCTGTAGGCCGTGTCATCAAGGAATATTACAATAAGAATTTCGAATATTCGGATATTCGTGCGGGTATCGTGGCCGCTATCAGTATAAAAGTGGAGGAACCTGTATTTGAGAGCCAGACAAAGACCAAGCTCGGCTCGAAAGATATAGGACCGGACGGCCCTACGGTAGCGAAGTTTATCGGTGATTTCATCAAGAATGACCTGGATAACTATTTGCATAAGAATATGGAGACTTCGGAGCTTTTGCTGAAGAAGATCTTGGAGTCCGAGAAAGAGCGCAAGGCGATCGCCGGTGTTACGAAGCTGGCCCGCGAGCGTGCGAAGAAAGCGAATTTGCATAATAAGAAATTGAGGGATTGCCGGATTCACCTGACCGATTCGAAAGGGGATCTGCTAGAGGAAAGTAGTATCTTTATCACGGAGGGTGACTCGGCTAGCGGTTCTATTACGAAGAGCCGTAACCCGAATTATCAAGCTGTATTTAGTTTAAGGGGTAAGCCCTTGAATAGTTATGGCTTGACAAAGAAGATCGTTTACGAGAACGAGGAGTTTAACTTACTTCAGGCGGCCTTAAATATCGAGGATGGCTTGGAGGGCTTGCGGTATAATAAGGTGATTATCGCGACTGATGCCGACGTGGACGGGATGCATATCCGTTTGTTGTTGATTACCTTCTTCTTGCAATTCTTCCCCGACTTGATTAAGCGTAATCATGTTTATATCTTGCAAACCCCGTTGTTTCGGGTACGTAACCGGCAGAAGACGTGGTATTGTTATTCGGAGGAGGAACGCTTGGCTGCCATAGCCGCCGCCGGAAAGAATCCGGAGATCACCCGATTCAAAGGTCTGGGAGAGATCTCACCCGATGAGTTCAAGCATTTTATCGGCAAGGATATACGCCTTGATCCGGTGACAATGAAGAAAGAGGACCTCGTGAAAGATATGCTCGAGTTCTATATGGGGAAGAATACCATGGAGCGACAGAACTTTATTATCGATAACTTAGTGGTTGAAGAAGATGTCATCAATTGAAAATAAACGTATCGCGCTTTTTCCCGGTACCTTCGATCCTTTTACGATCGGGCATCAATCCTTGGTAAGGCGTGGGTTGGAACTGGTGGACGAGATCGTGATCTCGATCGGTATCAACGATAAGAAGCTTACCTATTTTTCCTTGGAGAAACGAATGGCGGCGATCCGGAATCTATACAAGGATAATCCAAGGGTGAAAGTCATGTCATATAATCAATTGACGGTGGATTTCGCTAAAGAGGTCGGAGCCGGCTTTATTTTAAGAGGAATCCGTACGGTCAATGATTTCGAATACGAGAAGACGATTGCGGACGTGAATCGTAAGTTGACGGGTATCGAGACTTTTATCTTGTTTACGGAACCGGAGCATACGCATATTAGCTCAAGCATTGTCCGTGAGTTGTTACGCTACGGCAAAGACATTTCCCAATTCGTCCCTAAAGAGACGAGATTATATTGAAAATTATGAAACGAATATATCTGATGAAACGAATCGTCTTATCCCTGCTGATCGTCTTAGGTGTGTTTACCGGAGCGACGGCGCAAAAAGCGAATATGGATGCCCGGAAACTCCAATTGGCTTTATTCGCTATCTCTAACCTATATGTCGACTCTACTAACGAGACGAAGTTGGTGGAGGATGCTATAGTCGGCATGTTGGATAAGCTGGACCCTCATTCCAATTATATGGACCCGGAGGAGACGAAGGAGATGACCGAGCCTTTACAAGGTAATTTCGATGGTATTGGTATACAGTTCAATATGTTGACGGATACGCTTTACGTGATTCAGGTAATTCCTGGAGGCCCCTCTGAGAAGGTGGGGCTGATGGCGGGCGACCGTATCATCCAAGTAGACGATACCTTGATCGCCGGCGTGAAGATGAAGACTACCGATATCATGAAGAAGTTACGAGGACCGAAGGGTACCGAGGTGCGTGTGAAAGTAAAGCGGGGTAAGTCTCCGGATTTGATGGATTTCAAGATCGTGCGTGGCAAGATACCCGTGTATAGTCTGGATGCCGCTTATATGGCGGATAAGAATACCGGTTATATTAAGCTGAACCGTTTCGCCGCTTCTTCCGCCGATGAGTTTAGGGAGGCGTTGGAGAAGCTCCGGAAACAGGGCATGAAGAACTTGATTCTGGATTTGCAGGGAAATGGCGGGGGATATTTGAATATCGCCATAGAGCTGGCAGATGAGTTCTTGGATAAAAACCAGTTGATCGTTTATACGAAAGGGAGTAAGCAACCTCGTGAGGAGGCGAACTCTACCGCTCGTGGACAATTCCAAGAGGGGCGTTTGGTCGTGTTGGTGGATGAGTCGTCGGCTTCGGCCAGCGAGATCGTCTCCGGCGCTATTCAAGATTGGGACCGTGGAGTGATCGTAGGTCGCCGTACCTTTGGTAAAGGTTTGGTACAGAAACCGATTCCTCTGCCGGATGGTTCCATGATTCGTCTGACGGTTTCTCGTTACTATACGCCTACCGGACGTTGTATCCAAAAGCCTTACGAGAACGGGAAGATCGAGGAGTACCATCATGATCTGATCGACCGTTATAACCGGGGAGAATTGATGAGTGCCGATAGTATTCATTTCCCGGATTCAATGAAGTATAATACGTTGGTTACCGAGCGTACCGTATACGGAGGTGGAGGTATTATGCCGGACGTGTTCATTCCGGTAGATACGGCCCGTTATACGGATTATCACCGGAAACTCGTAGCCTCCGGTTTGGTCAATCGGGTGTCTATGAATTATTTGGATCGTAATCGGAACCGGATGATGGCTAAATATCCGAAGTTCCAGCAGTATAAGCAGGATTTCGTGGTCGAGGAGGATCTTATGGAGGAGCTTCTGAAGATGGCTGGGGATGAGAAGATCGAGTTTGAGGAAGAGCAATATAATCGTTCGAAGCCGTTGATCATGCTTCAGATCAAGGCGCTTATCGCACGGGATCTCTATGATATGGCGCAGTACTTCCAGATTATCAATGATGATAATCCGAGTTACCAGAAGGCGCTTCAGATTATTAATAATAAAGAGACTTACAATAGGCTTTTAGGACGTTAACCAACGTAAACAGCTGAGGATATGTATTGGACGCTTTTTCTGACATTCGTGAAAATAGGTATGTTTACCATCGGAGGCGGATACGCCATGTTGCCGCTGATCCAACGGGATGTGGTGGACCGGGGGTGGATGACGAAAGAAGACTTTATTGACGTTTTCTCCGTGGCCCAGTCGTTGCCGGGTATTTTTGCCGTGAATATAGCGATCTTTGTGGGCTGTAAATTGAAGAAGACATGGGGCGGTGTTGTTTGTGCCTTGGGCACGATTCTCCCATCTTTTGTCATTATGCTTTTGATCGCTTTGTTCTTTACTCAGGTAAAGGATAATGTATGGGTGGAGAAGGCGTTTAAGGGATTGCGCCCAGCGGTGGTCGCCTTGATCGCCGTGCCTTGTCTGACGACCGCACGTTCTATCAAGTTGACTTATGTGCAAATGATCATACCTGTCGGTGCGGCATTGCTGATTTGGCTGGGTGGGGTGTCTCCCGCTTGGATTATCTTAGCGGCTATAGCCGGAGGTTTGGTGTATGGTTTAAATAAGAAGAGCTGATATGATTTGGTTGCAATTATTATATGTATATCTGAAGATCGGTATATTGGGTTTTGGTGGCGGGTATGCGATGTTATCCTTGATACAAGCCGACGTGGTGGACCGTTACGGTTGGATCTCCTTGCAGGAGTTTACCGATATTGTCGCTATCTCTCAAATGACACCTGGGCCGATCGGTATTAATAGCGCCACCTATATAGGGTATACGGCGATACATAACGCAGGGTATTCGGAGGCGATGAGTATCCTAGGGTCTTGCCTGACGACATTCGCGGTCTGCCTGCCCTCCTTCCTACTGGTCCTTTTGATCTCCTATTTCTTCGCCAAGTTCCGGAATAACAAGTACGTGGAAGCAGCTTTCTTGGGATTGCGCCCGGCTACGGTGGGACTGATCGCCGCCGCCGCGTTATTGTTAATGAATAAGGAAAACTTCATCGATTACAAGAGTTTCTTGATCTTTGGTGCCGCCTTTATCCTGACTTGGAAGTTCAAGATCCACCCGATCCTGATGATTATCCTGGCGGGCATTGCGGGGATCATCCTGTATTCGTCTTTCCCCTGTTAAACCTTGCGGGGCTTACTATCCGTATATATAAGGATAAAAGACAGATCAAGCCGGATAAAAACTTCCCCCTTCCTGCTCTAAAGTCTATAACGATCTTATCTATTCTTTATTCGTCGGCGGCGAACGATCGTTCACTGCCACCGAACGAAGAATGGAGCCTTGTTCGTCAATGAATAAGACTGTGACAAAAGGAGTATATAAATACGAGCGAAAGGTTATTGTCTTATTTGATCAGCCCATTATGAGCAGGACGAATTTTTTGTATCTTGCGGCTGACTTGAATGAATTGGGGATTCTCGAGAAAACAGGATTGATTTTTTTGTTGATTTCTTTTACTTTTCCTTGCGGGTTCGACGTTTTTTATATATATTGTCACCGTGATTACCGTTACATCTGTTTAATACGTCTTTTTTAAATTTAGTCCCTCTAGAGAAAGAAACTATCCGGCTGATATGGAAACTTTATGAAGAAAAGATTTCAGGTGTTTTTTACAGACTCTTAGATTGAGATGCTTATGAAAAGGAACACATGGCTTATGCTGCTGACTTTTATCATGTTTTATGCTGTGGCAGGCAAAAGGGGGATAATGAGCTGCTTCCCATCGTCAAGGAATGGTATGGGAAAGAGATTAAATTCCCGGATCATCCCGTATTCACGCTTTACGGCAAAGATACCGTGGACTACTCGATACCCCAGTCTCCCTATAAGGTGTTGGTGTATGTAGATTCCTCCGGTTGTGTGGACTGTGAGCTGCAATTGCAGAAATGGCAGGAATTGATTAAGTATACTAATTCGATAAGCGATGGGGAAATCCCTTTCCTGTTTTTCTTTTTCCCGAAAGACTATAAGGAGTTGTGCCAATTCTTCAAAAGGGATCTGTTCGACTTGCCGGTCTGCATCGATTTTGATGGCGAGCTGAACAAGTTAAACGATTTCCCACCATTCCCCCAGTTCCATACCTTATTATTAGATAAAGACAATAAGGTCTTGGTGATCGGCAATCCTGTGTATAGTACGGAGATCCGAAGCCTGTATTTCAAGCGGCTGTCGGAGACCTACGATACGGCCAACGAAAAAGAGGACAAATTGATAACAACGAGCGAGGTAAGCCCCATCAAGGCCGATTTGGGAACCTTGAAGGTAGGCGACAGCAAGAAACAGCTTTTCGAGGTAAAGAATACGGGTGATAAGCCGCTGGTTATCATTGCCACAAGCTCCACTTGCGGTTGCGCCTCGGTAGAATATCCGAAACAGCCCATTCCCCCGGGTGGAATCGCTACCGTGGAAGTCACGATGAATCCCAAGGATGTCGGCTTTTTCAATGAGATCATTCAGTTGAAATGCAATACGGAATATCCGGCAAAGCTTCGGATCCGAGGTAGAGCGGAATAAATAATCATCAGGTAAAGAAAGGAGAAGTTTGCCCTGCGCTTCGAAACACCTAGGCAAACTCTCCCCACTACCCCTTAAAAAGAAAGGAGGTGTACAAAGGTACGAAAAGTTATCGACCTATAAGTTAGGTTTTGGCAATTTCCATAAGTTTAATAGGCTTAGGAAGTGTGGATTATTTCCAATTAACAAATCAAAAACAAGAACATTATGCTTAAGAAAATTTTAACAATAGGTAGCTTTGCGGCGATAGCAGCCGCTTTCGGGTTCAATAATACCGGTAGTACTAACGAGGAGGTTTCAGTTTCCGATCTTATGTCGGCTAACACTGAGGCGCTGGCTGATTGCCTGAATGGGTGCGTAGAAAATGGTAATGGCTGTTATTGTAACGGTTGGTATCCCTGCTATGATGAATATAATGGGTGGTAATTTGAATTGGTATTATCTTATTTTTTCATAGATAATACTGTTCTAGATCTTGGAGGTTGAATAGATTTCAACCTCCAGATATTCTAGCACACAATTAGATGAATAAAACAAAGTCCCTTACATAGAAAATAGCATAAATTATGAACAAAGTTATATATCAATTCTTATTGATCGCTTTTTGTTTGGGTTGTTCTTCAAATCCAACGACTGAAAAGTATCAAGGCAAGAGAAACCAAATAATCAATATTCATAATCAGATAAAAGAGATTGTGATAGAGGATATTCTTATCAGTAATTTTACATCTGTGCAAATTATTGACAAATACTTATTTGTCACGGATTATAAATCAGCCAATGAATTAATACATATTTTTAATAAGAATGATTTTAAATATGTAACAAGCATAGGGTTTAAAGGGCAAGGCCCGGGAGAGATAACGAATATAGGTCATATAGCGGAAGATAAAGTGAATCGCAAATTTTATGTATCAGATCATGGTAAAAATAAAATTTTTAGTTATGACTTGGATAGTGCGACCACGGATCCTACCTATCTTCCTGTAGAGAAAATGAAAATGGGGGAAAAAGTATTTCCTGATAGATATGTATATTTTAATGACACGTTATCTATTGGTATAATTATTCAAGCAGGGAATAACGATTACCTTCCTGTTATAAGTAAGTTTAACATGTGGGCTGGTGAAATAACTCCGATGAGTTATTCTGTTAATCCCAAAGTTAAGAAGAAACGCATCGCTTTTGCGTTATCTCCCGAAAATGAGATCTATGTAGAATGTTATACTCCACATGACTTGATGACAATCTGTAGCCTTGAAGGAGAACTAAAATATAATGTGTACGGCCCTAACTGGGATACGGAAACAAATGGTAAGGATCATTTTGGTCCTGTGGTATTTTGCGGTAATAAGATAGTAGCCCTCTATTCCGGGGAGAAATCTTTTACAAATGAAAGGAAGTCCAATCTTCCTTCCAAATTTATGGTTTTCGACTTAGAAGGTAATTATCTAAAAACACTAGAGACTGGATATAAGATCGCAAATATATGCTATGATGAGGACAATCTTCGAATCATCATGAATATGGATGACACCATGCAATTCGCCTATCTAGATGTAGGGGACTTACTAAATTAATTAAAGAGCCATGACCCTATTATTTCGACATATATCCGGCCATCGGCCACTTGAACGCAAGCTTCGCTCTTGCGAATCAGTGGCGGGAAAGGCAGCATAGAGTTGTTTATTGCGCGGTAGAGGCCGGGCATAAGAAGCGGATAGAAGAGAAGGGATTTGAATGTGTCATGCTGGATTATCTTTTGGACTCCGATAAGCAAGAGCTGCGTGTGAAGGGGTTGCGTTTTATCCTGGAATGCGCGATCTCCGCGTTTACACAAGAAAGGGAACAGGCTTTTTTCCGGAGAGCGGCCGATTGGGAAAACAAGATCGCGGAACTGTCTCCCGATCGTGTTTATATGGATGCCCAATGTGCCATGCGTACGGCCTTGTACCATAAGTTGGGAATCCCTGTCGTATTCGTGGAGACCATGCCGCTGTCGCTTTTTGATCCGTGGGTGCCTCCTTTTACCTCCGGCCTTATTCCCAAGCGGACAAGTATATCCAGACTGGCGATACGTTGCGCATGGGAACGCATCGTGATAGCGAGAAGGATCAGGAATCGGTTTTTCTCCTTGCTGCTATGCAGACAAGACTATATTTCGTTGTATCGAAAGTTTTCTATTGAATGCGGTTTCCCTTTTGATGAGAAAGTGGATTGGAGGCGACCTTTTATAATAGGAATAAAAGAGAGTAGGATCCTCTCCATGACTCCCGCCAGCCTTGATTTTCCTCGTAAATATCCACCCGATTGCCAATACGCGCCCTCGAGGGTGGACTTGAATCGGGAGGATCCCGCGCTCAACCAACGATACATCCGGGTCATGGAGGAGGTTTGTTTGCTGAAACAGCGGTGTCCGGATACAAGGATTATCTATTGTTTCTCGAGTACCGTTATGGGGTTTGAGAAACGAGCTGAGATCCGGGGTATTCCATCTTCCGGGGTGATGTGTTTGCTATCAATCATAAGATACTCATGGCAGGAGACCGGATCGAGGACTCGCAAGACTCTCGTTATTGGGGCTTGTTGCCGGAGGAGTTTATCGTGGGCAAAGCTATCTTGATATGGATATCCATCAACCTGCGGACAAGGGAGATACGATGGGATCGTATTTGCAGGCCGATTGAATGAATCATTTCCATGAACGCAATCCGAATGATTGTCTATCGGCAGAATTACCCGCTTAATCGGTAAAAACAGCTCCTTTTTCTATTTCGGTTGCCCATGTTTTTTAGGTGATATAGTTTTGCTTTCGTAAAAAGATAGAAAATGAAAGCAATGAAACGATACTCTTTATTATTCGCATGTCTGTTTTTCCTCTGTGTAGGGAGTAAGGCACAAGAGCAACCTACCCAATGGACGTTGCGCGCTTGCTTGGATTACGCTTTGGAGCATAATATCCAAGTAAAGAAAAGCAAAGTGTCGCATCTTTCCGGTATAGAGGATACGAAACAGGCGAAAGCGCAGCTTTTCCCCTCCCTCTCGGCTTCGGTTACCCAAGGATTCGTGAATTATCCTTCAAGCGATGCCGCTACGAATAATAGCTATAGCGGTAATTATGCGCTGAACGCTAAATGGACGCTTTTTGACGGAGGGCAACGTGTACAGGCGATCAAGCAACAGGAAATACAAAATACCGTTGATGAGCTGGGGATCGAGCAAAACGAGGATGATATCCAAATCTCTTTGATACAGACCTATATGCAGGTTCTTTATGCGCTGGAATCCGTTCGTATCAACCAAAATACGGTTGAGGTATCTACGGCGCAACGGGATCGTGCGGTGGAGTTGCTACGTGCCGGCTCGATCTCGAAAGTGGATCTGGCGCAGTTGGAAAGCCAGCTAAGTACCGATAAATATCAATTGGTCGTAGCCCGGACGAATCTGGACAATTATAAACTGCAATTGAAGCAATTACTGGAACTGGACATAACCGAGGAGATCGAACTGGTGATGCCGGAGCTTACGGAGAAAGATATCTTAAACCCGCTTCCGAGCAAGCAGACAATTTACAACACCTCTTTGGCCGTGATGCCGCAAATAAAGAGTAGTGAGCTGGCCGTGGATATTGCCGAGCTGGAGAAGAAAAAGGCGAAAGGTGCTTTCCTTCCTTCGCTCTCCATGAACGCCGGGCTGGGTACCGGCCATCTTTCCGGAACGGATTACGCTTTCGGTAGCCAGGTCTGGAATAGTTTCAACGAGAGCGTCGGACTGACGATCAGCATCCCTATCTTCAGTAACCGCCAGTATAAGACGGCCTATAACAAGGCGAAATACGCGATTACCACCAGCCAGTTGGAGTTGCTGAATACCCAAAAACAATTGCTGCAAACCGTGGAGGGGATCTATTTGGACGCTACTTCATCGCAGACCCAATATACCTCCGCTACCGAACGTCTGAGTTATGTGAAAGAAAGCTATAATTTGATTGATGAGCAATTCAGTCTCGGTATGAAAAATACGCTCGAGCTATTGACGGAGAAGAACAATTATCTGACCGCCCAGCAAGAGCAGCTACAAGCGAAATACATGGCTTTGATGAGCATCCAGTTACTGAATGTTTATCAGAAGAAGCCGGTAGCGGAGAATTATTAACCCACTAATGGATATATTTACTCCACTCTCTTTTTTAAAGGTTACCCTGCGACGGAAGTTGCGGGGGCCTTTTGAGTAAGAACAGAACGTAAAACAGAAATAAAACGAATCAGAATATGGACAAGAAGAAGCTAATCATGGGCGGTGTTGCCGTTATCCTCATCGCAGGGGGCGTGTTCCTTTTCACGGGCAAATCCTCGAAAGGCGGGATCAGGTTGGAGACCGCTAAGGTAGGGCGCAGCACGATCACGAACACGGTTACGGCCACCGGTACGGTAGAGCCTGTTACTGAGGTTGAGGTAGGTACGCAGGTATCTGGTATTATCGATAAGCTATACGCTGATTATAACGACGTGGTGAAAGCCGGCCAACTGATTGCCGAGATGGACAAGATCAACCTCCAAGCCGAGCTTCGTTCCGCCGAGGCGCAATTGGCGAGCAGCAAGACGGAGTTCGAGTATCAACAGAAGAACTATGCCCGTAGCAAGGTACTTCATGAGAAACAATTGATTAGCGATACGGATTACGAGACAGCTACCTATAATTACGAGAAGGCGAAGGCCGCTTACGACCAGAGTCAGGCCTCCATGGTAAAGGTAAACCGTAATCTGGAATACGCTACGATTACGAGTCCTATAGACGGCGTAGTCATCAATCGGGCCGTTGAGGAAGGACAGACCGTTGCCGCCGGCTTCGAGACCCCGACGCTGTTTACTATCGCCGCCGACTTGACGAAAATGCAGGTAATAGCGGATGTGGATGAGGCGGATATAGGGAACGTGGAAGAAGGTCAACGAGTTAGTTTTACGGTGGATGCCTACCCGAACGATCAATTCGAGGGCGTGGTTCGCCAAATTCGCCTAGGGGATAGCGAAAGCACCTCCAGCGCTTCTTCCAATACTTCTTCTTCTACAGTCGTTACCTACGAGGTAGTGATTACGGCAGATAATCCGGACTTGAAGCTGAAACCTCGTCTGACGGCGAATATCACGATTTATACGTTGGAACGTGCGAATATCCTGACCTTGCCGAACAAGGCGCTTCGTTTTATCCCTGAGCCCGCCCTTATGGAATCATTGGGTATGACGGTGACAGATCCGAACGTGGAGGTACAACCCGGAAAACGCTTGGTTTGGTTCCGTCAAGGCAATACCTTGATCCCGAAGCAGATTGCGGTAGGAACCAGTAACAACAGCGTGACTGAGGTAACCGAGGGCTTGAGTGAGGGCGATGAGGTGGCTGTAGATTTAGCGAGTGCTGCCGATATGCCGGAAGCGAGTGCCGGAGCGGAGCGGAGCCCCTTCATGCCGGGCCCTCCGGGAAGCAATAAAAATAAGAGATAATTTACGTCATGAAAGAAATTATCAGATTAGACAATATAAAACGAGACTTCCATGTAGGCGACGAGACTGTCCATGCCCTTCGGGGAGTGTCGTTCACGATCCTCGAGGGGGAGTTCGTGACGATCATGGGAACCTCTGGTTCCGGAAAGAGTACGCTGCTGAACACGCTGGGTTGCCTTGATACCCCCACGAGCGGAGAATATTACCTAGACGGGGTATCCGTGCGCACCATGAATAAGCGGCAACGGGCGACCCTCCGGAATCGTAAGATCGGATTCGTTTTCCAAAATTATAATCTGTTGCCGAAGACAACTGCGGTAGAAAACGTAGAACTCCCTCTCATGTATAACCCCGCCTATAAAGCGGCCCAGCGTAGGGAAAAGGCGATCAACGCCTTGATCGCCGTAGGCTTGGGAGAGCGTCTGATGCATAAAAGCAACCAGATGTCCGGCGGGCAGATGCAACGTGTGGCGATCGCTCGTGCCTTGGTGAACGACCCGGCGGTGATTCTGGCGGACGAGGCTACCGGTAACTTGGATACCCGTACCTCTTTTGAGATCTTGGTGCTCTTCCAGCGCCTGCACGCTGAGGGACGCACGATCATTTTCGTCACCCACAACCCGGAGATCGCGCAATATAGCAGCCGGAATATCACGTTGCGTGATGGTCATGTTACCGCTGATACGGTGAATACGAATATCTTGAGTGCGGCCGAGGCTTTGGCCTGCCTGCCCAAGAATGAGGATTAAGTGATAAATAGAAGTAACAATGAATACGACGAATTTACTAAAGATAGCTCTCCGGGCCTTGGCCAACAACAAGCTGCGGGGATTCCTCACGATGCTGGGTATCATCATCGGCGTGGCTTCCGTGATCACGATGCTGGCCATCGGTCAAGGCTCGAAACGGAGTATACAGGCGCAGATCAGCGAGATGGGCTCGAACATGATTATGATTCAGCCGGGAGCCGACATGCGTGGAGGAGTCCGTCAAGACGCCTCTGCTATGGAGACACTGAAGTTACAGGACTACGAGGATATCGTGAACGAGACCCGCTATGTCTCCGCCACCTCACCTTCCGTGAACAGTAGCGGTCAGGCCATTTATGGTGCCAACAATGCCCCGACCACTGTCTACGGTATCAGCCCGGATTATATGGAGATACGTCGATACGAGATGGAGGATGGCGATATGTTCAGCGATCAGGAAGTGCAGACCGCCGCCAAGGTGTGTGTGATCGGGAAGACGGTGGCGGATAATCTTTTCCCCGCCGGGGAGAATCCTGTCGGGCGGGTGATCCGCTTCCAGAAATTACCGTTCCGGGTCGTAGGCGTACTGAAAAGCAAAGGATACAACAGCATGGGAATGGACCAAGATGACCTGATCTTAGCTCCATACACAACTATTCAAAAAAAGATCTTGGCCATTACCCATTTGCAAGGTATAACCTGCTCTGCGCTCAAGGAAGAGTACACCGATCAGGCCATAGATGAGATATCGGAGATACTAAGGCGTAACCATAGGCTGCGGGAGACTGATGATGATGATTTTACAATCCGGAGTATGCAGGAGTTGAGTACGATGTTGACAAGTACGACGGATATAATGACGACGTTGTTGGCTGCGGTGGCCGGTATCTCTCTTCTCGTTGGTGGTATCGGTATCATGAATATCATGTACGTGAGCGTGACAGAGCGTACCCGCGAGATCGGTCTCCGTATGAGTATCGGTGCGAAAGGCATGGATATCCTGGCTCAGTTCTTGATCGAGTCTATCCTGATCAGCGTGACCGGAGGCTTGATCGGCGTACTTTTCGGTGTGGGGGCTGCCTTGATCGTGAACGCCGTGGCGCATTTCCCGATCTATATCCAGCCGTGGAGCGTGCTGCTCTCTTTCGTGGTATGTACCGTTACCGGGGTATTTTTCGGATGGTATCCCGCTAAGAAGGCGGCCCAGCTCGACCCGATTGAGGCGATACGATACGAGTAGGCTACTGGAGGACTTTTGGATGCCTTTCAATCTGCCATTTGCGTTACCCCGGGATTTGTTTATATTTGCGTGGTACTAATTAAGAGGATAATAATATGAATGACACACCACAATCCCCCCCTATCAAGGGGCTGGGGAAGTTGATACATATCTCGGGATGGGCGATTTTGTTCTGCTCCCCCTTTTTCTTCACGGGAAGGGAGTCGCAGGTCACGTTCGAGGGGTATCTGCGGAGCATCATCGTGCCGCTTTCTTTCATGCTCGTCTTCTACTTGAATTATGGGTGGCTAGTGAGGAGGTATTTGTTCAACCGCCGGACAGGGCGTTTCCTGTTGATCAACCTATTGCTTATCGGGAGTACGATGCTGTTCGTGTATTTCTGCATGCGCTATTTCTACCTTCCGGAGATGCATCATTCGACTCGTCCGCCCCGCCCATTGAACGAGACGGTGGGGTTCTTTGTGGTCAATGCCGTTATCTACTCCTTAGTAGCCGGCCTTAGCGTGGCGATCAAGATGACGGACGGATGGTACCGGGTGGCGGCTATCCAGCGGGAACTGGAGAAGGAGCGTGCCGAGGCGGAATTGCAGAACTTGAAAAGCCAGCTTAACCCGCATTTCCTGTTTAATACGTTGAATAATATCTATAGCTTGATAGCGTTCAGCCCGGAGAAGGCGCAGGAGGCGGTGCACGATTTGAGCCGCTTGCTTCGCTATGTCTTGTATGAGAGTAGCCAGCCTTTTGTCCCTTTGGAGAAGGATTTCGACTTCCTTCGTAATTATGTGGAGCTGATGCGTATACGGCTGCCCAAACATGTGGAATTGAAAACGAATATCGTTGCTTCTTTTCCGGGAACCTTGATCGCTCCCCTGCTGTTTATCTCCTTGATCGAGAATGCGTTTAAGCATGGGGTGAGCAATAATAAGCCGTCTTTCATCCATTTGGATATCCATCAAGAGGGGGTGGAGGTGGTTTGTATGATCTTGAATAGCTATTTCCCGAAAAGCCCGGATCAAGATAAAAGTGGTTCCGGTATCGGGCTGGTGAATCTGGAGAAACGCTTGGGCCTGCTCTATCCGGGACATTTTTCGTTCCAATGCGGTCGGGAGGGGGATAACTATCGTTCTTATCTATCAATTACCATAAACGAGACTGAGATATGAAATTGACTTGCGCTATTATTGACGATGAACCTTTAGCGGTTAGCTTGTTGGAAAGCTACGTCTTGAAAACTCCGTTTCTAGATTTACAGGGGACTTATAATAGTGCCTTGGACGCTCTTTCCGACTTACGGGATCGGTCGGTGGATCTGCTCTTTCTGGATATCCAGATGCCGGAGTTGAGTGGATTGGAGTTTTCCCGTATCTTGAACGGCGATACTCGTATCATCTTTGCGACGGCTTTCGATCAATATGCCGTGGATAGTTACCGGGTAAATGCGTTGGATTATTTGTTGAAGCCAATCAGTTATCCGGACTTCCTTGCCTCGGCTAATAAAGCGTTACGATGGTATGAGCTGCTCCGTAAGCCGGAGGCTTCGGAAGAGAAGGAAGAATCTGTGCCAGTCGTGGAGAAGGGGGAGATGGAGAGCATTTTCGTCAAGAGTGAGTATAAGCTGTTACAAATAGATTTGCGCAAGATATTATATATTGAGGGATTAAAGGATTACGTGAAGATATTCGTGGAGGATGAGCCTCGGCCAGTCCTTTCGTTGATGAGCATGAAAAACTTGGAGGATATGTTACCTTCGGATCGTTTCGTGCGTGTTCATCGCTCCTTTATCGTCCAGCTGGAGAAGATCAAGGTGATTGAGCGGAACCGGATTGTCTTCGGAAAGGAATATATTCCGATCTCCGACAATTATAAGCAGCATTTCCTAGAGATGATAGAGCGTAGATCGATCCTGCCGAAATAACCACCAGTTAGTTGAGCAACTGGAGCAATAATTTCTCTATCGCTATGGTCATGGAACGTCCGTCGCAAGCATAGTTGTTTACGAATAGGGCGATGGCATATTGCTTATCGCCTTTGTTTATATATCCCGCATATCCTTTTACTCGGCTCATGCTTCCACTTTTAAGACGAGCTTTTCCTTCGAGGGATGAGCCTTTTAAGAAGTTCCTCACAGAGCCTTCTACCCCCGCTACGGGCAATGACTCGTAGAAGGCTGTGTGTTGTTGTGAACAGGTTTTCATATAAATCAATAAATCAGCCATAAAAGCTGTTGATAACTTGTTGGTAACCGCAAGACCGCTACCATCGTACATCCAGACACATGAGAGATCAAGACCTTTCTTTTGCCAATGGTCCCGAAGCATCTGGATACCCCGGTTAAAAGAAGACAGAACCTCTCCTTTACGGGGGGGATAGCGTAGGCCGATCGTCTTGATTAAGGCGTCGGCGAATAAATTATGGCTGACATGATTGGTTACTTTCACGATTTCCCGAATGGTAGGAGAGTAAGTGGTGATAATCTCGGTTTGTTTACCGGGTTGCCATTTGTCGGTCTCCCGTAAGATACGGAAACAAGACGGTGATTCGCTGACCGTGATTCCTTCATGTTCCAATTGTCTAGTGAGATAATCCGCTAGGAAAAGAGCTGGGTCAGGAATATCCCCTTTGAGTGGATACCATTCCCGGTTAGCGGGGACAATTCCGTATAAATAACGATCCGTGGCGAATGGTGCCCCTACGATAAAAGAACTATCCGAAAATACTTGCTGGGCTGTTAAGTAATTATGGAAATGGATGCCGGATAATTCCGGTTCGGTTCCTTTCAACTTCGGACGGGTTCCGGGAGCCCCAGTTTGTAGCCCTAATTTATAGAGATTGTCGAATACGCAAAGCCCATAGCTTCCGGCTCCATAATAGCTGCCCATATCTTCGCCAACCCATTTAAAGGAAGTGCCTTCCGTATCAAATATGCTTTCATCAGCGATTACGGCACCTTGTATTTTATGAATACCCATCTTATTTAAAGCTGAGATCCATTCTTGTAGAAACCGTTTATGATCTGGGGCGAAATGCGCTGAGCCAAGGCTGGGATCACCGCTTCCCTTGATGTATAGATTTCCTTTTAACAAGCCCTTCTCGATGGAACCGTCGTATGCTAGTGTCGTGGGAAAGCGATAATCCTCGCCCAATATCTCCAAAGCGGTAGCGGTCGTAACCGTCTTCATGACCGAGGCTGGGGTTAATTGCCGGATTGTATCGTAAGCGAACACCGTCTCGCCACTGCTAACGTCTTTCACGATCAAGGAAAATGAGGCTCCTTCCATATAAGGCTTACGCAGGAATTGCTTGATGGGTTGTGGAACCTGTGCCCCTACTGAAAGATATAAGCAAGAAATGAGGAAGAAAAAGGATATTTTACGTATCATGGTGTTTATATATTCTACTTTATTCTATCTTTGTCGCAAGCAAAGATATGAAAATAATATGAATCCACTGTTTGACAAGCCTTTTACGTTTGACCGTGTAATACGCATAGTGTTCGGTATACTGGTCATCTCAGGGATTATCTATTTGATAGCCTTATTACGGAACGCTTTGTTACCTTTCTTGATCGCTTGGTTACTGGCTTATATGATGCAACCGTTTGTAAAGTTCTTCCAATATAAATTGCGTTTCAAGAGCCGTATCTTATCGATTATGGCGGTATTGGTGACTTTAGGGTTGTTGATAACGTTGCTGGTAGTCATGGTCGTTCCTTCTATAGCGGCCGAGGCGGATAAGACGCTAGAACTGATCCGCACACATGATCCCGGCGAAGGCCATGTCCCTTTGATCCCGCATGGATGGATGGAATATTTGGAAAGTAATGTGAACTTCGCCCGGATAATGGAGTTATTGAGTAAGGAAAATTTGTTGAAGGCGGTGAAACAGATAGCACCCCAGTTATGGTCGATCTTATCGAACACTTTCTCGATTCTATTCAGTATCACGATCGTGTTCGTGATCTTGCTTTATTTTATCTTTATCCTTTTGGATTATGAGAAGATCGCAAATGGTTGGATTGATTTGATACCGGAGCGTTACCGTCCGTTCCTGCAAGGTTTAGCTGAGGATGTGGAATACAGCATGAATCGTTATTTCCGAGGACAATCGCTGATCGCTCTCTCCGTGGGGGTTCTGCTTGCAATCGGTTTTAAGATCATTAATTTCCCGTTGGCGGTCACGTTGGGCTTGTTTATCGGCGTGCTAAACTTAATACCCTATATGCAGGCGATTGGTATCATCCCGATGATTCTATTGAGCTTATTGCGTTCGGCCGAGACTGGCGAGAATTTCTGGTTGATCTTTGGTATGGCTATTTTAGTCTTAGGCATCGTACAATGCATACAAGATTTATATCTTACCCCCCGCATAATGGGTAAGGCAATGGGATTGAATCCCGCCATCATCTTACTCTCATTATCTATTTGGGGAACGATCCTAGGATTTATAGGCTTAATAATAGCCCTCCCATTGACAACATTGTGCTTATCCTACTATAAGCGCTTTATCTTGCATGAAGATAATGAATTAGATCCCAGAAACCTTGCTCATCAACCTAAGCAAGAGAAAATAAATTCAGATTTAAGCACAAAAAAATAGCCATGCCTATTGCATATTAAAAAAATAGTCCTACCTTTGCACCCGAATTACGAAAGTAATGTACAGGATGATTCGCTAGCTCAGCAGGTAGAGCACAACACTTTTAATGTTGGGGTCCTGGGTTCGAGCCCCAGGCGGATCACCAAGAAGCTGGACAAAACCAGACAAAGAAAAGACAACTCCT
>ERZ778496.1146-NODE-1146-length-20217-cov-5.276461_pt1 | contig 20217 bp, 9 predicted proteins | sample MGYA00433099_ERZ778496 | MGnify/ENA primary metagenome ERZ778496 (study PRJEB29527, sample SAMN07138962) | mouse gut metagenome | material: feces | host: mouse | place: China:Nanjing | collected 2016-01-25 ... | reverse complement strand
TTTCTTACGCAAGCGATTGTTGATAAAGGAATTGCCGGGAAAAATCTGAATTTGATATATCTGATTTTAGCCGGACAGTTGATGTTGGTGTTGAGCCGGGCTTCAGTCGATTTTATACGACGTTGGATTTTGTTGCATATCAGTGTACGGATAAATATATCCTTGTTATCGGATTTCTTGATTAAGCTGATGCGATTGCCCATGCAATTTTTCGACACTAAAATGACTGGTGATCTTTTACAGCGTATCGGAGACCATGAACGGGTGGAACGTTTCCTGACGGCACAGACCTTAACAGTGATCTTCTCTCTATTCAGTTTTGTTGTTTTTGGAGGTGTTTTACTTTATTACAACCGGTTGATTTTTATGATATTCTTGGTTGGAAGTATGCTGTATGGAGGATGGGTTGTGTTATTTCTGAAAAAACGTCGCCTTTTGGATTACCAGGAATTTGAACAACGGGCACGTAACCAGAGTAAAACGATGCAGATGTTGAATGGGATGCAAGAAATTAAATTGCAGAATTGTGAACGTCGCCGCCGATGGGAATGGGAAGATATACAGGCTGACTTGTTCCAAACCAGTATCACATCCATGAAATTGCAACAAAATCAAGAGGCGGGGAGTATATTGGTCAATGAGGTAAAAAATATAGTGATTACGGTTGTGGCTGCAACTTCTGTGGTGAGTGGGGAATTATCATTGGGCATGATGTTGTCTATTCAGTATATTATTGGACAACTGAACGCGCCGATCGAACAGTTTGTCCAATTTATTTATGGTTGGCAAGATGTGCAGATCAGCCTGGAGCGGATGAGCGAAATCCGGGAACGAAAAGAAGAAGAGACAGAAGAAAGACCGGTTACCTGCTTTACGGATGAGAAAGGATCACAAGGTATCGTTCTGCAGCATGTAACGTTTCAGTATGAAGGAATACGTTCTCCTAAAGTTTTGGATGATGTCTGCCTGACTATTCCGGAGGGGAAAATAACGGCGATAGTCGGAACAAGCGGTAGCGGGAAAACGACATTGATTAAATTGCTGTTAGGATATTATAATCCGGTTGGCGGAACTATACAAATCGGAGGGTGCGATTTGAAGCATTTTAATTTACGTTGGTGGCGTAGTCAGTGCGGTGCGGTTATGCAGGACGGATATGTCTTTTCCGAATCAATAGCCCGGAATATTGCGGTGGATGACGGAAATATTGATCAGGCTCGGCTGTTGTTGGCTGCCCGTATTGCCAATATAGAGGAATTTGTAGAACATCTGCCTTTGAAATATAATACAATGATAGGACAAGACGGACAGGGAGTCAGCCAGGGACAGCGACAACGGATATTGATTGCGCGTGCAGTTTATAAAAATCCGTCTTTCTTGTTCTTCGATGAAGCGACCAACTCATTAGATGCCAACAACGAAAGAGCTATAGTGGAAAATTTGACAGGATTTTATAAAGGTAAAACGGTTGTGATTGTTGCACATCGGTTGAGTACGGTCAGAGATGCCGATCAGATCGTTGTATTAGAAAAAGGCCGGATTGTGGAGGTCGGAAATCATGTTTCCCTGATAGAGCAGAAAGGGGCTTATTATAATTTGATACGAAATCAGTTGGAATTAGGAAATTAAACAGAGAGGAATGTTATATGAATTATGAACAGATGAAGCGACAAGCGGAAGAGGAGCAAGATCAGATCGAATTGCGAAGTGAAAAAATCCGTAATATAATCGGCCAGATGCCGCCTTTTCTGATCAGGTGGGGAAATACGATCTTATTGGTTTTATTTTTATTGCTGGCGGCATTTTTTCTTATCTTTGTTGGCAAATGAATCATAGTACCTCTACCATAAATTTCATTTATCACCCTATAGAAATATTTTTACCTCAATATTTGTAATCCCTCTGAACATTTTCCTACTTTTGAGCGTTATCTATTTGGGATGATTAAACAAACTCATTTTATATCATACATAAATTAGCATTATGGAAAAAAGTATTAAGGGTACTCGTACCGAGCAGAATCTGCTGAAATCATTTGCCGGTGAATCTCAGGCAAGAAGTCGTTACACATTTTTTGCGAGCGTGGCCAAAAAAGAAGGTTACGAACAAATTGCAGGTGTGTTTATGGAAACGGCCGAACAAGAAAAGGAACATGCCAAACGTTTCTTCAAATTCCTCGAAGGCGGTATGGTTGAAATCACAGCAGCTTATCCGGCAGGCGTGATCGGAACAACTGCTGAAAACTTGGCTGCTGCTGCTGCCGGAGAAAACGAGGAGTGGGCTGACCTTTACCCTGCTTTCGCTGATATTGCTGAAGAAGAAGGATTTAAAGCTATTGCTGTCGCTTTCCGTATGATTGCCAAGGTGGAAGCTGAACATGAAAAACGGTATCGCAAGTTGTTGTCTAACATCGAAACAGGTACGGTGTTTGAAAAAGCCGAAGCTATCTTATGGCAGTGCCGTAATTGCGGTTTCGTTATCGAATCAAAGAAAGCTCCGCAGAAATGTCCGGCATGCGAACATCCGCAGGCTTATTTCGAACCGATGAAACAGAACTATTAATAGATAGATCCGGATAGTTTTATCTATCTTTCTGGCACGGATTTCACGGATTATACGGTTTATTTGATTTAAAACTGTAAAATCCGTGTAATCCGTGCCTGTTTTTATATTATAACTCTTATCTTTGGCCTCACTATTTATATGAATCTGAATTTACCTGTCAATGAGCATATCGATAAGAAATCTCAATAAAGTGTATCCGAACGGAAACCATGCGCTGAAAGACGTTTGTCTGGAAATACCGACTGGTATGTTCGGGCTTTTGGGACCGAACGGTGCAGGTAAATCTACTTTGATGCGTATTTTGGTGGCTCTTATGGAACCGACTTCGGGCGAGGTAGAGATCTGCGGGTACGATCTGAGGCGGCAACGCAAGGAGATACGAGGTATATTGGGGTATCTGCCACAGGATTTCCGCTTTTTTGCCAAATATAAAACGTACGAGTTTTTAGACTACGCCGCGCGTCTTTCCGGTATGGACCGCGCGTCTTTGCGGAAAAATGCGGTAGACGAGATGTTGGAAAATGTCGGGCTTTTCGACGTGCGTGATCGCTATGCCAATAAGTTGTCGGGAGGTATGAAAAGGCGTTTGGGGATTGCTCAGGCGCTGATTCATCATCCGAAAGTGATTATTGTAGACGAACCGACAACGGGACTCGATCCTGAAGAGCGGATCCGTTTCCGTAATCTTTTGTCGGAAGTCAGTGAAAATGATGTGACAATAATCCTTTCCACTCATATCGTGGGGGATATATCGAGTACGTGCAACTGTATGGCGCTTATGAATAAGGGGGAAGTTTCTTTTTACGGTTCCCCGCAGGATATGTTGAAGCAGGCAGAAGGGAAAGTATGGCGCGTACGGGTGACTGCCGACGAGCTGCATGAGGTGGATAAGTCGTATCCGGTTATTTCGACGATTCCTTCCGGTACAGGTTGGGAAGTGCAGGTCGTGGCCGACGAGTTGCGTGGATATGACGCGGAATCCTATCCGCCGAACTTGGAACATGCTTATGTCTATTATATGGAAAACAAGTTGAACCGTTGGAGAAACGATTAAAAAAATTTGCCTCCTATGTCATTTATCATGAACATACGATCCGTAGCCAAATACGAAAGCAAGATATTGGTGAGAAGTTGGTTTTTCCGTATCTTTACCCTGCTTGCCGTGGTGATCTTGGGATTCTTCAATTTTGCCATGATGTTGATGGAAGACAGTGGAGATTTTTGGTTTGGGAAAGCGGTTTCATCCAATATACCCTACCTTAACTTATTGTTGTTGAATACGGGACAGGCGGTGGTTGCTGTTTTTCTTTCTTCTGAATTTTTGAAACGAGACAAGAAACTTGATACATCCGAGGTCTTTTATGTCCGACCGCTCAGCAACGCCGAATATGTGGTCGGGAAGATATGGGGAAATCTCCGGGTGTTCCTGCTTCTGAACCTGTTAATATTGACGATTGTATTGGTATTCAACTTTATGGCTTCCGGTATAACTGTCGATTGGCAGGCTTATCCGGTATATTTCTTTCTGATCAGCATACCGACGCTGATCTTTATTATCGGTCTTTCCATTTTCCTGATGCTGGTGTTGAGGAACCAGGCGTTGACTTTCATCCTGTTGTTGGGATATATAGGTCTGACGTTGTTTTATATACAGGATAAGTTCTACTACCTGTTCGATTATATGGTGTATAACCTGCCATTATTCAAATCGACGATTGTCGGGTTCAGTAGTCTGGAGTTGATCTTGAACCATCGGGCGATTTATTTCTTTGCCGGTTTGGGATTCATTTTCTTTGCGATCTTTCTGTTCAAGCGGTTGCCGAATGCCAAAAGAAGTCATTATCCGTGGCTGTTCCTTTCGTTCTGCATGTTCTTGTTGGCAGGAACGGCGGGTTTCCGTCACGTGCGTTCGATTCTTAGGGAAGGGGAAATGCGTGCTTTGTATACAAGTATCAATAATAAATATGTCCATGAACCGAAGATGGCGATTGACCACTATGATATTTCGGTGGAACAGAAGCCCGAAACAATCCGTTCCGTTGTCGGGATGAAGGGGACGGCTCTTGCTACATCGGGGGTATTTACTTTTTGTCTGAATCCCGGATTGAGGGTGGAAGAGGTGAAGGAAGGGGAGAAGCCGTTGGACTTTAAGCGGGAGGAGCAGATTTTAACGGTGGATTTCGGGAGGGAAATTACTGAAGGGGATACCGTTTCGCTTTCGGTCTGCTACGAGGGCAGGATAAAGGATGATTTTTGCTATCTGGATATCCCGGCGGAGGTTCTGCAACAACCGTACGACAAGGAAATGCTTAAGCTCGATAAGAAATATAGTTTCCAGACCCCCGATTATGTGCTGTTTACGCCCGAAACCTACTGGTATCCGCGTCCCGGTACGGGGTATAGTGACAAAAGTTCCGATTGGCAACAGACCTATTTCAGCCGTTTTCGGCTGGATGTGAAACCGCTTTCCGGACTGGTCTCTGTTTCGCAATCTGGAAACAAGCCCTACCAGTCTGTTTCCCTGGTTATCGGGAAATATGAACAGAGCAGTGTGGAATGTGACAGTACGCTCTATAGCATCTGGCATATAAAGGGGCACGATGGTTATGAAGCGGCATTCGATTCGATCCGCGATACGATTCCGGGATTGATCCGTAACCTGCGGGAGAGTCTCGAACGTACGTATAAATTGAGTTATCCGTTCGATCGTTTTTCAGTAGTGGAGGTCCCGGCGCAGTTCTACAGCTATGTTCGCTCCTGGTCGCAAGCGCAGGAAGTGGTGCAGCCGGAAATGGTTCTTTTTCCTGAACTGGGCTGTATGTTCAATCAGATGAACTTTGTCAAGCAAAAGAAAAACCAGTTGAAGTGGGCGAAATGGGGAGGACGTGAGATCAGCGAGGAAGAGGCGGAGATTCGGGTGATGAACAATTGCCTGTGGATTTTCTCGCAAACAGAAGGTAATTATAATTTTTCTTCCGGCAACCGAGGCAAATTCCAGGTTTCTTCCCAAAGTAACCCGTATTTTTTGTTTCCCGAACTTTATAACTTCCGGTATAATATTTATTCTTCAGAATGGCCCGTTACAAATCGGTTGATTGAACTTTATTTGCAAAAAAAGTCTGATAATAACGGCTGGGAGCGCGAGATAAACGGGATCAGTAATAACGAGAAAGCGAACTTGCTGATGGAGAAGTATTCATTTAAGGAACTTTTGTCCGATGTGGAACACCGTGATTTATTGAATAACACGATCAGCCTGAAAGGATATTGTTTGTTTGCTCCTGCCGAAGTGAATATAGGGGTAAGCCTGTTCCGGGATTCCCTGTATGCTCTTCTTGATCGGAACGAATTTCGTAATATGCGATTCGAAAGTCTATTGGATACGTTGGGGATGATCAGCGGGTCCGATATCCGTGCCGGTATTTCCGGATGGGATCGTCCGACGCCTCTTCCTTTCTATACGATCGGTCAACCCGAAGTAACCAAGATAACTAACAAGGGACAGGAGAGTTTTGTGCTGAAACAATTGGTCAGCAATAATTCCGGTTACGACGGTATGCTTCAACTCGATATACAGGCCGGAGGCTATGGTCCGAATATCGATCCGCGTATGAGCCGTAAACTGTCTCTTGCCGCCCGCCAGACCAAGTTGCTGGTAACGGTCTGGGAGGAAGCACCTCGCCAGGTGGATGTGAATACGCTGATAGCCGGTAACCTGCCGAATATCTTGAATCTGCCAGTTACCAATATCCGGGAGGAGCGTGAGAGGGCGGTTGATGCCGAAGGCGATTTCATCGTTGCGGACTTTTCTCCCGAAGTGGAAGGAGAGATGATTGTGGATAATGAAGATTCTCTTTTTTTCTTGTCTGAACCGGCTGTTGTCGGGCTTCTGCCTAAGTGGCTCGACAAGGTGGAAGATACCTCTTTCAAATATGCCGGCGTTTCTCCTTGGCGTGCCCCATTGCAGTGGACGGCTACGACGAATGCTGCTTACTATGGCCGTTATATCCGGTCTGCTTATGTGATAAAGAGCGGTAACGGCAGCCAGACGGCAACCTGGAAAGTTCCGGTCTCTTCTGCCGGACAATACGATGTCTATTATTATGTTTCCAAAGATAATGAACTGAAATATAATAAACAAGCTGGCGGGGAATACCATTTTAAGGTAGAGTATGATGAGGAAAATGAAGATGCTTATATAGACCTGAAAAAGGCGAATGAAGGCTGGGAGCCTATAGGGGTCTACTATTTCAGTTCCGATACGATCCGGATCACCTTGACGAACGAGTGCGCGCTACGAAGCGTAACGGCTGATGCGGTCAAAATAGTAAAACGATATTAATTGTTAAACACATGATACTAAGAAATTTAATAACCATGAAAAGGATAATGCTGATGATCGTTGTTTGCTTGGGGCTGTCTGTTTCGTCACAGGGACAGATCTCCTTGACAATCGAGAAGGCGATGGATATAGCGGAAGAGCATAGCCCTTCCTTGCGCCGTTCCCACATGAATCTGGAGCGTTATCAGCAGAACTTGGTTGCACAACGAGCTTCCCTGAAATCGAAATTCTCGTTGAACCTTAATCCGGTGGATTATAGTAAAAGCCGCAGTTTTGATAACCGCCTGTCTCAATGGTACACGAACGAGCGATTCAGTGCGACCGGAACGTTTCAGGTGGATCAGCCGATCTTGTGGACGGATGGTGTCCTCTCGTTGATCAACCGTTTCGGTTGGCAGGATAACAACTCCAATATCGACGGTACGAAGACCAGTAACAAGGCATTCAGTAACGACCTCTACTTGCAACTCTCGCAGCCCATCTTTACTTATAACAAGCGTAAGATGGAGTTGCAACAGATCGAATACGATTATGAAAATGCTAACATCAGCTACGCCTTGCAACGGTTGAATACGGAAAAAGATATCACTCAGCAGTTTTATTCCGTCTATATGGCACAAAGCCGGCTGGCTATTACCAGGGAGGAATTGACCAATGCACAGCAAAGTTGCGAGATTATCAAGAATAAGGTGGAAGCCGATTTGGCTGCCCGTGATGAGTTGTTTCAGGCGGAGGTGAACCTCGCTTCCGCACGTTCTTCTCTGGAAGAACAGTTGGTATCGCTCGAAAATTCGAAAGATCAGTTGAAACAAACATTAGGAATGGACCTGAACGAAGACATCATGGTTTTTGCCGAAGTGCAGATCAAACCGGTCGAAGTGAATCTGGAAAAGGCGATACGGCATGGTCTCGAATCGCGTCTGGAACTGCGACAGCGTGAGATCGAAAGCAAAGAATTGGCTTTCGATATGATCAAGACGAAGGCTCTGAACGAGTTCAAGGGAGATATAGCTCTTTCCTTCGGTTTGATCGGTGATAACCGGCATCTGGAAAAGATTTATAATAATCCGACACAGAATCCGCGTGTCGCCATCAGTTTCAGTGTTCCCATCTTCGACTGGGGAGAGAAGAAGGCACGTGTCAAGGCGCAGGAAGTAGCCCAAAAGATCAATCAGTTGGAGTTCCATGAAGACAAAGTCAATATCGAACTGAATATCCGCCAGACTTGGCGCAGTCTGGAGAACCTGCTTTCGCAGATAAAGATAGCCGAGCAGAACGTCACAAATGCGCAGCGTACCTATGACCTGAACCTGACCCGTTACCGGGAGGGGGATATTACCGGTATGGATATGAACCAGTTCCAAACTCAGCTTTCGAATAAAAAGATCGCTTATACGCAGGCGCTTATCAATTATAAGATCGAATTGTTGAACCTCAAAATACTTTCCCTCTACGACTTTGAGCATGATGTACCTATTGTCCCGATGGAAAATTTAGTAACGAAAAAGTAGTATGAATATGAAATATACAATCACATCTCTCTTATTGTTTGTCTTGTTGGCGACCGGTTGTAATAATCAGCCAAAAAATACGCAGAATGATATTGCTACACCTGTGTCGGTGATGGAATTGAAGAAAGGATCGATCAGCAAGTTGGTCAATACGACCGGGACGGCACAGCCGACCTACGGGGTAACGCTCAATACCGAAGTGAGCGGCCTTTATAAGTTGCAAACCAATCCCCGTACAGGCAAGCCTTTTAAACTGGGTGATGCCGTTCATAAAGGGCAACTGATCGTCCGTTTGGAAGACCGGGAATACGAGAATGGCATCGCTATCGACGCCAAAGAGTTGAGCCTCGAAATAGCTGAACAGGAACAGGTGAAGCAGAAAGCTCTTTATGAGAAAGGCGGTGTGACGCTTAGCGAAATGCGTAATACGGAAGTGAAAGTGACGAACGCCCGTTACGACTATGAGAACGGAAAGTTAGATCTGGAGAAGATGAATGTCAAAGCACCTTTTGACGGCGTGATTGTAGACTTGCCTCATTACACGTCCGATGTCCGTATTGAACAGGGGAAACCGGTAGTCGGCATTATGGATTATGGTCGTATGTACATGGATATCAATTTGCCGGAAAGTGCTATCGGGTACGTGAAAGCGGATCAGCCGGTTTATATCACCCATTATACGTTGCCCGGAGATACGATTCGGGGAATGATTAGTGAACTGTCGCCGGCCATCAGTTCCGAAACCCGTACTTTCAAAGGGAAAATACTGATCCAGAACGATGGATTGAAGCTTCGTCCCGGTATGTTCGTCAAAGCCGATATCGTGGTGAACAAGGCGGACAGTACCATCATCATACCGAAAGATGTGATTCAGTCCAACCGCCGTGCCAAATATGTTTATATCATTGAGAAAAACACGGCTTTGTTCCGCGAACTCAAGACTGGACTGGAGGACGAAAAGAACATTCAGGTATTGGAAGGGTTGAAAGAAAACGATAATCTGGTGGTGAAAGGTTTCGAGACATTGAAAGAGAATGTAAAGGTAAAGGTTCAGAAATGAAAAGTATTATCAAATTTGCGGTAAGCAAACCGGTTACGATCTGGATGCTGGTACTGGCAATCTTGTTGTTAGGCAAGATTTCATACGATCAGTTGGCAGTCGATCTGTTACCTGACCTGAATCATCCCCGCCTCTTTATCGAGCTGAAGGCAGGCGAACGTCCACCGGAAGAGATTGAAAAGCAGTTTGTTAAGAACATGGAATCGATGGCGATCCGGCAAAGTGACGTAACGCAAGTGTCATCCGTAATTCGTGCCGGTTCCGCTCGTATCACGGTCGAGTACACTTGGAAGAAAGATATGGACGAGGCTTTTCTCGACTTGCAGAAAGCCATGAATCCTTTTTCCCAGAACAAGGATATCACCGAGCTTAAGATCACGCAGCATGATCCGAACCAGTCTCCCGTTATCTTAGTCGGGCTTTCGCATCGTAGTATTACCGATATGGCGGAACTTCGAAAGGTGGCAGATAGCTATATCCGTAACGAGTTGATTCGTTTGGAAGGAGTTGCAGATGTTATGTTGTCGGGTGACGAGGTCAGTTCTCTGATAATTCGTACGGACCCTTATAAACTGGATGCCTTTAAGTTGACGGTAAATGATATATCTTCTAAGATAGAGGCGAATAACCAAAGCATATCTGGCGGTCGTGTCAGTGAGTTGGGGTTGCAATACTTGGTCAAGAGTTCGAGTTTGTTCGCGGTGGAGAGTGATTTTGAGAATCTGATTGTCGGTTACAAGCCGGTTACGGCCGAGACAAACGGAACAACAACTCCGGGGGGGGCAGGTACGGCTGTTTCGTCATCTACGGACAAAGCTCCGATTTTCCTGCGTGAAGTCGCTACCGTCCACTTCGAGAATGCCCGTCCGGAAAATATTGTCCGGATCAATGGCCAGCGCAGTATCGGGTTGTCCGTTTATAAGGAAATGCGTTTCAATACGGTGAAGGTTGTCGATGGTGTGATTCGTCAGTTGGCGGTTATCGAGCAGGCACTACCCGGCTATCGTTTTCAGGTGATCACGAATCAGGGAACCTTTATCAAGAATGCGATCGGAGAGGTGAAGAGCAGTGCCGTCTTGGGGATCATTCTTGCAGTGGTTATCTTGTTTGTCTTTCTTCGCCGCTTGGGGACGACGCTGATTGTCAGTCTGGCTATTCCGATTTCCATTGTCGCCACTTTCAATCTGATGTTCTTTAATCATCTTACGCTGAATATCATGACACTCGGCGGATTGGCTCTCGGAGCCGGTATGCTGGTGGATAATGCGATCGTAGTGATCGAAAGCATTTTCCGTAATCAGGAGAAAGGGATGGCAGTACGAGAGGCCGCCATAACGGGAACTTCAGAGGTGGCTGGTGCGGTCATTGCCTCGACATTGACGACGATTGTCGTCTTCCTGCCGATTGTCTACCTGCATGGTGCTTCCGGAGAGTTGTTTAAGGATCAGGCTTGGACAGTAACGTTCTCGTTGGTATCGTCGTTGTTTGTGGCTATATTGGTGATCCCGATGTTGTACGATCGGATATCCGGACGTCCCAATCCCTTCCCGTGTTTGAGGCGGGATCATAAAGAGAGTAGCAATGATGGTATCAGTTCATCTGTGTCTTCGCGTCAGGCGTGGGGACAAGGTATCCGGATTACTGGTTACGGTCCTTTGTTGCGCATCCTGCTCCACCGCTGTTGGGTAGTGATTGTTTGTGCTCTGATGTTGTTGGTGTTGGCGGTAGTTCTGGTTCCGTTTATCGGTACGGAGTTTATGCCGAGGGCGGAGAGTAAAGCTTTCTCTGCCGTTATCAAGTTACCGGAAGGGACTCCGTTGGAACGTACCGCTTCGGCTGTCGGAAATTTGGAGGAGCTGATGTGTACTATCTCACAGGACTCTTTGTGTACGATCTACAGCCATGTCGGATCGGGCAGTGGTTCGGAGAATGATATATTCGAAGGTGAGAACACTGCTGTCATGAAAGTGATTCTTTCTCCTTCTTGTCCGGTTTCGCCCGAAGAGGTGATGGCACAGTTTGTCCGGATGACCGAAAATATTGAAGGGCTGGAAGTAGCAATGAAACAGGAAGATAATCTCCTTAATACCCTTTCGGGCAGTGAAGGAGTCCCTATCGTAGTCGAGGTGAAGGGTGAGGAACTGGACGAGATCGGCGTGCTCACCGGTGAAGTAATGGAACGGATAACCGGTATTCCCGGAATATATAATGTCCGGTCGTCCATCGAGGATGGCGCTCCGGAGGTAACGATCTCCGTCGATCGTACGGTTGCCGGCATTCATAATGTCAGTGTATCGACTGTTATTGAGCAGTTGAAGCAGCAGCTTAACGGTCTTGAATCCGGTAAGATGGAGTACCGTGGGGAAATGCGGGATATCCTGATCAAGGTTCCCGATATCACCTTGCACGATCTTGGCGGGCTTGTCATACGAAGTGGCGAGAAAGAGTTCCGCTTGCGGGAGATCGCCGTGATTACTCGTTCTCAGGCTCCGAAGGAAATCTTCCGGCGTGGGCAGAACCGTATTAGCAAGGTGGCGGCCAACCTCGATACAGGTTATTCGCTCGACAAGGTTGCTGATGAGATACGTCTGGCCGTAAAAGATATAGACTTGCCACCCAATTACTCGATTACTGTTACCGGTGAGGAGGAGAAGCGCCAGGAGTCCATGAACAGTTTGATGTTCGCCTTGCTCCTTTCGGTGATATTGGTCTATATGGTTCTTTCTTCGCAGTTCGAGTCGCTGTTGCATCCTTTCACGATTCTGCTGACGATTCCGTTAGCGGTGGTAGGAGCAATCTTACTGTTCTTCCTGACGGGGACGACGATTAACATGATGGGAGTGATCGGCATCGTAATGCTGGTCGGTATTGCAGTGAATAACTCGATTATCCTGGTCGACCGAATCAACCAGTTGAAGCAGTCCGGGATGGAGCTGACGGATGCCATCGTGGAATCCGGCCAGCAGCGTATCCGTCCGATTCTGATGACGACGCTCACGACGATTCTCGCCCTTTTGCCGATGACATTCGGTTTTGGAGAAGGTGCTTCGCTTCGTTCACCCATGGCGATCGCGGTGATCGGCGGGTTGGTGACTTCGACCGTCATGAGTTTGATGGTAATCCCGTGCGTATATTATGTATTTGAAAAAATGAAAAGAGGAAGATGAATTTTTTACTACATAGGAGGATTGCGATCTGTATGCTGTTTATTGCTTTGACAGGATTGGGTTACGTGTCGTACAAGCAGTTACCGGTTGAGTTGTTGCCTAATGCGGAACTTCCGATGCTGTTCGTGCAGGTTACCTCGGCGCAGGATATGGATCCGTCGTATGTGGAGTCGGAGGTTGTGATTCCTCTCGAAGGAGCCATTGGAACTATAGGCGGAATAGAACAGATCGAATCTCAGGTCGATAGCCGTCAGTCTTCCATCAGGATTGATTTCAAGCCGAATGTCAACTTCAAGATAACTGTTCTGAAGTTGCAGGAAAAAATCAATGAGACCGCCTCTTCGCTTCCCGAAGGTTTTACGGTACAGGTGCAAAAGGTTGACGTTTCGATGCTTACCGGAGGCTTCATGTCGCTTCAGGTGCGCGGGTCAGGTGGTACGGACCGGGTCCGTAATTTGGTAGAGAAGGAGATACGCCCTGATTTGGAAAACATAGATGGTATCGCTTCCGTCAATATCTACGGCGGGCGTGAGAAGGCTATTGAGGTGCAGCTTGATCCTGATGCTTGCAAAGCCCTTAACCTGACTCCTTCCGGTATCAGCAGCCTGCTGACGCAGAATACGCAGGAGAAAGCGTTCGTCGGCTATACAAACGAGCCGGATGGGAAATACTTCGTCCATGTCAACTCGCCTTATACTCAAGTTTCCGACCTCGAAAATATCGTTGTTGCTCCTGGTCCCGTTCTGCTAAAAGACATCGCCACTGTTTTCTTTGATATGAAAGAGGAGACAAGTTATAGCCGGATCAACGGCAAAGATGCCGTCTCCGTCTCCCTGCTTGCCGACTCGCAGGCCAATCTGATTCAGCTCTCTCATCGTACGGTCGAAGTGATTGATCGCCTGAACGAGCAACTGGCCCCGCTCGATCTCTCGATCGTGGTCGAAAATAACCAGGCGGAGACGATGGAGGATAACATCAACCAGATTATCCATCTCGCTTTTGTAGGTGGCTTGCTTGCCGTTGTCATCCTCTGGCTTTTCCTGAAGAACTTCCGGCTGGTGTTTTTCATCGCTCTATCTATCCCGATCTCTATTTATACAGCGTTTAATTTCTTTTATGGGGTAGGGATTACGATCAACAGTCTTACGTTGGTCGGTATGGCGTTGGCGATTGGTATGTTGCTGGACAATAGTGTGGTGGTCTTGGAGAACATTTACCGTCTTTCTGCTACCGGAAATACACCTGAACGTTCTGTGACACAAGGGACGAGAGAGGTTTGGCGTTCTATCCTCGCTGCCACTTTGACGACGGTCACGGTCTTCCTCCCTTTCGTCTTTTCCGATAATTTTTTGATTAAGTTGATGGGACACCATATTGGCGTTTCCATCATCTCGACGCTTCTGATCTCCCTTGCTGTCGCCCTCCTTTTTATCCCGATGGCTACTTATACTGTGCTGTGTCGTACTCCTCTGTCCCCAGGTCAAACGCGAGGCCGCGAAATGGCAGGCAGTTTCAACAGGTTCTGTAAATGGTTCGAATTGATGCGAACTTACGTCGAACGCGGAAACAGAAGCACGGTCTTTTACGAAAAAGTGTCTGTTACTCAGCGACCGGTACAGATCTATCTGGTATTGTTGAAGACTTGTATGAGGAATCCGGGAATGACGATATTCGGAGCCGTCATTTTGCTGTTCCTTTGTTTGATTCTCTCTATCTCCCTGAATATCCAGAACAGGAAAGAGGTGGAGAGTGATCGTTTCAGCATTTATGTGACGATGCCGGCCGGCAGCACGCTGGAGAGTGCCGACCGGATCGTTCAAGTAATCGAAGAGCGTCTTGCCGGGTTTCCGGAGAAACAAGACCTGATTAGCCGTATTCGGGAAACGGATGCCGAGCTGACATTTGTCCTAAAGGAAAATTACCGCCAGATTGGGAAGCGTAATATCGCTGATATCAAATCTGACGTACAAACCCGTTTCCGTGCTATCAACGGAGCCGAAATATCCCTTTCCGAAGCTGGAGGTGGTGGAAGTAGGGGCGGTAGCGGTTCCGGAGATATGATGGGTGGTATGGGTAACTTCATGCGCCTTTTGGGTATTGGTGAGAATCGGGAACGGATCGTGATCAAAGGCTCCGACTTCGACCTCATGCAACGGGTGGCGGAGGACTTTCGCTATTACCTTGACGAACAGGAGTTCATTCGTAATACCCATGTCTCCTACAGCCGTCGGCAGCCGGAAATTCGTTTAGGTTTTGATCCGATCCTGTTGACTTCCTACGATATCTCTCGCCAGAATATAGCCTCTGGTCTCATGTCGCTGAACCCGGAGATTTCGTCCGGGACCTCTTTCAAGGTAGGGGAAGACACTTACGATATCATCATCCGCAACCGGACAAGTCGGATGGAAGAGGAGGAAGAGGCCGGTAAAAACCGGGACAGGACGGTGGACGACCTGCGCGAAGTGCGTATACCGAGCGCTTCCGGTGGTCTACACAAGCTGGAAGATATCGCCTCTGTCAACTATGGCCGCGGACGTGCCCGCATTACCCGTGTGAATCAGGATAAGCAAATCGAGTTGTTCTATTCCTTCTCACATGATGTCGAAGAGTCGAAAGATCTCTTGGAAGGTTACCGGTCGGATATCGATCAGTTGGTGTCAGGCTATAACTTGCCTTCGGGTGTGGTGGTTGAAGTGTTTCATGAGGAAGATATGTTTGCTGACTTCAAGTTTCTGCTGTTTGCGGCGTTTATCTTGATCTTTATGATACTGGCTTCGGTGTTCGAGTCTTTTGCGACACCGTTTGTCTTGTTGTTTTCCATTCCACTGGCTGCGATCGGTTCGTTGTTGGCGTTATTGCTGACGGGAAACAGTTTACTGAACAATGCGAACGTGATGATCGGATTCCTGATTCTGTTAGGGGTGGTGGTGAATAACGGCATTATCCTGATCGATTATGCCAATATCCTCCGCCGGTGCGGTTACCGTCGCAACAGAGCATTGATGACGGCTGGGTTGTCGCGTATCCGTCCGATCTTGATTACCTCCGTCACGACGATCGTAGCCATGTTGCCGATGGCGATGGGCAACTCGGAGTATGCCGGTGCAATTGGTGCACCGTTTGCCATTACTGTAATCGGCGGTCTTTCTTTTTCGGCACTGTTGACATTGATCCTGATCCCGACCGTTTGCATGGGATTGGAAAATACATTGCAATGGTACAGAAACCTGTCCTCGAAAGTGTGGGTGTTACATGGTTTGCTTTTTATAACAGGAGCCGGTTGTATTTGGCTTTATGGTGGCAGCCTTTTATGGCAGGCTGTCTACGTGGTGGTGCTGTTAGCCGGTATTCCGGGTGTGACCTATTTTATGCAGGCAAGCTTGCGGCGTGCCCGTTCGAAGGTGATTGATCCGGAGGCGGACATCCGTATTTCCGTTCGTAATTTGGTGAAAATATATGACTGGCCGGGACGTGTCAGCCGCCAGTGGCGGAGCGGTTTGCTGATCCGTCGTCGACTGGGGATCGATGGCGAATATCGTTCGTTGAAAGATTTCGTGAATGTGAGCTGGCAGTTTGCCCTGTTGGGCTTCGGCATTTGGTTCACTTGGTTCTTTGTTGGAAACAGGCTGTGGATCTTTCTCTTCTCATTCATACTCTATGCCGCAGCGCTTTATTTGTGGCGCAAGGTACGTGAATACCTGTACGGGCGGTTTGTGGAAAGCCGGATAGTGAAATACATCAACCGGATCATTTTTTGGGGGCTTCCTCCACTTATCCTCTTTGGTCTGTTCCGCAGGTTGGACAATCCGAATTTGGTGGGGACGGTCGGGGTGTTGTGGGCATTCTGCATAGCTGTCTATGTGACTTCCGGCTATCTGTATGAGAAGGAAATCAATATCGAGCGTGTAAAAGGGCGTTTTGCCGGGTTGCGCCGTTCGTGGTTCCGTATGGTGAAAGGCATTCCGTTGATCGGGAAACACCGCCGGCCCTTTAAGGCGCTTCGGGGTGTATCGTTCGAGATCCGTACGGGTATGTTCGGTCTTTTGGGGCCGAACGGGGCGGGTAAATCCACTTTGATGCGTATCATCTGCGGTATCTTGGAACAGAGTTACGGCAGTATCTGGATCAACGGACTGGATACGCGTGTCTATCGGGAGGAGTTGCAGAGTCTGATTGGCTTCCTACCGCAGGAGTTCGGTACATACGAAAATATGTCGTCCTGGGAATTTCTTGATTACCAGGCGATCCTGAAGGGCCTTGTCGATTCTGATTTGCGTCGGGAGCGGTTGGAGTATGTCCTTCGGGCTGTCCACATGTACGATCGTAAGGATGAGAAGATCGGTTCTTTTTCAGGCGGTATGAAACAGCGTATCGGTATTGCTTTGATCCTGCTGCACCTGCCGCGTATTCTGGTAGTTGACGAACCGACTGCCGGACTCGATCCGCGCGAGCGTATCCGTTTTCGTAACTTGTTAGTGGAACTGAGCAAGGACCGCATCGTGATCTTCTCCACCCATATCATCGAAGATATATCCAGCTCGTGCAGCCAGGTGGTCGTGATCAACAAGGGCAGTTTGAAATATTTCGGTGACCCGGTCAATATGGTCGGCATGGCAACCGGAAAGGTCTGGCAGTTCGATATAGATAAGGCGGAATTTGAACAGGCATTGGATAAGTCAAGGATCGTTAACCATATCCAGAAAGACGACCGTATCCGGGTCCGTTATCTCTCCACCGCCTCCCCGTATGACGGGGCGGTACTGGTGGAACCGAATCTGGAGGACGCTTATCTCTGCTTGTTGAAAGGACTTTAAAAATTTATGATTTATGCGTCGGTGATAAATCATAAATCTCAAATCATAAATCATTATGACACTGAAACAATTCATATTTCTCTTGCCTCGTCTGGTTAAATATAACCTGAAGATTATCTTTGCCGGGAAATTCATCTGGTTTCTGCTGGCGGCGTTCCTGTTCTTTGGCTATTTCCTGTTCCAGATTGCCTGGAGCCGGTCGGAGGTCAACGAAGGAGTAGTCTATAACCTCCTGATGTTCCCCTGTGTCCTGTTGGTATTTTATCCTGCCGTGTTCGGCATTCAGAACGATGAGGACAGCCGGATACTGGAAATCCTTTTCGGCATTCCCGACTATAAATATAAGGTATGGGGTGTCCGCTTGCTGATGATCTATGTGGCGGTCTTTGCGATTTTGGTTATTTTTTCTTGGCTTGCTACGCTTTTGCTTTATCCTGTCAACCCACTTGAGATGTCAGCGCAACTAATGTTCCCAATACTATTTTTCGGGAACTTAGCCTTTATGGTCTCCACCATTACCCGTAGCGGTAACGGGACTGCCGTTCTGATGATTATCATCGGCATCGCTCTGCTGATTTTCAGCAATACGCCTTTTATAGAGCGTTCTTTCTGGAACATCCTTCTCAATCCTTTTTCTATTCCCAAAAATCTTCTGCCGGTTATCTGGGAAGGAACCATTATCAAAAGCCGTATCTTCCTTCTGACTGCCAGCATTGTCTGGATGTTGATCGGCCTTCTGAACTTGCAGAAGAGGCAGAAGTTTATCTGATCTGCCGGACCCTGCACCGTACCGTCTCTATCAGGATGAGGCTTTGGTGCAGGATCAGTATTGACACAGTGGCGGATCGATATGAGGCGCAGCCTCATCCGGCCAAGGGCAAGCCTTCCCTGTCGCCTTGAAAGACGGACGTTGGGCATCTACCTTACGGAGATAGTCGCCAAGTTCTTTGGAAAGGCGTTGAACGATTTCCGGGTGGCGGGCGCTAAGGTCGTTCTTTTCGCCGATGTCGTCGGAGATGTTGAACAACTCTTTTTTGCCTGTGCCATAATAGTAAATCAGCTTCCAGTCGCCATTGCGAACCGCACAGTTGAAGTTGATACCCGGACCGTCGTTGCCCCAGTTGTTAGGCATATTCCAAAAGAGAGAACGTCCTTTGGAAGAATCTCCCGTCCCGGTGAGCAGAGGGACGAAGCTGATGCCGTCGATCGGTTGTACCGTCTTATAATCCTTCACTCCGGCCATTTCGAGAATAGTCGGGTAGAAATCTTCTATCAGCAGATATTTGTCGCAACGGGTATCCGGTTTGGTTACACCCGGCCAACTGACGATCATCGGTTCGCGGATGCCCCCTTCATAAAGGGAACCTTTGCCGCTATGCAGCGGGTAGTTTTGTGTGTACAACGGGCCGTCGCGCCATGCGGACGTAGAGGCAAGGCCGCCGTTATCGCTCATGAAGATAATGATCGTATTGTCTGCTTCCCCGTTCTTTTCCAACCAGTCCATCAGGTCGCCTAAACTCTTGTCCATCCCTTCGATCAAGGTGGCGTAGGCTGCCTCATGATCCGTCATCCCCTTCTTCTTGTATTTCTCGTAGAAACGCATGTCTTTGTTCAGCGGGATATGGATGGCATAGTGGGACATATAGAGGTAGAACGGCTGGTTGTATTTCTTCGCCTTGTCGAGAGCCTTGATCGCCTCCAATGTCAGGGCTTCGGTGGCGAACGTCTCCGTACCCCAATACTTTTCGAGACCGGGGATGGACATCAGGGAAGTGGGCTTGCCATCCTTTGTATGGCCGTAATTCTCTTCACCCAAGTAACTTGCCAAGCCTCCGGCGGCATGACCGGCAATGTTGACTTCGAAGCCCCAGTGGTGCGGGTCTTCCCCCGGAGTATCAATTGCGCCGAAATGGGCCTTTCCGCAGTGGATCGTATGGTAGCCGCTATTCTTCAGGAGCTGGACGAAAGAGGTTCCGACGAAGGTATTGTTGGTCCCCGGAACCTGGCTGACGCCGTTATAGTTCCAGTCCGGTATGTCGAGCAGGCTGTCTTTGCGGTCGGTCGTCTTGTCCTTCTGTAGCGTCCAGTTGGTGACACGGTGGCGGGCGGCATTCGTTCCGGTAATCAGGCTGCAACGGGACGGAGAACTAATACTGCTGGCATACGCTTGGGTGAACATGACTCCCTGGTGGGCGAGGCGTTCCATGTTGGGCGTCTCGTACACTTTGTTATAATGTGTCTTTTTTGTCCAGAAGGGCAGGGAAGTATCTTCCCACCCCATATCGTCAACCATAAAGAGGATGATGTTCGGCCGTTTGGTTGGCTGGTCGGCAGCCTGCATGTTTCCTGTCTGGAAAGCGGGAAGAATTGCTAAAGGCAATAAGATTCGTTTGTCCATCTTTTTTGTGTTTTTCGGTTTCTATTCCTGTGAAAGTCACGAATATGACAAAGGTACTCTTTACAGAGGAAATGGAAGAGGTCTTCGGATTGTTTAGTAAATATTTACATTTGAGGAGATAATTGTTGAATTATTGCTAAATATAGTAGTTTAATTATTCTCCTTTATATCATCAAGTCTACCTGTTGCCTGACTTTGTTTTATCTGGGTTATAAAGCCTTGTTGAGCAGCGAGACGTTTTTCCGTTTTAACCGGTTGGTGTTGCTGGCGGGGAGGTTATTGTATAATACTGTTTTGTTAACAATAAAGCACATTCTTTGGGAATAGCAGTAAAATCCGCTTTTTCATCGGCGAAAAAGG
>ERZ778496.1145-NODE-1145-length-20231-cov-3.914552_pt1 | contig 20231 bp, 16 predicted proteins | sample MGYA00433099_ERZ778496 | MGnify/ENA primary metagenome ERZ778496 (study PRJEB29527, sample SAMN07138962) | mouse gut metagenome | material: feces | host: mouse | place: China:Nanjing | collected 2016-01-25 ... | reverse complement strand
CTGCCGCCCCCACGGACGGGAAATGCGGCGCGTATAATTCAACTGAATCTCATGCCCCGCAGGCAGTTCGTAGGAAAGGAATGCACTGGGGAAAAAGCTGAAATAATCGTCTTTATACCAAGGTTCGTCTTTTTCCTGTTGTCCGTATCCGAGCGATTTAGTATTTACCCGCGAATATTCTCCGCGTACTCCCAATTGAAAGCCGAATTTTTCAATCCGTCCGGAATAGGTGGCATAAGCCGCATGTATATCCTGGTCGTATAGGAAACGGTTGTATAACAATGGATCAGGTTGGGCGTCTTCTGCCGTCACTCCGGAAGAGGTTTCCACCGGACTGTTCTGGCGCGAAAAGGTTCCTTTGTATCCAGCTTCCAATTTACTCGTTTTGGTAAATTCATTAACATAATCCGCCTGCACTTCCCAATCGTGCGAACGGACATCACTTTTCTGATACTGGTAGGAAAAAGATTCCACACTGTCCGCAAATAAGGAGTATTGGTCATACGTACTCGTGCCGTCCATATTCCATTTATTCCAGGATACAGAGAGATCCAGATTGCTCTTCTCACTGAAATCATGCTTGTATCCCAATTCGATGTTTCCGCCCTTCATGTCGTTGTCAGACTCTGAAATACGGCGACTTTCGATAAATGACCCCGGTACGTTGCTTTCATAGAATATCTTATTTTTCTGATAGTGCCCCCCAAACATACCGAAAGCCCCCAAAGAAAAATGGTCTTTTTTTGTCATGTGGTAGGTCAATCCCGCACGCACAAACAGCGGTCCTCCGTGTCCATTGTTGTCAGAATGCTGATTCAGGTAAGAAATTGCTTCCCCTTGTTCATTCAGATTGTTTCTTTTAGATATACCTCCGCCGTCCGATACCCTTCTCCGGTATCCTAAACTGGCATAAGCATCCACCTTCCCGGTATTGTAATTGATGTTTCCGCTTGCATTCCATCCGCCCCGGGTGTCCACTCCTGCCTGCAAGCTGCCATAATATCCGGCTTTCCGGTTCTGTTTCAATACGATATTGATGATTCCGGAGGTACCTTCGGGACTGTATTTTGCCGAAGGGTTGGTAATTACTTCTATTTTTTCAATGCTCTCAGCCGGCAGTTGCTCCAATATCTGCGCCCGGTTGTCAGCGGACAGCCCGGAAGCCTTCCCGTTAATCCATACCGTTACACTGGAACTTCCCCGCAAGGAGACTTCCCCATCGTTGTCGACTTCTACGGAAGGGATGTTGCTCAAAACGTCACTGGCAGAACCTCCGGTAGAAGAAATGTTCTGGTCTACATTGAAAACTTTTTTATCAATCTCAAATTTCATCTGGGAGCGCTGCCCCGTCACCTTTACCTCTCCCAGCATCTGGCTATCCTCTTTCAAGGACAAAGCCGGAAAGTTCACTTCTTTTTTCTGGTCCGTAATGGCAAACTCTCTTTCAAGGGAGGTATATCCGATAAAAGACACTACCAAAACGTAACTGCCTTTGGCCAAATTATCAATCTGAAAGCGTCCGGTCTGATCCGTAACCGTACCCGTCAAAGGAGTTGGCGAACCGGATTTCCGCACACCGACGTTCACAAATTCCATTACTTTACCCGTTTTGGCATCCGAAACTTTTCCTTTAACAACTCCATTAATATTGGCCCATAACTCACCCGGCAATAGCAGGATTGCCCATAAAATACTGATAAAAAAAACTTTCATACCCTTTCTGTCTATACTTTATACCTATTCTGATTCTTAAATGTTTTATCCCGTTCCTCACTAATGCCCCCTCACCTGAACATGATTTCTGATTCAATATCACATTGACAAATCCGAACTGAAAAGGTTTATCGGCATTTCATTTTATTTTTTAACAAAATTTGCAGCGAGGGATTTTCCACAGGAAGGACAAGGGAATTATTATCACATAAAGAAACGAAATTTCAATTAATTATTGATACATTTGTACACGTCATAGCGAGTCAGAAGCAAAAATAATTTCATTCATATTAATTAAATTTATTGTAAAATGACAAACAACTCAATGGGTAATCGTACGCTTAAAAAAGCGGCTTTGCTGGGAGCTGCTTTGTTTCTGATGATTCCTTGCTTTTCATCACAAACCAATCCCGATAGCGGGGAGCAGACAGCCTCTGTACAACCAACTCCCTCTATTACCAAAGCACAGAAAATCAATCCCAACACAATTGAAATCGTATTTTCCGACAATCAACGAATGACGCTCGATTTTTATGGAGAGAATATCTTCAGATTGTTTCAGGATAAAAACGGTGGCATCCTCCGCGACCCGCAAGCCGAACCGGAGGCTAAGATTCTGGTGGAAAACCCCAGAAAACCTCTGGCAAGCCTGGATGTCACAGACGAAAACGGAGTACTCTGCATCACAACGCCACGGATAAAAATTCAATTTGACAAAGCGACGTCTTTATTCAAGGTGATAAATGCCACCGACAACTCTGTCGTGTTTGAAGAGAGCGAACCTCTTTTGTTTGAAAAGAAAAAGGTGACACTGACATTGAAAGAGAATCCGCAGGAATATTTCTATGGCGGAGGGGTTCAAAACGGAAGATTTTCCCACAAAGGGAAAGCTATCTCCATCGAAAACCAAAATAGCTGGACTGACGGCGGAGTAGCATCCCCTACTCCATTCTATTGGTCAACGAACGGTTACGGCATGATGTGGTATACATTCAAAAAGGGAAAATACGATTTCGGTGCTAAAGAAAAAGGAGTGGTACGGCTTTCCCACGACACAGATTATCTGGATGTTTTCTTTATGGTCAGTCCCGATGCCGTCGCCCTGCTAAATGATTTTTACCAACTCACGGGGCATCCCGTGTTGTTGCCTAAATTCGGCTTCTACCAAGGCCATCTGAATGCCTATAACCGGGATTACTGGAAAGAAGATGAGAAAGGCATCCTTTTTGAAGACGGGAAACGATACAAAGAAAGCCAAAAGGATAACGGCGGCATAAAAGAATCCCTGAACGGAGAAAAAGACAATTATCAATTCTCTGCCCGTGCTGTAATCGACCGCTATAAAAATCACGATATGCCATTGGGCTGGTTGCTACCCAACGACGGTTACGGTGCCGGATACGGACAAACAGGGACTTTGGACAGCAATATATTAAATCTGAAAGAATTAGGGGACTATGCCCGAGAAAACGGCGTGGAAATCGGTCTATGGACCCAGTCTGACCTGCACCCGAAACCAGAAATCAGTGCATTGTTGCAGCGTGATATTGTAAAAGAAGTCAGAGACGCAGGGGTACGCGTATTAAAAACAGACGTAGCCTGGGTAGGTGCCGGCTATTCTTTCGGTCTGAACGGTGTCGCCGATGTAGGTCATATTATGCCCTATTATGGCAACAACAGCCGTCCGTTTATCATCTCACTCGACGGATGGGCCGGTACACAACGCTATGCAGGAGTATGGTCCGGCGACCAGACGGGAGGCGTATGGGAATATATCCGTTTCCACATCCCGACTTATATTGGTTCCGGCCTATCGGGACAGCCCAATATAACATCCGATATGGACGGTATCTTCGGCGGAAAGAAACCGATTATCAATATTCGGGATTTTCAATGGAAGACATTTACGCCCATGCAATTAAATATGGACGGCTGGGGTGCCAACGAGAAGTATCCCCATGCGTTGGGCGAACCTGCAACGTCAATCAACCGCTGGTATCTGAAACTCAAATCGGAACTGATGCCTTATGCTTACAGTATTGCCCACGAATCTGTACAGGGAATGCCAATGATACGTGCCATGTTCCTGGAATATCCGAATCCGTATACGTTAGGAAAAGCGACCCAGTATCAATTTATGTATGGTCCCAATTTTATTATAGCTCCTATTTATCAGGAAACCCAATCGGATGAGGAAGGAAATGACGTCCGCAACGGAATCTACCTACCGGAAGGGAGCTGGGTAGATTACTTTACAGGCGAGGTGTATGAAGGCAATTGCATTATCAATAATTTCGCAAGTCCTCTCTGGAAATTGCCCGTATTCGTGAAAAACGGAGCCATTATTCCCATGACGAACCCGAATAATAATGTTTCGGAAATCAATAACAACACCCGGATTTATGAGGTCTATCCTTATCGGTATACGACCTTTACAGAATATGACGATGACGGCGTCTCAGAAGCCTACCGCCAAGGAGAAGGAGCTACAACTCTCATCGAATCCCAAGTGAACGATAAGAATACAGCCATCCTTACCATACATCCTTCACAAGGCGATTTTCAGGGGTTTATTAAAAATAAAACCACGGAATTCAGAATAAATGTAACAGAAAAACCCAAAAAACTGACGGCTAAAATCGGGGATACTAAAGTCAAATTAACCGAAGCTGCGACAAAAGAAGCCTTTGAAAAAGGAGAAAATGTCTATTTCTACGACAGTGCCCCCAATTTGAATAAATTTGCTACGGCAGGCAGCGCATTTGCGAAACAGACCATTACTAAAAATCCGCAACTGCTTGTTAAATTAGCCGCTACAGATATTACAGTCAATCCGGTTGTCCTCAACATAGAAGGTTTCCGTTTTGCTCCGGCAGACAAGTATCGTCAAACTTCCGGCAGTTTAACCGCTCCGAAAGCTTTAATTACCGAAGAAAATACCCAAGCCTATACCCTCCGCCCCACCTGGGAGAAAGTAGCCAATGCCGATTTCTACGAAATTGTATTTAACGGCATGTTGTATACCACGATCAAGGATACGGAGTTACTATTTGAGGATTTAACAGCAGAGACTCCTTATTCTTTTAAAATCCGTGCAGTAAATAAAGACGGACATTCTGACTGGGCAGAGTTTAAGGCCACAACGAAAGCGAATCCATTGGAATTTGCCCTTCCGGAAATCCTAGCTGAAATAACAGTAGCGGATCAAGGAGGACAAGAAGTTGCCAATTTGTTCGACTATGACGAAAGCAGTATGTGGCATACCCAATGGGGCGCAAACGCGATCCCATTTGATTTGGTGATGGATTTACGCACCATAAACCAATTGGATAAATTCCACTACCTGCCCCGCACCGATGGCGGTAATGGAGTGATACTGAAAGGTAGCGTTTATTACAGTATGGACAAAGAGAACTGGACCGAAGCAGGCAGTTTTGAATGGGAAAGAAACGGAGAAGTAAAAGTATTCGATTTCCCTGGTCAGCCAACAGCCCGTTATGTAAAAATAAACGTAACGAAAGGCGTAGGAAACTACGGTTCCGGTAGGGAGCTGTATGTATTTAAAGTGCCTGGAACAGAAAGCTACCGTCCGGGAGATATCAACAATGACCGTTTGATTGATATGAACGACTTCACATCCTACATGAACTACACGGGACTGAGACAAGGAGACGCGGACTTTGAAGGATATGTAAGCAATGGCGATGTGAACAAAAACGGACTGATCGATGCCTATGATATTTCAGTCGTAGCCACCCAACTCCGTGGCGGTGTGAAGAAAGAAAAAGCGCCACGGGTAGAAGGAACGCTTCAACTTTCCACTCCAAAACAAAACTATAGCCGCAACGAAATTATTGAGGTACGGGTAAAAGGCAATAAGCTCCGCTCAGTCAATGCACTCAGCTTTTCCCTACCCTATAACCAGCAGGATTACGAATTTATCGGCGTTGAACCTTTGCACATGAATGCCATGGAGAACCTGACGAATGACCGTCTACACACCAATGGCACGAAGGCTTTGTACCCGACTTTTGTAAACCTCGGAGAAAAAAAGACGCTTGAAGGCAATGAGGAGCTGTTCATCTTGAAATTCAAGGCCAGAAACAACTTGACATTTGACCTGAAACTCCAAGATGGCCTCCTTGTCGACAAACACTTAAATACTCATAAATTCTGATTTTTCAATCTAATAAAAAACGCTACCAGAAAATTTCTGGTAGCGTTTTTTTTAAGCGTAATCTGCTATATATGTAGCGTATTTATTTGCCGATGCAGCATATTGACATCACTAACTACCAGTGACCGTTCATTTTAATCGGTACAACCCTTATTTTTACAACTTCACAGAATGTGGGGATAAATGCAAATTGTTATTAATCAACACATTCCACATACATATTGTACCGCACTTTTTCAGCCATTTGGGAAAATCTCGCCGTCAGACATAAACATTTGATTGACAACAGATTTTCGCATTAATGTTACAGAACGCTTGTTGTGACAAATGTAGTATTTTTCCTGGAATCGCGTTTATAAAAGAACGATTTTTCAATAGTCTGACTATCCCTAAAAGTTGTCAACTTTTTTCAGTTCAAGTCAGTCTGACTATCCCTGAAAAGTGTCGACTTTTTCAAGAACAGCCACTTATTGTTTTCGATTACAAAGTTTGCGATTGTCGGACAAACAATCAAATCATATTTGGGAATTTAGAAGGAATCCCTTAACTTTGTCACCGCGGTAATAATTACGACGGTAATAAAATATGAAATTCTATAATCGTACTAAGGAAATAGAAGAATTAAGGCGAATACAAGGACGCGCCTTTAACTCTCGATCAAGGATGACAGTGATAACCGGCCGACGGCGTATCGGTAAGACATCTCTAGCCTTGCGTGCTACCGAGGGTGAACATCCCATAGTTTATCTATTCATAAGCCGAAAAAATGAAGCCGCATTATGTTCCGAGTTTACGGCTTTGATATCCTCACAGCTTAAGATTCATGTTCCGGCAGGGATGACTTCTTTCCGGGAGTTGTTCTATTTCTTAATGGAAACGGGAAAGAGTATGAAGTTCAATTTAATCATAGATGAGTTTCAGGAGTTTTCCAACATTAATCCATCCGTTTACAGTGACATGCAGAACATCTGGGATTCTTACCGGAACGATACCCATATCAATTTGTTGCTTATGGGTTCGGTATATTCTATGATGCATAAGATTTTTGAAAGTTATCACGAACCACTTTTTGGTAGAGCGGATGCCATGATACGCCTCTCCGGATTAGGTACTGAAACAATGAAAGAGATTATGCATGACTATCGGCCGGATTATACCAACGATGAACTACTTGCGTTCTATACCATCACCGGTGGCGTTCCGAAATATATCGAATTGTTATGTGACGATACTGATTTGTCAATAGAGGGAATGCTCAACTACATAGTCAGGGAAAATTCACCTTTTATAAATGAAGGAAGAAATCTTTTGATTGAGGAATTTGGTAAAGATTATGGATTATATTTCTCTGTATTAAGCTGCATCGCATCCGGGATTAACACTCAGGGCGCAATCGAAAGTGCATTGGGTGGTGTGACAGTGGCAGGACATCTAAAACGATTGATAGAGGACTATTCCCTCATCAAGCGAGTGCGCCCAATTATGGCCAAGCCTCGCTCTCAGAATGTCCAATACGAAATTACCGATAACTTCCTGCGGTTCTGGTTCAACTATTTTGATCGGAACCAGACATTGGTGGAGCTGAATAACTTTGAACACCTTCGTCAGATTGTCTTTTCTGATTACCCGACATTCTCAGGCATCGCACTTGAAAAATGGTTCCGGCTGAAGATGATGGAAAGCCATCAGTATTCCGATATCGGCTCATGGTGGGAACGCAAGAAAGGCAAAGAGGCAAACGAGATTGATATTGTTGCCCTTTCAGCCGAAGGGAATAAAGCGGTGGTAGCCGAAGTAAAGCGCCAGCAACGCAATTACGACCATAAAGCGTTTATGGAAAAAGTAGCCTGCATTAAAACCAGCATCCTATCGAAACATAAGATAGAAACGCATCTGTTTACTTTGAACGACATGTAATTAGCATTTAACTAAATTGAGTGAACAAATGCAAAAATATAAAAGTTTGATACTTCCCATAGCATTGATTGCAGGATACTTCCTGCGTCAATTATGTGCCTCTATCTCAGTGGTTGTGCCCTATGTTATCTTCACCATACTCGTCCTGACTTTCTCTGGCGTACGTCTTTCATCACTTCGTCCCTCAAGACTTGACTTATGGATAGCATCTTTCCAAACGTTAGTCTGCATAGGCTTATATTGGTTTCTGAAGGCCATCACATCTGACGAGATACTGGCTCAGGGTGCTTTAATGTGTGTATTATGTCCAGTAGCATCTTCTGTGACAGTTGTCGCGTCAATGCTAGGTGCCGATCCTGTACGCACAACAACATATACAATTGTAGGCAACCTGCTTGTTTCTATTGTTGCCCCCATCTACATTTCCATCATTATGGAAACTGCCGTAAACCCTACTTTTGGAAATACGTTCATTCTAATATTTGCAAAGATCGCTGTCGTGATTGCCCTGCCTTTTGTGTTGGTGCTCTGTATACAGAAATTTTTACCAAAACTAAATGCAAAAATATCAATATATAAACAATTGTCATTTTATTTATGGGCTGTCGCGCTCTTTATCACCATAGGCCAGACAATTGATTTTGTCGTAATTCGTTGGAATGACAATTTCACCAACGTGATATGGCTTGGTATTATCTCACTGGTAATATGCATTGGCCAATTCTCTTTAGGAAAGATGCTTGGGAAAAGGTATAACGACCCAATAGCTGGAGGTCAGATGTTGGCGCAAAAAAACTCTGCAATGGGAATATGGATACTCCATACATTCTTAAATCCCATAGCTTCCGTTGGGTTGGCATTCTATTCCATCTGGCAGAATCTCTTTAATAGCTGGCAGATATATAGAACCCAATCTTGAATTATTCGCCGCCGCTCACTGTAGTTACAGGTAATACAAAAACTAATTGACAGAAGATTTCCGCATAAATGTTACGGAACGTTTGTTGTGATAAATATAGTATTTAGGAATTATATACAATTATGCACTCCAAAGGAGCGCACGCTCCAGAACCTTGCCGAGCGAAGAACAAATCTCTACGCTCGCTTACGCTTTCGCAGCCTCCTAGCCGAATCTAAACTGGCTTTTTGTTTTATTCTGTAAAATTGTATATAGTCACCGATGATAATGCAAAAATTCTAATATTTCGATTTCGATAGTCATAACATATAACTTATCGCGACAAATTTAATGAAAAACAGGGAAGAATCACGCCATCTTGTCGCGATTCTTTCTCTAAAATGGCAGTTTTTGTCGCGATTTCAAATATCTATAACATTGCAGAGGGATTTATAAACGTAGGCGGAACTTATAAGACAATTGAATACGGCAACTCACAAGAATTATTTGCGAGTTCAAACGAATTCTGGTTTATATCAAATAATCGAATGGAATTTATTTTCATCTGTTGCTCTTAGTTTCAGAAAAGGTAGTATCTTTACAAAAGTATAATGTATTATCTGTTATTGGCGAGATGTCGCAAGACGAGACAGGTGATGTATTTGAAAGAATCGGACAAACAATTAAAGACTATAAATAGCTATGAAATTCAGATTATTTGCCGTTGCGGCATTGGCAGCGACCGCATTGTGCGGTTGTTCGACATCCGCCAAGAAAACGCTCGTACTCTATTACTCGCAGACGGGTGCGACAAAAGCAGTTGCCGAAGAGTTGCAAAGTCAGCTCGGCGCAGATATAGCCAGCATCGAGGCGGTTGAACCTTATGACGCAGACTATGCCACTACGGTGGCACGGTGGAGGCAGGAGCGCGAAAATGGCATTAAGGTTGCTATCCAGCCATTGACGGTCAATCTCGACCAGTACGACACCATCTTCCTCGGATTTCCTATTTGGGGCGGAACCTATGCATCACCAATGGCGACCTTCCTCGCCGACAACTCTCTGGCCGGTAAAAAGGTCGTAACCTTCGCCACATTCGGCAGCGGTGGCATCGAATCGGCAACTACCGATGTTGTTAAAGTACAGCCAGACGCAACAGTCATCAAAGGCTACGGCGTGCGCAATGCCCGAATAGGAAAGGCAACAGCAGAGATACGGCGATTCCTCATTGAGAACGGATATGTTAAGGGCGAAATTGCTCCACTCCCGGAGTATGGCGAGCCGGTGCCGGTAACGAAGGCAGACATTGCTGTATTCGACGCAGCCTGTGGCAATTATCAGTTCCCACTCGGGACTCCCATAACGGTGGCAAAGCGCAGCTATGACAACACGGAGGATTACCGCTTCGATGTGAAGTCGCAGACACCCGACGGCAATGAAGCATCATCGACTATCTATGTCATTGTCCAGCAGGGCGGCACACCGGAGTTCACACGGGTGGTGCGATAGTCTTTTCCGGCAAATACAATATCGCTCTGACACTTTGCAATGTTGGAATTAATTGCTATTTTTGTGCTAAGATATTAGCAGTATTATGCAAATAGAAAGCAATAGTAGCAATATATTATCCGTATTAGACAACTTCACACTTGATAATCCTGATGACATTGCAATGCAGGTTGCCAAAAATTTTCGCAAGCGTAGAGTTGAGAAAAATATCACCCGACAGCGCATCGCAGAACTGTCAGGAGTGCCTTTATCTACATTGGCACGCTTTGAACAGAAAGGCCTCATTGCATTTGAATCGTTGATTAAGCTTGCTATGGCACTGGGATATACTTCGGAATTAAAGGATCTGTTTTGCGCTCCTAAGTTTGACACAATGGAAGAGCTAGACCTGATTCGCCAGAAAAGCAATGATAAAAGGGCATACACTAAAAGTAAGAAAAGATGAAAAAGACCGAGAAACTTAAAGTAATGTTTCATAGGCGACCTGTTGGCTTGCTGTCTCTCACGCCTGATAATCGCCTAAACGTCTTTGAATACGATAAGTCGTGGATTAGCGACGGATTCAGCATTTCACCGCTTGAACTACCGTTGAAACCTGGCATTTTCATTGCCAAACCGCAACCGTTTTATGGAAATTTTGGTGTCTTTGAAGACAGCCTTCCCGATGGATACGGTCGTTATCTTCTCCATAAAACATTACTCCGTAATGGAATAAACGATTCGGATCTGTCATCTCTGGATAGACTTGCATTAGTTGGTGACAATGGTATGGGCGCCTTAACCTATTCCCCTTCCGTAAACCTTGAACATGAGGAAACCGTAACAGATTTTGACCGACTTCAGGAGATCGCACTTGAAGTCCTTAAGGAACAGCAGGACAAGGATGCCGGATTACTTCTGTATAATAGCGGTAACAGCGGAGGGGCAAGACCTAAAGCAGTATTTTCGGATGCAGAAGGACACTGGATAGTAAAATTCCGTCACACATACGATCCGAAAGATATTGGACTTCAAGAAGCACGTTATAATGAGGTTGCAAGAAAATGCGGTATTATCGTACCCGATTTCCGGCTTGTCAACGGACGATATTTCGCGTCCCGACGGTTCGATATCGACAATAATGGCAACCGAATCCACACGTCTACCGCCGGAGGATTGATGTGCATTTCTCTCCGCGAGCCGTTTATGGATTACTCAAATTTGCTCGCACTGACAGGGTACATAACCCAAAGCCGTGAGGATGTTGAGCAGATGTATCGTAGAATGCTGTTTAATTATCTCACAGACAATAAGGATGATCATTGCAAAAATTTCAGTTTCTATGTTGTCAGGGATAATGATTTGAAGACCTGGAGATGGCGACTCGCTCCGGCCTACGACCTTACCCTTTGCACAGAAGGCTATAACGGAGAACACGCTACCTCCGTCAACGGCACAGGACAGCCTCGACTTTCTGATTTCATTGCCGTCGGCAATAAAATCAAACTTTCAGAAGATAGATGCCGGGAAATCATTGAGGATGTACGCTCAGGCAGTTCGGAACTGAGCCGATATGATATAAAAGAATAATCCATTCCCAAAAGATTAATTTTTGCCGTAAAGTGAATTACTTTCACTTCGTCAATATTGCAAACTTTTTATCATATCGGAGTTGTCCGCTTTTTTTTACAAATCTATTTGATACAATACATATGTTCGCAACGGTAAATCCACCGACAAGCTAGGATGCTCAAACTCTCCAACTTTTGCCATTCCAATCTTTTGCATCACTCTTTCGGAGGGGGCATTCAGTTTTGCAGTAAAAGAATATAAGTTTGTCAGTCCTTTCTGTCAATGGGATTATTTATGGTAAGGCTAAACGTTGGTGGGGTTCTGTTCTCAATGAGGATAAGAAACCGGAACAAGTTGAGTTCGACGTGATAGCAGAATCACTTGACAAGAAATATCTATTGGTTGGCAAATGCAAATGGACTGCCCAAGAGAATGGCAAACAACTTACTGCACTCCTTCTCCGCAAAGCTAATCTTTTGCCGTTTGCCAAAAACCACACCATTATTCCGGTACTGTTCCTTAAGAACACTCCCAAAGATGATGTTGGGAATGCTATGTTACCCGAAAATATAATTGGACTAGGAGTGTAAAATCAATATTTTATATGGTTAAATAGCGGCACAATCAAATATTTCTGCTTCTAAGCTGGAAAAACATTCCATTCGCTTGAAAAAGTGTATGACTACAGGTAGTATTCGTCCCCAAAAATGTAACGGAACTGATTTATTCGCTTGAGATATAAACTCAGTTTCTTACAATATTATGCGGTAAATGAAATTTATTTGCTAATTTTGTATCAATTTTGAAATAATACAGACATTAACAATGCAGGAAAACAGAACGAACATATCATCAATAGTCACAATTGGGGGCACTAAACGCCCTGAGACTGTGTCATATGTTCATGTCTCTGGCATTGAACCTCGTATTATAAATACTTTCCAACGAACACAATAGGGTACAGCTCATTGTACTTTGATTTAGAATAGAAACAGAATAGTTGGAAAGTCCCTGGCAAACTTTCCAACTATTTTTTATACCCATTGGTGACAGTTGCCCCGGCAATGCTTCTCTCTGTCTTTTCCGTCTGATGGGTGATTGGAAACCAGATTATTAACGTGCAGTGATGCACATAAATTGAGAAGAAATGAATTATAAATTTGATGGCGAGAAAGTGTTTTTTACATCTGATACGCATTTTTATCACGGAAACATCATTCGTTTCTGCAACAGGCCATTTAAGAATGTGGAAATAATGAATGAAACTATCATCTCCAATTGGAATAATACAGTTAATCGTGATGATATCGTTTTTCATTTGGGGGATTTTTGTCTTGGCGGTTCCGCTGAATGGAGTAAAATACTTGACAGATTGAACGGTAAGATACATTTGATTATTGGAAACCACGATTTAAAGAATATGCAGCAAGGGTATGTCAATAGATTTGAATCGGTTACGATGCAAATGCGCATAGAAGTGGACAAACAGAAAATATATCTGAATCATTATCCGTTTCTATGCTTTGATGGCGGATACAAAGATGTATGGCAACTATTCGGTCACATACACACAAGAAAGAATAACACCGGAATTGATGCAGCCCGGCTTCAGCACCTCTATCCTACCCAGTATGATGTTGGAGTTGACAATAACAACTTTACACCTGTATCATTTGAACAAGTAAAAAGAATTATAAACAAGCAAATAGCGAAAGGAGGACTGTAAAATGAAGATACAATATATGAGCGACCTGCATTTGGAGTTTAGCGATAACAGCAGGTGGTTGAAGCATAATGAACTGCCTATAACGGGAGACATATTGGTACTTGCCGGTGATATATTCTATCTGAAGGATAAGATTGCGCCCTTGACGAATTTTTGGAAATGGGCATCTGCAAATTATAGACAAGTACTTATTGTTCCAGGAAATCACGAATATTATAATTACTGCGATGTAATGGATAGAGGATTGCATTGGAAATGGCTGTTCAAGGAGAATGTCGGGTATTATCAGAATCAAGTACTACGGATAGACGATACCGACTTTATTATGAGTACGTTGTGGTCTAAGATTTCTCCAGTTGACGAATATCTTATCTGGAAAGGTATGAATGATTTTCGACAGATAATGTATCAGGGAAAATTACTTCAAACAGAGGAATTCAATCAGATGCATACAGTCTGTTTGGATTTCATCAAGCAAAGTTTGACAGAAAGCACAGCAGAACATATTGTAGTGATAACACATCATCTTCCAACATTGGAGGTGGTAGCACCTCATCACAAAGGTTCCGTGCTAAACAGTGCATTTGCTACGGATTTGAGCAAACTTATATCAGATAACCGCATTGATGCCTGGATTTATGGTCATTCACATACCAATATTAACGCTGAAATAAATGGTACAAAGGTGGTTTGTAATCAACTGGGATATATTTGCCAAAATGAACATATAACCAATGGTTTTGATCCGGGCAAATATCTTATCTTGTGACAGGTAAAGACAAAACAATATACTTAGGACCTCAATGTATCATAGAGCGAGCGATACTTGTTTGTAGGAAAAGAGAGAAAGCATGCTTCCTCTCTTTTTAGTACCCAGGGATACATTGCGCTCCATCGCCGAATCTTTACCGGCATATTCAAACACGCAGGCAAAGTTCGTGACTACAATATCACGAAAAAAGAGTGGGTACTGGAAAATGAAACGGTAAACTATCTGAACTGGGAGGATTTGCGCAGGGCATTGGATCATGACATTGAGCAGGAGCGCAGTTTCAGCTATAAAGGCATTAGCATCGATGCTATGATTTCCCACATTACCCGTTTCGTATCGAGCCTTTGGCAAATTCATGCGTTTGGGGAAGGGAATACCCGCACGACGGCGGTATTCACGATTCAGTATCTTCGTTCCATTGGATTTGACATCACCAACGATATGTTTGCAAAACATTCATAGTATTTCCGGAATGCACTGGTGCGCGCAAACTACAAGAACGCTTTGAAAGGCATAGATTATACTCCTATTTATTTGGAGCGTTTCTTCCGGAATCTGCTGTTGGGTGAAAAATGGGAATTACGCAACCGCTATCTGCATATAAACCCAACGGAAGAATGGAAGGTCCAACCGAATCTTGTAGACAGGACAAGTGCAGGACAAGTGCGTGTCACCTGATAGCACATCACAGGACAAGCTGTATACAAACAACCCGAATATTGAAAGATTGCTACGAACGGTTGGTGAACAGCAAATGTCGGTAAAACAGATAATGGAGACACTGGGGTTGAAAGGACGCGACAACTTCCTTAATCTCTATATGAAACCGTCCCTATCCGAAGGCTATGTACGTTTGCTGTACCCTGACTCCCCTCGCCATTCACGCCAGAAATATCTTCTGACAACCAAAGGACTGGCACTTTATCGGGAAATAATCATCATTAGCTATGAGGAAGCAAGATACATTTTTTCAGCATAGACGTGGATACGCTCCCATATTACTGAAAGTTCTTGACATAGTGGCATCCGTGGACAATATTCGTGAAATATGCAAGGTTTGCTGGTATGTCATTGGTAAAGAATCGAGACTGCAAAGTTAATAATTTCCTCACTTAACACAATTTAATTTACAGCCTCCATATACAGGCTTTGATCCAAACAAATATCTTATGACAAGTCACAACTATTAGCAATATACTTAGAACCTCTACGCATCATATAGTGACAAAAATACTTCTACTCGCATACTATATGATATGTTGAGGTTTTGCTTTTGGATTTTCAGTTGTTCGAAAAATTCGAATAACTGAAATTTTGCGTTGAACGATTAGTAACTCACAGTCTCTAACAGCATTTATAAACAATTAGTTTTGTGTGAAATTGCATCTCATCGCCAAAGAATATTATTCAATAATTAGTTTAGGTCTAAAATTCTTAATTGAGGCAACCTGTGAATTATTGGAGACTAAATTATATGCTTTAACATTATTATCATCACCACACTCGATTATGACATCTCCAGTTTTTGTGGTATATAATGTTACATCAGAATTCCATAATATGTTTCTTATTTTTTGAGCCGGATGATCATATTGACAATCATAGTTAGATGAACATATAGCAATCTTGGGTTTTACTGCTTCTATTAATTTTTCTGTCGTAAACCCATTGTCAGCCCCATGATGGGCAAGAATCATCACATCGGTTTCTGCTATCAAATCGCTTCTTATCAATCTGTTGGCGATTTGAGGATCTTCACAGTCTCCAAGACTTAACAGAGAGAATCTGCCACCTCTAAATAACTGAACAACGGAATTATCATTACTATTATCTGAAGTGCTGATAGGATTGTATAGAATATTACTATATTTTCTAGCTTCAGCCGTATCTAAAGTATCAATGTATTCGGGTGAGATACTCACAGTACGCCTTTGATATGACGCTATTAACACTTTGCAATATTTAGCGTTTTCAGTATGTGGTGGATATCCCGGATACTCTACGATATTAGGCTTAAGATATTTAAGTCTGTTTGATAATTCTGTATAATCACAATGATCTTGATCCCAGCTTGTGATATGTAAACAATCTATATATTCTATATTTAACATTTTGAGTTCTGAATAAATACCAATAGCATTAGTTTTATTAAACCTAGCCTCAATTAATGTAAAGTAATTATCAACAGAATATGAAAAAGAAGAGCCAGGAGTTCCTAACTGATAAGCTCTAAATCTTGTAAATTTATTCATTTTTGAATTGATATTAAATCGGGTAAATATAACCGTATTTGAATTTCTGCTAACAAAGCAGAGTACTCAATTAAGACATTAATCTCATTTAGTTTTAGTCCTACTAAATTTGTTCCTACAGATCTTGCCTTTTCTATATTTTCACAAGATGGAATACTTTCACTAAGTTGATCCCATTTAATACTTGCTTTAAGTCTTAATGTTATATTTTTTTGGGCATCTTGTGCAATCTTTGGGTCAAGGCTATTCAGATTTATAATATCTGTATTGGCAATATTGTGTTGTTTAAACAACACCTCGGGAATATGATTGTCTTTTATATTTCTAACAAATCCATTAATTAGCTTATCACTAATATCCCATTCTAGTGGGACATAAGCATATCTGTTATCATTCGCATCAGAGTATATATTACTATATCTTTGGAATCGTTTTATTCTATCCATCATTATATCTGATGTTTTTATAAGCAGGCATATCGGATTATATATCTTTTTCGAATTGATTTGAGTATTGCCTGCGTCACTAACTACTATATAGTCTGCATGATAACTACTTTTTGACTCACTTAATTTATGTGTTCCCTGATTATCATATAATCCACCGTCTACAAGCAGAGGTGTTTTATCTTTTTCTTTACAAAATTCTTTTGAAATCTTAATAGGAGAAAATGCAAAAGGTACACACGATGAGGCCATCACGGCTTTAGCGATAGGGAATTGCGTATTATCAAAAGGTGGTGTTATATAATCTCCACTCTTATAGTATGGGTATCCTCCCATTTTTAATTGGGAAAATGTAAATAGTTTTCCAGTTGAAACATCTGTTGCATTTATCGCAACCAATGGACTATTTGGTAGGTCAGATAGTTTTTTATTTTCAAAGAACAATCTATTATATGAGTGCTCTATTAAATAACTGACAAAAAAAATATTATACCAGCAGAACAATAATATTGTGATTGCTGGTATTAGAAGCCACCAACTAGTAAAATGACATACAAGTAATAATGCAAAAATTACTAATGCAACGTACGACATAGTAGTACATAGAACTCCTCGCTGTAGTTTTTGTATAAAACTATCCTCAAACACTTCATAATTATCTTTGTGAAGTACATAGTATGCGGCTACAATAGAGCCTCCAGAAACCGCAGATATTACATCAACTTTATCAAGTATTCCCAATTTATTTAAGGTTCTCAAAGTTCCAATGTGATAGGCAGCCGCTCTATATCCACCTCCAGATAGAGCCAATCCAATTTTATTTCCTTTTACATCCATAAATTATAATTTTTCCGCAATAGAATAATCCTCTCTTGGGAGAGTGTTATGATGATACCACACGTTTACAGAATTCTTGGTCGAATAAATTAATGAACCCACCTTTTTTAGTGCACCTACCACACTCCTGTCAAGATAGTGTCCATATTTCTCTGTTGAGACAAACACTATCGTTGGATGAATATGATTAATCATATCGTTACTTATATTGTGTGCGGAGCCGTGATGGGGCATCTTCATCCAATAAACATTCTTGATTTTGTCTACATCACATTGGTATTTGAAGTTTGAAAAAGAGTCTTCATCTGCATCACCAGTAAAAAGGAAATAGCGTTCATCATCTGGTTTAAACAAAAAAATAATACTGCTTTTATTGTGATGTGACGGATCCCTACCAGCCTCATCCAATTTCTTACTATAAATCTTTTTTGTCTCTGGGACTTCACATACATCATCGTTGTCATCAGTTATGGCATAATTGTATGGCTGCAAGTCGTTTCTAAATAAAAGAGCTTGATTCCTATAGAAATCCTCTGAAGGTCCAAGAATGTCTATTAGACCACCAAACTCAACATTGTGTTTATCAGAGAATGCCTCAGAATATGACAATCTCCCTTTACGTGACAAATCCCAAACTAACTCCAAAAGGTTATTGCCATGCCCATCGTATACGGAACGCGCTTCTTTGCGCACATTATCAAGACTCTGATAATACTTCACACATCCTGAGTAATATGTAAACCGGGATCATTAATCAGAATCTTTTTAATATCTACGCTAGTTTTTGGATTATTCTGCATATCCTCCAAAAGAAATATAAAGCCCCCAAAATGGTCATCATCACAATGTGTACATATCGCAAGATCAATTTGAGAAGTATCATATCTCTTTTTTACAAACTTCGCAATAGCCTCACCATTATTATAATTACCAGCATCCACCAAAACTACATAAGCTTTGTTATTCTCATCAAAAAAACGAATAAGGAGTGCATCTGCAGCTCCTACTCCAAGCATATCAATTTCGTATTTTGTTAAATTCATATCACACTCTCTCTTAGTAACAGGCAATTCTAATTCAGCCTGCAGTATCACACCTCATACCTGCCTAAATCTTTTATTCCTGTTTCTTCTCTCCTCTATGAGGTACGGCTGGTCCTACCCATTCCCCTGTCTGCAGCCAATATTCATAGAAGTACAACCAAGCACACGTCCATTGCATCACTTCCTTTGCAACTAATTTGCTATGAGTCCAATGGAAATTTTCGTAATAGTACAGGCACAAATAACCTTCCTTGTATAAATGGGGTGCACCTTTGACCAGTTGTGGTGATATAACTGAAACCCTAGGAGAACAACTGCCCCTATACTCCACCTTGACTTTATAGGTCGGTAACTCTTGCTTAATCTGTAAATTACCTATAAACGTAACCCCACAACTACTCTTTTCTGCACGAAATTGAGGAAACAGACTCTTCATAGCTGAAATCTGCGTCTCTATCTTAGGAGCATTCTTGGGCCAAAAGTTATTCTTCTTCGCCATAAAAACCTTTTGATGCAGCTACAGCCATTCCTGAAACAGAAGATAACATACCAGAAGCGCTAACTTTCAAAGAACCATTACTCAAAGACGAGGAAAACAGTTTTGCCTCATTTGCATCAAATACGCGTTCTCGCAATGAAATCGTGTTTTTCAATAAACGCATCACAATTGGTTGGGGTATTCCGTTTACTTTTTTGTAGGTTGCAGTATTCAGAAAGTTTGTTTTCGTTTTAAGGCGCTTCTCGTACTCCTTCTTTGCAGCATAACAGGGAGGATTGTTATTGCTATCATTATCAAGAATCTCTTGGGAAGAACTTATAATATAAGAATCATTTCCGATTTGATGTCCCAATATATCTATTGAGGTCTGCAGTACCTCTTTTTTTCCTGAATCGTTAAAGAAAGTCCATGAACAATGATGTGGGGCTTGAAATATATGCCAATCAAGTCGTTCGTTCAGCTTGTTCCTTTCAACAATATGCTGCCAAATCAAGTGTTCAGCATCACCTCCAAGGAGCACCTTTTTGTTTATCTCACCACCCTCATCATACTTAAAACCGAGCTGCACAACAATAGAAGTCGCATTTTTGTTATCGTTATTTTTGCAGTCTTCAATATCATCCTTAAATGGCGCATGAATAAAAATTTCCAGAAGTTTCAGCAACTCCCCGTTTACTCTAGTCACCAATGTACCAGGGATATATCCATAACGGCTATCATACTCCTTATCTCCATCATACCCAACAATTCTGAGGTAATTTCCATAGGAACCTTTAAAATCTGGATCATCATCATACATATCCTTTCTTCGCTTAGCCTCTTTACGGATGTCTTTAGCTGATTCATCCAGAATATTACCCATTGCGCGATGAGCAACCCACATCTCACCTA
>ERZ778496.1142-NODE-1142-length-20291-cov-4.794278_pt1 | contig 20291 bp, 20 predicted proteins | sample MGYA00433099_ERZ778496 | MGnify/ENA primary metagenome ERZ778496 (study PRJEB29527, sample SAMN07138962) | mouse gut metagenome | material: feces | host: mouse | place: China:Nanjing | collected 2016-01-25 ... | reverse complement strand
AAACATCGGGCGGCGTTAAAATCGCCGCGATAATGAAAATAAGCAAAACAGCGTATTTTCTGTTCCGGCGCATGGCTTGAGGCGTAAGAAGGCGTAAGCGAGCAAGAAAATAAGCAAAAAGCGGCATTTCAAAAACAAGCCCGAAGGCTATGATCAGCTTGAGGGCGAAACTCAGGTATTCTTCAATGCTGATCATCGGGCGTATCATGTCGCTGGTAAAGCCCATAAAGAATTTAAACGCGATAGGGAATACGGTAAAATAACAAAAAGCTGCCCCTGCCAAAAAGAAAAAGGCGGAAAAAAACGCCAAAGGCAAGACCGCGCGTTGTTCTTCCTTATACAGCCCCGGAGCGATAAATGCCCAAATTTGATAAAAATTGTAAGGGCTCGTGCCCAGAATGGAAAGCATGAGGGAGACTTTCAAATACGTGAAAAACGCTCCTTGCGGTGAGGTGTAAATAAGCGTGCTTCCTTCCGGCAAAAAGCGGGTGAGCGGTTCCGCCAAATAGAAATAGGCTGTTTCCGATATGCCGTAAAAGCCGACAAAACCAATCAATACCATTATCACGATACGTGTCAGACGGGTGCGCAATTCTCCTAAATGGGAGAGAAGAGGCATTTGATTTTCTTCAGGGTCGTTTTGTGTTGAAATTTTTGCGGGAGGGGTGAATGCTTCGTTTTGCGGCGTGTTTTTAGTTTGTGTGTCCTGCCGTGTGTTCTTGTTTTCTGTATTTTCTTTATCTTTTTGATTTGTATTATTGTTTTGTGAGGTTGTGTCCGCAGTGTTTTCGGTGTTTTGCTTATTATTTTGTTCTTTCGGTTGTCCGCCGTTTTGTTCTTCGGACAAAGGACGGGAGGCAATGGCTTCTTTGCCGATTATTCGCTTGATATTGTTTTCTTCATCATCCAGACACATGGAGAAATCCTTTATTAAGCTTTTGTCTCTTCATTTATTGGGGAAGCTGTTTCCGCCTGTTTTTGCTGCTCGGCTTTTTTCTTTTCCTGTTCTTCTTCAAGGGCTATTTCCGTATTCATTGTGCGCTGGAAATCGCGGGAGGCCTTTTGGAATTGTCCCATAGCTTTTCCCAGGGTATTGGCAATTTTAGGCAAGTTCTTGGGTCCCAAAACAATCAATGCCACAACTAAAATCAATAAAAGTTCCGTAGAACCGATTCCAAACATGCATACCTCGAAAAATGATCAATTATTTTTTGGAAAATAAAGTATAGACGATTTTTTTCTCAAACGCAAGCAGGGAAAACGGCTGTTTAATTATGCATGAATGCTTGAGAAAAAAAGAATTTTTTGGTATACTGTAAAAAGAGGAAAAAGGAGGCGTCATGACTTTTTTGGAATTAGCGTATGAGACTTTGAAAAAAATTCAAGTTCCGCTGACAGATAAGCAAATTTGGGAAAAATCCCAAGAATTGGGTTTGAAAATCGAAAGTGTCGGGAAAACACCATGGAAAACTATCGGGGCAAGAATATATGTAGATATAAAAGATAATCCGCAGACAAAATTTTTGCGAACAGGCTCCCGTCCCGCCTCATTTTTTATTAAAGATACCGAAATTAATAAAACCGCTGAAAAGAAAATCGAAAAAGAACTTGCAGACGCTGAAAGCAGGATAGAGAATTATAAAGAAAAGGATTTACATGCGTTATTAGCGTATTTTTTAAAAATAAGCCCGCATTTTGAATGTGTTGCAAAGACAATTAATGAAAAAGTTTCCCATAAAGGAAAAAAAGGTGAAAATGAATGGTTACACCCTGATATGGTAGGTGTTCATTTTCCTTTTGGTGATTTTGACAAGAAAACAGTTGCGTTGATAAAAATGGTCAATGCTGTTGAATATCGCTTTTATTCTTTTGAAATAAAAAGAATCGTAACATTTTCAATACTCAGGCAATATTATTTTCAAGCCGTTTCCAATTCCAGTTGGGCGAATGAGGGGTATTTGGTTGCCTTGGAATACGACAGCGACCCTGCTTTGTTGGAAGAAATGCATAGGTTGTCAAACTCTTTCGGTATCGGTTTTATTAAATTGAATGCTGAACATGTAGAAGAAAGCGAAATTCTTGTGCAAGCAGATTATAACGATGAACTGGATTGGGATACAATCAATAAACTTGTTGAAATAAATAAAGATTTTGAAAAGTTTATTGAAAATGTAAAAGATGACATTCAAGTCGGAAAAGTAAAATCAATTTATGATGTGGTTCTGTCTGCCGAGGAGTTACAAGAATATGTTGAACAAAAGAAAATAAGATAGGAGCATTATGGCTTCGAGTAAAGAATATTTAACCTTTGTATTGGAACAGTTATCCGATTTAGAGGGTTTTTCTTATCGTGCAATGATGGCGAATACATTCTCTATTTCCGAGATATAATTATTGGCGGCATTTATGATGACCGTTTGCTTGTAAAGCCTCTTCAATCTGCACGTTCTCTTATGCAGCATGCAGAATATGCAGTGCCTTATGAGGGGGCAAAAGAAATGCTCTCGGTTGATAATGTTGACAACAGAGAATTTCTCCGCAATTTGTTTTTGTCTATGCACAATGAGCTTTCTGTACAAAAGAAAAAAACACCTCAAAAAAATAACGAGGAAAAGCCCTTAGCTATGATTTATTATCCAGAGCTAAGGGCTTTTATATGGATTATTTCTTGTTTGTTTTTTTATTCCCATTCGATAGTGCTGGGCGGTTTTGGGGAAATGTCAAGCACTACACGGTTGACACCGCGCACTTCGTTGATAATTCTTGTACTCATTTTGGCAAGCACGTCTTCCGGAATGCGTGACCAGTCGGCAGTCATTGCGTCAACGCTGTCCACAATACGCAGAGCGATAACGCTTTCATAGGTTCTGCCGTCGCCCATAACACCGACGGTCTTAAGCGGAAGAAGCACGGCAAAGCCTTGCCATACTTTGCGATACCAACCGGAAGCTCGCAATTCTTCCTGCACAATGGTATCCGCCTTACGCAAAATATTCAGGCGTTCTTCGGTGATTTCACCGATAATGCGTATGGCAAGTCCGGGACCGGGGAAAGGGTGACGCCACAAGACAGATTCGGGAATGCCAAGTTCGGCTCCGACGGCACGCACTTCGTCTTTGAAAAGTTCGCGCAACGGTTCGATCAAGTCCATATCCATTTTTTCCGGCAAGCCGCCCACATTGTGGTGGCTTTTAATGACAGCGCTCGGACCTTTATGGGAAACGGATTCGATAACATCGGGGTAGAGCGTGCCTTGGGCAAGGAATTTCACGCTGACGCCGCCGGCTTTAATGGCGTTCGCTTCTTGCTCGAAAACATCGATAAAGGTATGTCCGATAATTTTCCGTTTTTTTTCAGGGTCGTCAACGCCTGCCAATTTATCGAGAAAAAGTTTGCCTGCGTCCACATATTTCAAATTCAAATCAAAGTGTTCCCGTAAATAGTTGACAACTTCTTCGCCTTCGTTTTCACGCAGCACGCCGTTATTTACAAAAATGCAATGCAGCTTGTGCCCGATTGCCTTATTCAAAAGCACGGCGACAACGGTTGAGTCGACCCCTCCGGACAAGGCGCATATAACGTGCCCGCCGCCCACTTTTTCCCGGCATTCTTCGATAACCCGTTCGGCGAAGTTGTGCATGTTCCAGTCGGCTTTGAGGTGTGCCACTTCAAAAAGGAAGTTTTTGATCATGGCTGTACCGTCAAGGCTGTGGTGCACTTCCGGGTGGAATTGCAGGGCGTAGATTTTGCGTTTTTCATCGCACATGGCGGCAATGCCGAGGGTAGATGTTTTTCCGCATACGTCAAAACCTTGCGGGGCTTTGCTTACTTTGTCGCCGTGGCTCATCCACACGCGGGAGCTTTTGCCAAGTCCGTTCCAAAGCGTGCTTTTTCCGCAAAGTTTCAATTCGGCAGGTCCGTATTCACGTGTTTCCGATTGGGAAAGTTCACCGCCGAGATTGTGTGCCAAAAGCTGCATGCCGTAGCAAATGCCAAGCACCGGCACACCGATTTCAAGCAGTCCCATATCCAATTTCGGAGCGTCTTCTTCGCCGACGCTTGCCGGTCCGCCGGATAAAATAATTGCGTCCGGCTGCAGCGCTTTGATTTTGTCCGCTTTCACTTGGCAGGGGTGGATCTCCGAATAAACACCCAGCTCGCGCACGCGGCGGGCGATAAGTTGCGTCACTTGTGAACCGTAGTCGATAATAATTACTTTTGACATATTGACCTTATTTCTGATGGTTATTGTTTATGCGGTGTTTTTTGCATTATTTTTATTGTTCAATTCTGTAATTGGGGGCTTCCTTTGTGATGATGACATCATGAACATGGCTTTCCCTGAGACCGGCGGAAGAAATTTCCACATATTGGGCGGTTTCAAAAAGCGTAGGAATATCTTTCGCTCCAAGATAGCCCATACCGGAGCGAAGTCCGCCCATGAGCTGATAAATGGTTTCGGCAACAGGACCGCGGGAAGGAACGCGTCCCACAATGCCTTCCGGTACGAATTTCTTTGATTTTTCTTGGAAATAACGGTCGCAGCTGCCGTCTTTCATGGCGTCGATAGAGCCCATTCCGCGGTATGTCTTATAGGTTCTGCCTTGGTATAAGATGATTTCTCCCGGAGTTTCGTCAGTCCCTGCGAAGAGCGAGCCCGCCATGATGGAATTTGCACCGACGGCAAGGGCTTTGACCACGTCGCCGGAATATTTGATGCCGCCGTCGGCAATGAGGCATTTGCCGTATTCCCGTGTTGCGCGGCTTGTTTCCATGATAGCGGTGACTTGAGGCACGCCGACCCCCGCAACGACACGAGTCGTGCAGATAGAACCGGGACCGATTCCGCATTTCACCGTGTCAACCCCCGCTTCTATAAGGGCTTTGGCTCCTTCATAGGTTGCCACGTTGCCGGCGATGAGCTGCGCTTTCGGGAAAGCGGAACGGATATTTCTGACCGCACGCAAAATATTTTCGGAATGTCCATGGGCTGAGTCCAAAACCAAAACGTCAGCGCCGGCTGCCAAAAGCTCGGACGCTCTTTCTTCGCTTTCTTTACCGACGCCTATGGCTGCCCCGACACGCAAACGCCCTTTGTCGTCCTTGCATGAATCCGGATATTTTTGGACTTTATCAATGTCTTTCATGGTGATAAGTCCGCGGAGCTTGCGGTTTGCGTCCACAACGAGCAGTTTTTCAATCCTATGGGTGTGCAGGTGTTTTTTGGCTTCCTCAAGGGTTGTGCCCATGGGAACGGTGACAAGATTGTCCCTTGTCATAACTTCGCAAACAAGGACTTTTTCAGGTTCTGTCACAAAACGCACATCACGGTTGGTCAGAATGCCGACAAGGGTATCGTTTTTTTCGACAGGCAAACCGCTTACGCGGTAATCGTGCATGAGCTGCAAAGCTTTTTGCACCGTGTCATCGGGACCGACGGTGACGGGGTCCAAAATCATGCCGCTTTCGGATTTTTTTACTTTTTCAACTTCCAGCCTTTGGTCCGCAATGCTCATGTTCTTATGAATGATTCCTATGCCGCCGTTGCGTGCCATGGAAATAGCCATGGCGGATTCCGTAACCGTATCCATTGCGGCGGAAAGAAGGGGAATGGGGAGTTTTATTTCCGGAGTAAGCCATGCTTCAAGGCTCACCATGTCCGGAGTGATGTCCGAATATGCAGGTACAAGTAAGATATCTTCAAATGTAAGGGATTTGCCTAAGCATTTTGCCATGATGTATCTCCTTTTTAACAAAGGCTGTTGATTAAACAAAAACGCTTATCCATTGAATATGCTGAATAAAGCGTTTAAAGGTTTTATACGGTAAAATCATTTAAGAAAAGTAACTTGTTCCTTATGGCTTTGTCAATAAAATAAATATAAAAATTCTAAGGAAATTTGTTTTTTTTTCGTTCTTTGTCTTGACTATGGGAACATATTTCAATAGTATTGAAACCCATAATCTTCTGATATTTTTTTGTGGAGTTTTAATGAGTACCCCCAATCATCAAAAAGCGATAAAAATTGCAAGTCAGTCTGAACATGTTTCTTATTTTATGCCCATGCTTGAGAGTTTTCAAGAGCACGGGGAATTGAACGAAGTTATAAAAAACTGTGTGGCAAAATCTTGCGATATATGGGATTCCGGCGTACCGCTGTTTCCGAACGGTTTTAAAAAGGAAGACAGCTGCGGTGTCGTTCGTGCTGAATTTGAGGGGTACAGCGCAGAAGAGCTGGAAGCTATCGACACCGTCTTTGTTTTGGCAGGAAGGATTATTTCCTCCCGTTCTTTCGGGAAAGTCATTTTCTTCCATTTGCAGGACAGGACAGGACGTTTACAGTGTTATGCGGATAAGTCCCGTATTGACGAAAACGAATTTAAAATTTTTAAAAAACTCGATGTTGGTGATATCGTTGGTGTGAACGGTACGTTGTTCCGTACGAAAACGGGGGAATTGACCCTTTCCTGCTCCTCCGTCAAACTGCTGACGAAATCTTTCCGTCCTTTGCCGGACAAGCATGCGGGACTCACCAATGTTGAAATGCGTTTCCGCCAGCGGTATGTCGATTTAATCGTAAATCCCAAAGCCCGTGACGTTTTCCGCAAGCGTTCCCGCATTATCCGTGAATTTCGGAATTTTATGGAGAACAGGGATTTTGTGGAAGTGGAAACGCCCATGATGCACCCTCTCGCAGGGGGGGCGAACGCCCGTCCTTTTGTGACGCATCACAACGCTCTCGATATGGAATTGTATCTGCGCATTGCGCCTGAACTGTATTTGAAACGCCTTATCGTGGGCGGTTTGGAAAAAGTGTTTGAAATCAACCGTTCATTTAGGAATGAAGGTACGGATACCAAGCATAATCCGGAATTTACCATGTGTGAGTTTTACTGGGCTTATGCGACTTTTTGGGATTTGATGGACTTGACGGAAGATTTGTTTTCTTCCATCGCGTATGCTGTTTGCGGTTCGACAATCGTCACATATCAGGAAGATGAAATCGACCTGACAAAAGGCAAGTGGGAACGTATCACGTTCCATGATTCTTTGGAAAAATACGGCAATCATAAGCCGGAATTTTATACGGATACGGAAGCTGTGAAAAACTATCTCCTTTCCCGCGGCGAAAAGAATTTGGATAACCTGGGAATCGGCAAACTGCAGTCAATGCTCTTTGATTTGGATGTCGAGCCGAAACTCATTCAGCCTACGTTCGTTTATTATTATCCTGCCGAAATTTCTCCTCTTGCGCGCCGCAATGACGAAAATCCGGAATTGACGGACAGGTTTGAACTTTTTATTGCGGGCGGCGAACTTGCCAATGCCTTTTCAGAATTGAACGACCCGGTGGATCAGCGTATCCGTTTTCAAAAGCAAATGGAAGCGAAAAATCTCGGTGACGAAGAAGCATGCCTTCTTGACGAAGATTATTTGCGCGCTTTGGAATATGGCATGCCTCCAACGGCGGGACAAGGCATAGGCATTGACCGTTTGGTCATGCTTTTGACTGATTCGCCTTCTATCCGCGAGGTTATTTTCTTCCCTCATTTAAGACATGAAGTATAGCGCCTCATGAGTTTTGAGCTTTTTATCGCGTTACGCTATCTTTTTTCCAAAAGGCAGCAGGCGTTTATTTCCGTAATTTCCGTCATGTCGGTTCTCGGCGTGGCTATCGGCGTTGGCGCGTTGGTGGTTGTCATGGGGGTTTACAACGGTTTTACCGAAGATATACGCAATAAAATTTTAGGCGCAAATTCACATCTTTTTATTCAGAGCCTTATTCCTGAAATGTTGGATGTCAATGAAGACGGGAGTGGAGGGTATAGCGGTATTGTGGAGAATTTGAAACAAAATCCGCAAATCAAAGCCGCCGCTCCCTTTTTGTATACGGAAGTTTTGTTTTCAAGTCCTCAGGGAGCGACAGGACTTATCATCCGCGGAATCGAACCCGGTAACGCCGATGAAGCCCTTACGGTCCTGCGGCATTTGAAAGAGGGCTCATTGGACGGTCTTATTCGGTCCAAGGGGGTGCAGGGCATTGTTGTCGGCGAAGAATTGGCTGCGCGTTTCGGACTTCGCATAGGCAACCGCATCAATCTGATGTCACCGAGCGGAGAACGCACGACAGCCGGTTTTGTGCCTAAAATCGTTTCATACCGTGTTGCAGGAATTTTTAAAAGCGGGTTGAATGATTATGATAACCGCTTGGCGTTCATTTCTTTGCAGTCCGCCCGGGAGCTTATCGGCGTGCCGCCGGGACGGGTGAGCGGAATTGAGGTTTTTTTGAATGATCCCATGCAGGCGAAAGAAATCGCCCAAGCTTTGCAAGAGGTGCTTCCGGATTATTTGTATGTGCGGAATTGGATAGATATCAATGCGGGGCTTTTTGCCGCTTTGCAGCTGGAACGTATCGGAATGTTCATTGTTTTGGCTTTAATTGTTTTGGTCGGTTCGTTTTCCATCATAACGTCCCTTGTCATGCTTGTCATGGAAAAAACAAAAGATATCGCAATATTGATGTCCATGGGGGCAAGCAGTTCTTCCATCGGAAAAATTTTCATGCTGCAAGGCACGCTTATCGGTTTCATCGGTACGCTGATCGGGTATGCAGGCGGTTTGCTTTTGGCGTTTTTACTGCAAAAATATCAATTCATCGAATTGCCTGCCGGGGTCTATGCTTCCGATCATCTGCCTGTTCTGATTACTTTTTCCGATACCGCGCTTATAGGGCTTGCATCCATGCTCATGTGTTTTTTGGCGACTGTTTATCCTGCAAGGCAGGCTGCCAAACTTGTTCCTGCCGATGCGCTGCGTTATGAATAGAGATTTCAGCCATGTTATATTCCTTAAAGAACGTTTCTAAAATTATCAGTACCCCTCAAGAGGAAATCCGCATTTTAAACTCCGTTAATTTTTTTATTGAAAAAGGAGAAATGCTTGCCGTGCTCGGTGCCTCCGGAAGCGGAAAATCCACTTTCTTGAATATCTTGGCAGGATTGGACAATCCAAGCTCCGGAGAAGTTTTTTTTGAGGATAAAAATATTCACGCACTGCAGGAAAAAGAAAAAAATTTTCTCAGAAATAAGGAAATGGGTTTTGTTTTTCAACTCCATCATCTGTTGCCGGAATTTACCACGGCGGAAAATGTGGCTATGCAGGCGATCATTTCCGGAATGAAAAAAAGCGAAGCATTGCAAAAAGCCTATGAACTGCTTGAAATGGTTGAGCTTTCCCATAGGGCTAAGCATCTTGTGACCACTCTTTCAGGGGGTGAAAAACAAAGGGCTGCCATTGCAAGGGCTGTGCTTTTGTCTCCGAAAGTGCTTCTTGCCGATGAGCCGACAGGGAATTTGGATTTTAAAACCGGTGAACAAATAATGCAGGTATTGACAAATTTGAATAAAGAAAAGAGAATGACTCTCGTCATGGTGACGCATAATAGGGAAATAGCCAATCAAATGCAACGTGTCGTTGAATTAAAGTCCGGAGCTTTTCATGAACAAAAAATGTATTAATATTCTTTTTGTATTGATGATGTGTTTTTCTTTGGCAGGCAATGCTTTTGCCGCATCAAAAGTGCTTTTGCTTCCCTTTGCGGTTAATGCCCAAGGGAAAAATACCGTGCAGGCGTCCCTTGACGAACTTTTTACCAATAGTCTGCGCAAAAGCGGTTTGCAAGTCGTAAAAAGAAATATACAGGTCGGTGATGTCGCTTCAGCCCGTGCCGCAGCAAGAAACGCAGGTGCGGATTATGCCCTTTACGGCACATATAACCAAGTTGGTGAAAGTTTTGATTTGGATATGCGTTTTGTGACCGCGAAAAACGGTGTGTCCCGTTCCATTTCGAAACAGGGCGCGCATTTGCTCATGCTTTCTTCCGTGGTTGATGATTCGGTGAAGACTGTCAACATGTCCATGAGAAGCAAAGGCGGAATACAGGATATTGTCGTGCGCGGAACATTGCTTATCGACCCCGAACGTATTAAAAATGTTTTGGTTTCCCGCATAGGCGATACGGTTGACGCGGAAAAACTCGATGAGGATATCCGCGCTGTTTGGGCAATGGGATATTTTAATGATGTGACGGCATATGTTGACAATAACGATGTTTTAATTGTCGATGTCGTTGAAAAACCGCGTATCAACGCTATCCGCGTGCTCGGCGACGATGCCGTCAGTGAAGAAGATGCCCTCGGGGCGATACAAACCCAGCCCGGAAAAGTGTTAAATGAAAAGACCATAATCAATGACCTTGAAATCATTAAGGAGTTGTATCGCAAACAAGGATACTACCTTGTTGACACAAAGTACAATATCCAGCCGACGGAAAACAAGAAAGGTGCGAACCTCATCATCAATGTTGAGGCGGGAAACAAGCTTTATGTGAAAGAAGTCAATATGATCGGCGTTGACGAAGATATGCAGGACGAACTGCGTAAAGTGACCAAAATCCGCAAGCACCATATGTTTTCATGGTTTACGAAGTACGGTATTTTAAAAGAAGAAGATATTGAGGGCGACACGCAGCAGGTTCAAGGTTATTTGGTGCAAAGCGGATATCTTGACGCGATTGCGGCACGTCCGGAAATTTTTTATGAAGAAGACGGTATTATTGTTAATTTCAATATCTCCCCTGGTATCCGCTATAAAATCGGGCAAATCGGTTTCAGGGGGGATTTGCTTGAAAGCACCGATGAGCTGTATGAAAAAATCAAGCTTGACAATATACAAAAAGATGAAGAATATTTCAATCTTACAGCAATGCAGGACGATATTCAGACCCTGAAGGATTTGTATACGCATTACGGGTACGCTTTTGCCAATGTTGACGTGGATACTCCGCTTGACAAGGCGAACGGTCTTATTGACGTTTATTTTATTTTGCAGCCGAATGAAAAAGTTTACATCAGGAATGTGATCATTGAAGGCAACCATTCGACCAGGGACAATGTCATTTTGCGCGAATTGCGCCTGGCTGACGGGCAGGCTTATGACGGCAGCAAAGTTCAGCGTTCCATCGACAGACTGAACATGACGAGCTATTTTAAAGAAGTCAATGTCGATTTGCTGCCGACAGGCGTTTCCGGTGAAGTGGACATGAAGCTTTCCGTCGTTGAAAACGATACGGGAAGGGTCGGGCTCGGTATCGGCTATTCCACCTATGACAACATCGGGGTAAGCGCAAACATTCAAAAAGACAATCTGTTCGGCAAAGGATATTCCGTCGGTTTGCAGGGGTATGTGTCCAGCAAGAAATCCTCCATGCGCGGTTATTTCGTGAACCCCCGCGTCAATGATACGAATTTGGGTTTTACCGCAAACATATACAGCGAAGATTACGAATGGTCCAGCTATGACAGGAAAGCCACCGGAACGGAGCTGGGAGTTTTTTATCCCATAGGCGAGTATACCCGCATTGTCCTGAATTATAAATTGGAATATTATGAAATGTATAATATTCAGCCTTATGCAAGCTCTGCGATCAAGTCTTATGAGGGAAATAACTGGGCGAGCGTCGCAAGTACCGGTATTGTCCGGGATACGACAAACAGTTCCCGTTTTCCGACAAGAGGCACGAAGGAAAGTATTTTTGTCGAATATGGCGGCGGGGTTATTGGCGGCACCGATGATTTTATCAAAGTTCGCGGTTCGTACGGCGCATATTTGGGACTTGGAAAAAACCATGTTCTGCATGGCAGGATTTCAGGCGTTGCGGTTTATAAAAACGGTGACGATCCGATTCCGGCTTTTGAACGGGTTTATATCGGCGGTATGAGCACACTTCGCGGCTATGATTACGAAGACGCTTCGACTCTCGACCCCAGAACGCAGGAAGTCATCGGGGCGACGAAAGCCGTTTACGGCTCTGTTGAATATATTTGGCGTATCAGTGAAGAATACAGCATCGCCGCCGTGCCTTTCTTTGACTTTGCGACATTGTCTGATGAAACGTATGAAACGCTTTTTGATAAGAATTTTTATTCAGCAGGCTTGGAAGTGCGGTGGAACTCTCCGCTCGGAGATTTGCGGTTCGCTTACGGTTTCCCGCTTACTGACGCCTATAATGGCGAAAGTTTGAACGGACGTTTCGAATTTACCATGGGCAGGGCATTTTAATATAATTAAACAGGCACGTTAGAAAAAAATAAAAAAAAAGTGAAAATTTTGCTTTACAAGCGGATTAAGTTTATATATAAATACAGCTCTTGCTGAGAGGAACGAAAGTTTGCAGGATTGAAAAAAAAGCTTGCAATAGTTTCTCAAAAAGTATATAAGACACTTCGTGCTGGTGTAGCTCAATTGGTAGAGCACCTGACTTGTAATCAGGTGGTTGCGGGTTCAAGTCCCATCGCCAGCTCCATATATTTCTCGCAATGAGAAAGCTAAAGGCCTGCCAAGAAATTGGCAAACTCACATGAGTTCATAGCGTGGTGGGGTTCCCGAGTGGCCAAAGGGAACAGACTGTAAATCTGTCGTCGTCCGACTTCGTTGGTTCAAATCCAACCCCCACCACCAGCTTTTTGCTGGTTTAGCTGTAGGAGACAGTACGCGCTGTCGGGGAACTACTGCACTGGGCGGGAATAGCTCAACGGCTAGAGCATCAGCCTTCCAAGCTGAGGGTTGCGAGTTCGAATCTCGTTTCCCGCTCCAATCCTGTCAATTTAATCTTTTTTCCCCTACAATGTGACCTGTTTATATGCTATTGACTAAGGTGTTTATTCAAGTTTCTGCTTGTATAAATTATTATGATTAACAGCATCTTTGCTGCTAGCATAGACAATATAGTAATAAGTAACCAATTTAGGAGACTTCTCATGGGTAAGGAAAAATTTACACGTACCAAACCTCACGTTAACATTGGTACTATCGGTCACATTGACCACGGTAAAACTACTTTAACAGCTGCTATCACCAAAGTTGCTGGTCTTAAAGGTAATGGTCAATTCATTGACTACAACAGTATCGACAAAGCTCCGGAAGAAAAAGAACGCGGTATCACCATCGCTACTTCTCACGTTGAATACGAAACTGAAAAACGTCACTATGCTCACGTTGACTGCCCGGGTCACGCCGACTACATCAAAAACATGATCACAGGCGCCGCTCAAATGGACGCTGCAATCATCGTTGTTGCCGCAACCGACGGTCCTATGCCTCAAACAAAAGAACACATCCTTCTTGCCCGCCAAGTCGGTGTTCCTTATCTTATCGTATTCATGAACAAATGCGACCAAGTTGACGACGAAGAACTTCTTGAACTCGTTGAAATGGAAATGCGCGAACTTCTTACAGCAAACGGTTTCCCGGGAGACGATATTCCTGTAATCAGAGGTTCCGCTCTTAACGCTCTCAATACCGACAGCGCTGACAGCGCAGAAGCTAAATGCATTCTCGATCTTCTTCAGGCTTGCGATGATTATATTCCTGATCCGCAACGTGAAGTTGATAAACCATTCCTCATGCCTATTGAAGACGTTTTCTCAATTTCAGGTCGTGGTACAGTTGTTACCGGCCGTGTTGAAAAAGGCGTTATCAAAGTTGGCGATGCAGTTGAAATCGTAGGTATTAAACCTACCATGACTTCCACCTGTACCGGTGTTGAAATGTTCCGTAAGCTTCTTGACCAAGGTGAAGCGGGCGATAACGTCGGTGTTCTCCTTCGTGGCGTAAAACGTGAAGAAGTTGAACGCGGTCAGGTTCTCGCTGCTCCAAAATCTATTACTCCTCACAAGAAATTCAAAGCAGAAGTTTACGTTTTGAGCAAAGAAGAAGGCGGACGTCATACTCCATTCTTCACCGGCTATCGTCCACAATTCTATTTCCGTACCACTGACATCACCGGCTCTATCGCTCTTGCAGAAGGCGTGGAAATGGTTATGCCTGGTGATAACTCTACCTTCACCGTTGAACTTATCCACCCAATCGCTATGGAACAAGGCTTGCGTTTTGCTATCCGTGAAGGTGGACGTACTGTTGGTTCCGGTGTTGTTACTGAAATTTTGGAGTAACAAATGCGCGTTAATATTTTACTTGCTTGCACTGAGTGCAAGCGACGTAACTACGCGACGGTAAAAAACAAGAAGAATACTACTGGTCGTCTTGAAGTGAAAAAGTATTGTCCTTGGGATAAAAAACATACGCTTCACAGAGAAACCAAGTAGTTTTCATAGAGCAGGTCAGTAGCTCTAACGGTAGAGCGTCGGTCTCCAAAACCGAATGCTGGGGGTTCGAATCCCTCCTGACCTGCCATTTTCTTTCATAATTGGGATATTTATGAGCAAAGATAACGCAGAAGTAAAAAATGCTTCACAACCTGCCAATAAAGCAGCGGAAGCACAAAAATCAAAGCAAAGCAAAAGCAGTTTGTCAGAACGCTTTTCTGCTTTTAAAAGCTACTTCTTACTTTCTCGTACTGAGCTTCGTAAAGTAAGTTGGCCAACCATGAAAGAAACTCGTACAACCGGTTTGGTTGTATTAGGATTTGTTACCGTCATGGCGCTCCTTTTAGGTTTAGTGGATTTTCTCCTTTCTGGTGCTATTCGCATGATTTTGTCATAGCGGATAGTTATTTTTCCTAATTGGAGTTTTATCATGGATAAAGAAAATATCAATATTGACTCTCAAGAAGTGAGCCAAGAAAATATCGTTGAAGTTGCAAGCGGTTCTTCCGACCCTGCTTTCAGCTCTCATGAAAACGAATATCATAACTGGTATATGTTGCATACCTATTCCGGTTTTGAGATGAGAGTGGAAAAGCAAATCAACGAGCTGAAACGAACAGCTCAAGACGAAGGGCTTATCCATCAGGTTCTTTTGCCGACTGAAAAAGTTGTTGAAATCGGCAAGGACGGACAAAGAAGAACCGTAACCCGCAAACTTTTTCCGGGTTATATCATGGTCCAAATGACCATGACCGATTTTTCATGGCATCTTGTTCAAAGCATACCGAAAGTAACCGGATTTGTCGGCGGCAAAAACCGTCCCGCTCCCATGGCGAGCGACGATGTCCGCCGTATTCTTTCCTTGGTGAAGGAAGGACAGGATAATCCGGGACCAAAAGTGAAATTTGAAGCGGGCGATGACGTTCGCGTGCTTGACGGACCTTTTGGCGGATTTAATGGTACTGTGGAAGATGTGAACCATGATAAAGGCAAGCTTAGAGTTTCAGTATCTATTTTTGGGCGTCAAACTCCTGTCGAACTTGATTTTTCTCAAGTCACGAAGGGATAACGCCTTATATTAAGTCTAATATTCGGGCTATATAAAGGAAATCATCATGGCCAAGAAAGAAGTAGGCAAAATCAAATTGCAAATCCCAGCCGGAGCTGCTAACCCATCTCCTCCTGTTGGTCCTGCTTTAGGTCAACACGGTGTTAATATCATGGGCTTTTGTAAAGAGTTCAATGCTCGCACACAAGACCAAAAAGGAATGATTATTCCTGTAATTATCACTGTTTATGCTGATCGCTCTTTTACTTTTATCACCAAAACTCCGCCTGCTCCGGTATTGCTTTTAAAAGCAGCCAAAACAGAAAAAGGTTCCGGTGAGCCAAACCGTAAAAAAGTCGGTTCAGTAACTAAAGCTCAGGTTGAAGAAATTGCAAAAGTTAAAATGCCTGACCTCAACTGCAAAGACCTTGAAGGTGCTATTAAAAACATTGAAGGCACAGCACGTTCAATGGGACTTGAAATAAAAGGTTAATTAGGGCAGTTTTCCAATCGATTGTACGTGAAATTCGCGTGTTTTATCGTTGGACTCGGCAGTACTACCTGTAAGGGGTAGGAGATTCAAAACGAATAGAGCAAAGAAGGGAAATACCAATGCCCAAACATGGAAAAAAATATCGTAAATCAGTAGAAGGAGTTGATTTGGCTTCTCTTTTTACTGTGGAAGAAGCAGTGCAAAAATCACTGGCTGCTTCCTATGCAAAATTTGATGAAACAGTTGACGTGGCTCTCAACTTAGGTGTTGACCCAAAATATTCCGACCAAATGGTTCGCGGTGCTGTTTCTCTTCCTCACGGTTTAGGTAAAACCGTACGTGTTGCCGTTTTCTGCAAAGGTGACAAACAAGCGGAAGCAAAGGCAGCAGGAGCTGACATCGTAGGTGCGGAAGATTTGGTTGACAGCATCAAAGCTGGCAATCTTGATTTTGACGCAGCCGTTGCAACTCCCGACGTAATGGCTTTGGTTGGTCAGGTGGGCCGTCAGCTCGGACCTCGCGGACTTATGCCAAACGCAAAAACCGGCACGGTTACTTTTGATGTTGCAAAAGCCGTTGAAGAATTGAAAGCGGGTAAGGTTGATTTTAAAGTTGACAAAGCCGGTGTTCTTCATGCTCCGCTCGGTAAAGTTTCTTTCGGTGCGGAAAAAATCCAAGATAACTTGAAAGCTCTTTTGGATGCAGTGCAGCGCTTGAAACCAAGTGCCGCAAAAGGTACCTACATGACAAAAATGGCTGTTTCAACCACTATGGGACCCGGTTTCAAGGTTGATCCAACCCTTATCAGAAAGTTCATGGAAAACTGATTTTGAAGATATAGCCTTTATGGCTATATTCTTCTTTATATGGTTTAATATGATATATGGCTAAGGCTGAAATTTTCGAGTCGAAGACAGCAGGTTCCTAAATCCTGCCCAGACATTTTCTTTGGCTCGGCATTTCCAGATTTCAAACCCTAACGTGAAGGAGTTTCACGTGAATAAGTCAGAAAAAGCTGCGATTATAGAACAAGTCCGTGCAAAAGCTGCGGATGCTTCTATTGTTGTAGTTACTGATTTCAAGGGTATGAGTGTGGAAGAGCTGACCGCGTTAAGAGTAAAAATCCGTCAAGCCGGCGGTGAATATTATGTTGTAAAAAACACTCTTGCACGTATTGCTTTATCTGACACTACGCATGCAGTAATCTCTGAAAATTTCAAAGAAAACTGCGCCATTGCTCTTGGATTCAGTGACCCTGTGGCTGTCGCCAAAGCGGTTAGTGACTTTGCTAAAGACAGTAAGTTGTTTGCAATCCGTTGCGGTAGCTTAGAAGGAAAAGCATTATCTCAGGCTGATGTTGATGCTCTCGCTAAGATGCCAAGCAAGGAACAGCTTATTGCACAAGCTCTTGGCACTATGAACCAAGTACCAACCGGTTTGGTATCTCTCATGGCCAATATGGTCCGTCCGCTTCTTTATGCGCTTAAAGACCTTGAGTCCAAGAAAGCTGCATAATTTTATTAATTTTTTGCCAAAGATTATTACAAAATTTCAAGGAGAAATCCCATGTCTGTAACTAAAGAACAAGTTGTTGATTTTATTGCTAATATGACTGTACTTGAACTTTCTGAGTTCATCAAAGAATTGGAAGAAAAATTCGGCGTTTCCGCTGCTGCTCCTGCTGCTGCAATGGTAATGGCTCCTGCTGCCGGCGGTGCTGCTGCTCCTGCTGAAGAAGAAAAAACAGAATTCGACATCATCTTGAAAGATGCCGGCGCTAACAAAATCGGCGTTATCAAAGTTGTTCGTGCTCTTACCGGTCTCGGACTTAAAGAAGCAAAAGACAAAGTTGACGGAACTCCCGCAACTCTTAAAGAAGCAGTTTCCAAAGAAGAAGCTGAAGAAGCTAAGAAACAACTCACCGAAGCCGGTGCGACTGTTGAAATTAAGTAATTCCGATTTTACACAGTTTCAAAATATGAAGACCCCTTTTGGGGTCTTTTTTGTATTGTTTTATAACTAGGTACAGTCTTTTATTTTTCAGAGGAAGCTTTTGGGGGCAGTTTAATATTAAATGAACACTTCAACACTTGAAACTGAACGAGTGTTTTTATGGAAATTTTTGAAGAGTATAGAGCGGTTTCATATTTTTAAAGACGGAGCTCATAATAACTTTTTAGCTTCTTTTGATTTTACGCATTGAGGATATTGAGCTTTTTTATGAAGATCAATATGCTATGAACTTTCAGCAATTGCAAGCATAAACTCATGCTCTTTTTTAAAGCAATAATTATCAGATTAGCTTTATAAAAATTGATATGCATGCACATTAGATGTCGGTTATGGGCTTCGCAGAGCGTTTCAACATAACGGAATTGTTTCAGCCGCAGGGTAAGGCTGTTGCCAAACATGTTGAAAATAATGGACTGCCTTATGTCACCGCTGCACATGATACGAACGAGCAAAAAGGAGGAAACATACTGTGTCTTGTATTCCGGCATACTGTTATTTTTACGAAAAACTTTGGCAATCTGAAATTTTTTATATTTGAAATGTATTAACAGAATGCCGCAAGAAACACGACCTGTTGTATAAAAAATATTGGGATAACTATTTCATCTGTTTTTTTCAGGAATTATCGCTATTTTATTATTTGAAAGCTAAGAAAGGATAAATTGCTTTTTTTTAATTCGGCAATAACGTGCCAAAAGTAGTAAATCCAAAATGTTTTAAGGTGACAGCCTGACACGTAACTTTAAAAAATTTTTAAATGTTGTTCGGGCATTTTTCATTTGACAGTCATTGCCGCGATAATACGTGAATATTGCAGGATTGCCGTTCATTCGGAATAATGCCGCGCAGCAGGTGGATTTTCTTGTTTTGACTTAATTGTCAATGGGAATTATCAAAAATTATTCTTGACAATGTGTTGATTTGGTAACTATATATTTTTAATGATTAAAAAAGTGCCAGGCTTGGTTTACTTTAAAAATAGGAGAAATTATGATGAACAAAAAATTGCAGAAAGCATTTAATGATCAAATCAATAAGGAATTGTATTCCGAATATCTTTATCTTGCCATGAAGATTTATTTCCAAGAACAAAATTTACAAGGTTTTGCGAATTGGTTTGATGTGCAAGTTCAGGAAGAACACGCCCATGCTATGGGAATGTTTGATTACATGAATGAACGGGGCGGAAAACTTCAGCTTGAAGCCATTGAAAAACCGGTTGTCGAAGGCGATACTCCCTTGACTATTTTTGAACATGTTCTTCGTCATGAAGAATTTGTCACTTCCCGTATCAACGCCCTTATGGACGTTGCGGAAGATGTGCGTGACCGCGCGGCGTTGAGCTTTCTTGACTGGTATTTAAAAGAACAAGTGGAAGAAGAAGCGAATGTCGGTCGTGTCCTTGCGACACTCCGCCTTATCGGAGATGATAAGAAAGCTCTTTTCATGCTTGACAAAGACCTTGCTACGCGTACGTTTGTCGCTCCTGTCATTGGCTGATGTCAATATTTTTTGCATAACCCGTCAGCATAGAAACCACTCGTTAGCGAGTGGTTTTTTTGTATTCGTAATATGTTGTTCTTATTGTAATAAATCTGTACATTGTGTTTTAGATAGGAAGAGGGATAGGAAAAAAGCTGTCAATTTCTTGTGTTACCAATAAAAATGCGTTTGGCGCTCATAATTTTTCATGGCATTTTGAGCGAAAAGCGGAAAAATCACCTTTAGATTGTTCTTAACAATTCACCCGAATGGGTTTATAAGATTGCGAAGATAGTTTCAGCGTGGTTTTTGAAATGGATTTTATTGTTTTATATAAGTTGCTTACAGTGCCCGTAGTGATTTTGATTACTACCTATTTGGTCAAACGCTGGGGAGCATTTGTCGGGGGAATATTCGCAGGACTTCCCATTTTCTCCGGACCTATTTCTTTTTTTATCACCTATGAACAGGGAGCGGAATTTGCTCTCCTTGCTTCATATAACAGTTTAATCGGTTTGCTCGGCTGCACGGTAACGGCATTGGTTTATGCGTGGATTGCGGTTTTCGGGGGCAAATGGTGGCTTGCTTTGCCTTGCTCTGTTGCAGCTTATTTCTGTATCGGATATTTTTTGCATTATTTGCCTCAGTTTTCACCTTTTGTGATTTTGCTTGCCTGCGGAGCTTTTTTAATTGCGTCTTTGCTTTTGCCTCGCCCAAAGCTTGAAAGTTATAAGACAACACGGCCCCGTTGGATTATTTGGGTGCAAATTTTGTTTGGTTCTTTTATGGTTTATGGCGTGACAGAATCTGCTCATTTCCTTGGTCCGCAATGGAGCGGAAATATAAGCTGTTTTCCGATTATGATTGTTGTGATTGCTCCTTTCACGCATATTGCCAACGGCGTGTATACAACAGTTGCTGTTCTGCGCGGTTTTACGGCAGGTTGGCTCGGAACGGCTGTTTTTGCGTGCACTGTCATGCTGACTGTTTTGCACTATCATATCAGCTTTGTTTATATTTTAGCCGGCGGGCTTTCCTGCGCAAGCACGGTGCTTTATTCGCTTTTAGTGGTTTATGCCGGCAAAAAAA
>ERZ778496.1140-NODE-1140-length-20320-cov-9.117345_pt1 | contig 20320 bp, 15 predicted proteins | sample MGYA00433099_ERZ778496 | MGnify/ENA primary metagenome ERZ778496 (study PRJEB29527, sample SAMN07138962) | mouse gut metagenome | material: feces | host: mouse | place: China:Nanjing | collected 2016-01-25 ... | reverse complement strand
TGTGAACGTGGAAAAGATGAACAGGTCTCGGACAAGCTCGTGTGTCTTGTCGGGCATATCGGTGTTCATCATAGTGTGTATCTCCTCCTTTGTGATATATCCCCTGTCCACGCTTTCGGGCGAATTGATATATCCTGCAAATGGATTGAACGGCAAACGACCGTCATTCCTTGCTATGAAGATAATGTGTTTCAGCACAATCATGTAGCCCCAGATGGTATTGGTACGGCATTTCTTCTCCGTGCGCAAAAAATACTCGAAGTCGTTGATGAATGTGAGGTTCAATTCTTTCAGCGGAATATCCTCACGCTTGTAGGTATGGGACAGGAACTCACGGATGTGCTTACAAACGGTCACATAACGCTGGAACGTTCCCTTTGCTCTGCTGTGTCCCACTTTCTTGGAAAACTCGGTGTTGTGTTGCTCGAAGAGTTTTAGCAGGGTTTCCTGCTTGACACCGATACCGAGATAGGCATCCTTGAGTTTGGCGGCAGTAACATATCCGTCCGTCTGCATCAGTTCCTGATAGCGACGGTTTACTTCTACTCGGATTTTATCAACGGCAATGTTGATTCGCTGCGCTTCGACACTTTTGCCCGAAGCACGGTTGTTCTTCACATCCCACAGCCGCAAGGGAACATCCATCTTGCAACTGAATTGTTTAATCTCTCCGTCCACCGTAAGGCGGCACATTAAAGGCAGGTTGCCGTTGGGTTTCTCACTGCCTTTCTTTACATAGAACAAGACCTTAAAAGTACTTCTCATAACTCACTCATTTTTTGGTTACAAAATTAGTTTATAGTGAGTTACCGACAGATACGACAAATGACGCCAAACGATGCAAAATTTAGGTTTCACAAAAAAATTGCATCATTACACGGGTAATGATGTGGTAACTGAACTTTTGCGTCATTTGTCTATATTATGGTTTTCTTTGGCTTTTTGCCGAGAGAAAAATATAGCGTAACGAACGCTGTTCCAGTACATTCGCTACGCTTTTCTCAAATTTACTATTTCGCTATGTGTTTATTTTAAGCCGCAAGCCAAACTGATGAACCAGCATTTTTTGGATTACGACAAGGCATGGGTGGAGTTCGAGATCGCCAATAACGAGAAACGCTGGATGGCCTCCCCGTTGCAAGATGTGTACGCAGGTGATATGTACGCACCCTCCGCTAACGGCAAGCAGGAGACGGAAGCGTTCAGCTCGATCAACTATACGACTGGCTACAGCCGTTGGTCGCCAGCCTTCTATCAAAAGACATGGAACAGAGCCATCGAGTACTTCCCGAGCAATCCTACGGATGGTAACACAGGAGTGGAATCGGTAACGGCCGTTCAATCCAACTGGAGCATCGAGTACAACGACGTAAGAGTTCCTTATACTCCGGGCAAGGGCTTCTATCTAAGTGTTGAGGATGTACCGACTTCGAATGGAGGGACAGGAATGGCCTTGGTTCGTCTTCCTAAAGCTGATACCGAATACACTTATGAGATGAAAACCCCTACTTTACGTAGTGGGGAGAATCTGCACAAAGCTAATGCCGGTAAGTTAGTAGCCTTATCCAATGGCTCCTATACATTGAATTTGAAAACGGCAGTAGATGGTGATGATAAGCATTTCTTGGTAGGTAACCCGTTCATGACTTATTTGGATATGGGTAAGTTCTTTAAAGCTAATGAAGGCGTATTGGCTTCCAAATACTGGACTTTGGCAAATGGTGCGCCGAATGCCGTGGTTGGTGCACAGGGTGCCGTGGTTAGTGGTACGGTAGAGCCCATGCAGGCTTTCTTTGTAGAGCTGAAAGAGGGAGCAACCTTAGACGAAAACACCTCCATCACCTTCAATACGGACATGATGTTGGCCGAAAAGGTTGAACCAACAGAGGTAGTCACCAAATCCACCTCCGCCAGCCATCCCGTCATCACCCTGACCGCCCAACGTGGCAACGAGAAGAGCGCCGCCCGCCTGTTGACCTCCGACAAGGCCGATAATGGCTATAAAGCCGATGAGGATGCGGTTGTACTCCTCGACTCCGAGCTGGACGCGCCGATGGTCTACACCGTATCCGGTAGTCTGGCCACACAAGTGAACGCCGTGAAGCGTATCCAAAACATCGGCCTCGGTGTCTTCCATAAAGGCAATGACGAGGTAACCGTGACGATTGAGGGCCTCAACCGCATGACCGAGACGCTTTACCTCTACGACACGCAAACCCGCAAGAGCGTGAAACTGGACAGCGACAGCTACAGCCTGCAAATCTCCGGCGACAGCCACGGACGCTACTTCCTGCGAGACAGCGACCTTGGTTACGAATTAGAGAACACGATCTCCATCTACTCAGTGCGGCAGGGACAGGTCATCGTATCTGCCCTCCGGCCGGTAAAAGAGATCAAGGTGTTCAGCTTGAGTGGATCGCAAGTGCGCCGGTTCTCCGTGAACACGACACAATATAGCTTCAACCTCCCCGCTGGCATCTACATGATCTATGCCTCCGACGGTGAGCAAGAGTATGCGGAGAAGGTCATCGTGCGATAGGCCTTTTTAAGAATAACTGAACGAAAGCTCCGGTATATCCCAGCGATAATATCGGAGCTTTCACATGAAAAACCTCCGTCCACAAACGCCAGTATAGGCATCGCCCCGAAGCAGTAGTGGCATAAGCTCACGCCGATAGTGCTTACGCCTCACGCCTATACCGGCATCTCCCGATGCCAATACCGATATTTTGTCCTCAGCCTCACCCCGCCGGGGATCGCAACCCTGAATTAAGAAAGGTCTTATGCTCAAAAGGGCGGAAAGTGTGCATTTCTCGCCCGAAATGCTTTGAGATAAAGAATGTTTGATTACTTTTGCACGCAAGATTAATCTAATATTCCTAATATATAATATGAGTTTAAGAATTATTGTTTTAGCGAAACAGGTCCCGGATACACGAAACGTGGGAAAGGACGCCATGAAAGCGGACGGAACGATCAATCGCGCCGCCTTGCCTGCGATCTTTAACCCGGAAGACCTGAATGCGTTGGAACAAGCGTTACGCTTGAAAGACGCTTATCCCGGGACAACAGTTACGCTGCTGACGATGGGCCCGGGACGTGCCGCCGAAATCATCCGCGAGGGTTTGTATCGTGGTGCTGACGGCGGTTTTTTGTTGACCGACCGTGCGTTTGCCGGAGCCGACACGCTTGCCACATCCTATGCGCTTGCCACGGCTATCAAGAAAATCAACGATTATGATATTATCATCGGGGGTCGCCAAGCGATCGACGGCGATACGGCACAAGTAGGTCCGCAAGTCGCCGAGAAACTGGGATTGACCCAGATCACGTATGCCGAAGAAATCCTGAACGTAGATAAAGAGGCCGGACGTATCACCGTAAAACGTCATATCGACGGGGGTGTCGAGACCGTGGAAGGTCCGCTTCCGATCGTAATCACCGTGAATGGTTCCGCCGCTCCCTGCCGTCCTCGTAACGCGAAGTTGGTACAGAAATATAAATACGCCATGGGCAAGCAGGAGCGGAACACGCAACCCGCCTGCCACCAAGATGGAGAACCGACCGTTCGGTATCCAGAATTGTATGAGACCCGCCCATATCTGGATATTCAGGAATGGAGCGTGGCAGACGTGAATGGAGACTTGGTTCAATGCGGCCTTAGCGGTTCACCGACAAAGGTTAAAGCGATCCAGAACATCGTCTTCCAAGCCAAGGAAAGCAAGACGATCTCCGGTTCCGACCAAGACGTAGAGGATTTGATTGTCGAACTGTTAGCAAACCACACCATCGGATAAGATTATGAACAACGTATTTGTATATTGTGAGACAGAAGGCACGAACGTTGCCGATGTAAGTCTTGAGCTTCTGACCAAAGGTCGTAAACTGGTAAATCAATTGGGCTGTGAGCTAGAGGCAATTGTTGCCGGATCCGGCCTTGAGGGTGTAGAGAAGCAAGTGTTGCCTTTTGGCGTCGATAAGGTTCATGTGTTCGACGCTCCGGGTTTATTCCCGTATACGTCACTTCCTCATTCCTCTATCCTGATCAATTTGTTCAAAGAAGAGAAACCGCAGATCTGCTTGATGGGCGCTACAGTGATCGGTCGTGACTTGGGTCCTCGTGTATCCTCGGCCTTGACAAGCGGCTTGACGGCCGATTGTACCTCTTTGGAAATCGGATCGCACGAGGATAAGAAAGCGGGGATTACCTATGAGAACTTATTATATCAGATCCGTCCGGCGTTCGGTGGTAACATCGTAGCCACGATCATCAACCCGGAACATCGCCCGCAAATGGCGACCGTTCGCGAGGGCGTGATGAAAAAGGAAGTCCTTGACGAGAACTATAAAGGTGAAGTGATCCGCCACGACGTAGCGAAGTATGTCCCTGAGACAGACTATGTGGTGAAGGTGATCGACCGTCATGTAGAGAAAGCGAAGCACAACCTGAAAGGCGCTCCGATCGTAGTGGCCGGAGGTTATGGCGTAGGCTCCAAGGAGAACTTTAACTTATTGTTCGATTTGGCGAAAGAGCTTCACGCCGAGGTAGGTGCCAGCCGTGCGGCTGTCGATGCCGGTTTCTGTGACCACGACCGCCAGATCGGCCAGACCGGCGTTACGGTACGTCCGAAATTGTATATCGCTTGCGGTATCTCCGGGCAGATCCAGCACATCGCCGGCATGCAAGACGCCGGTATCATCATTTCGATCAATAATGATGAGAACGCCCCGATCAACACGATCGCCGATTACGTAATCAATGGCACGGTAGAAGAGGTGATCCCTAAGATGATTAAGTATTACAAAAAGAACAGTAAGTAAAGATGGCTAATTATTATACAGACATACCGGAACTCAAGTATCACTTGAACAATCCGATGATGGAACGTATTTGCGAGCTGAAGGAACGCGAGTACAGAGACAAGGAAGAGTTCGACTACGCGCCGCAAGATTATGCCGACGCAATAGACTCGTACGATAAGGTGCTGGAGATTACCGGAGAGATCACCGGAGAGATTATCGCCCCTAACGCGGAAGGCGTAGATGCCGAAGGTCCTCACTGCGCGAATGGCCGTGTGGAATATGCTTCCGGCACGAAGCAGAACCTCGACGCGATGGTAAAAGCCGGCTTAAACGGTATGACGATGCCTCGCCGTTTCGGTGGCTTGAACTTCCCGATCACGCCGTACACCATGTGTGCGGAGATCGTAGCGGCGGCTGACGCAGGCTTCGGTAATATCTGGTCATTACAGGATTGTATCGAAACCTTATATGAGTTCGGCAACGAGGATCAGCACAGCCGTTTCATCCCACGTATCTGCGCTGGAGAAACCATGTCTATGGACCTGACCGAGCCGGACGCCGGCTCCGACCTGCAATCCGTGATGCTAAAGGCTACCTTCGATGAGAAAGAGAATTGCTGGCGATTGAACGGTGTAAAACGATTCATCACGAATGGCGACGCGGATCTTCACCTCGTATTGGCCCGTTCCGAGGAAGGTACCAAGGATGGACGTGGTTTGTCCATGTTTATCTACGACAAACGGGAAGGGGGCGTAAACGTACGCCGTATCGAGAATAAATTGGGAATCCACGGCTCTCCTACTTGCGAGTTAGTTTACAAGAACGCGAAAGCAGAGCTTTGTGGCGATCGCAAACTGGGCTTGATCAAATACGTGATGGCCTTGATGAACGGCGCACGCCTAGGTATCGCCGCACAATCGGTAGGTCTCAGCCAAGCCGCTTACAACGAAGGATTGGCCTACGCCAAAGACCGCAAGCAGTTCGGTAAGGCAATCATCGATTTCCCCGCTGTTTACGACATGCTCGCCATCATGAAAGCGAAGCTGGATGCCGGACGTGCGTTGTTATACCAAACCGCTCGTTACGTTGATATTTACAAGGCACTGGACGACATCGCCCGTGAGCGTAAACTGACTCCGGAAGAGCGTAAGGAACAGAAGCAATACGCCAAATTGGCGGATTCTTTCACTCCGTTGGCAAAAGGTATGAATTCCGAATACGCCAACCAGAATGCCTATGATTGCATCCAAATACACGGAGGTTCCGGTTTTATGATGGAGTATGCTTGCCAACGTATCTACCGCGATGCCCGTATCACCTCCATCTATGAAGGTACGACACAATTGCAGACCGTAGCGGCCATACGTTACGTGACAAACGGGTCTTACCTGGCTACCATCCGTGAATTCGAGGCAATCCCTTGCTCTGCCGAGATGGAACCGCTGAAGGCTCGTTTGGTAGAGATGGCTAATAAGTTCGAGGCTAGCATGGCGAAAGTAAAAGAGTCTCAAGATCAGGAATTACTCGATTTCGTGGCTCGCCGCTTGATGGAAATGGCCGCTGATATCATCATGGCTCATCTATTGATCCAAGACGCGACGAAAGCGTCGGAGCTGTTCGCTAAGTCTGCAGTCGTTTACACCAATTACGTAGAGGCTGAGATTGAGAAACATCATGGTTATATCGGACGATTTAACACGGAAGAACTAATCTCATACAGGCAGTAACAAACAACTATCATTTTACATAACAAAAAGGCGAGACTTGATTATCAACCTGATAGAAGTCTCGCCTTCTTTTTTATTACAATGGCATTATAAGCTTCTTATACTGGGCATTATAAGAAGCTTACGATGGGCATTGTCAGTTGCTTATAATAGGCATTGTAATTTTCCTATATCGCCAAAGTATCCATTGCATACTACCTCGCAAAGAGAGATATCCAAGGAAAGCCATCCACAACGCATGATTTCCCATCGATCGATAAAACAGGTAATAAATAATAAAGAAAGTACCCGAGGCCACGAGCATCGAGTAAAGCATCTGGCGTGTAGCCGTGGCTCCAATAAAGATACCGTCCCAAAGGAAAGCGGAGAATCCGCATAAAGGGATCGCCAATACCCAATAGAAATAATCTCCGGAAGACTCAATGACCGAGGTATCGCTCGTCAACAGTCCCAGAAAATCCTTCCCCCCCAACGCATAAAGGATCGTGAAAGACAATGAGAGACCAATTCCCCACAGAAACAACAAACGAACGCATTTACGTAACCCCACATCGTTTTTAGCCCCAATAAACCGGCCGGCTAATGCCTCTCCCGCATAAGCGAAGCCATCCATTATATAAGAGAACAAGGTAAACAACTGCATCAACAAGGTATTTACGGCCAATATCACATCCCCTTGTCTCGCACCTGTAGAAGTAAAGAAGGTAGTAACAGCGACCAAGCACAAGGTCCGGAAAAATATATCACTATTGACCGAGAAGAAGCGACGCATCGCCTCCCCACCCCAAAGCCCGTCCCAATCGATATACGCTTTCAGACGCCCATAATATTTCAACCAAAGAGCAAACGCCATGAAGAGGCCCGCATATTGGGCGATCAGTGTTCCCTGCGCTACACCTTCCACCTTCATACCCAGCACAAACACGAAACATAGGCTGGCCACGATATTCACGATATTCTGCGTGATAGCGATAAACATCGGAAAACGAGAATTCTGCATACCGATGAACCAACCGGCAAAGCCATATAATCCCAATACGGCCGGCGCTCCCCAAATACAGATATTAAAATAGAGAGAGGCCCATCGCTTCACCTCCTCCGTCGCGTCGATCAAAACGAACGCACTCCTCAGTATCGGGTATTGAAGGATCCAAAGCCCGAGAGAGATCAAAAGCCCTACCCCGACAGCCCGCAGCAAGGTCCGGACGACCTCCGTCAAGTCCCGTTTCCCGTAGGCTTGGGCAGTCATCCCACTTGTCCCCATCCGGAGAAAGCCGAATATCCAATAGATCATGTTAAACAGCATACCGCCCACGGCGATCGCCCCAATGTACGACGCCGATCCCAAATGCCCTACGATCGCCACATCCACCAGCCCCAACAAAGGCACGGTTATATTGGAGACGATAGAAGGTATGGCCAGTTGAAGTATTTTCCGATTCATATCCTATCCTAAATTTATCCTACGCAAGAAATTATAAACGTCACTTGATAACCCGGCACAGAACGCTGCGCCAAACAAAGATCCCCGCCTTGCCGCACCATCATCTGCCGGGAAAGCGACAAGCCGATACCGGAACCCGTCCTTTTAGTCGTGAAGAAAGGAATAAAAATCTCCCGTTCGATAGCCGCCGGAATAGGCGCACCATTGTTGCTGACCCACAACCCCTTCTTCCAACGCACATCCACGGTTGTAGCCCCTGCCTCGCAAGCATTCCGGATCAGGTTAATCAGTACTTGCCGCAACATATTCTGATCCGTACACATCGTAACAGACAAAGGAATGGAAAGGTGCCACTCTAAATCGGGATAAAGAGCCCGGATTCCTTCCATAAAATCAGTCAAATAGACCTCTCCGATAACAGGTTCTTGCAGTTCCGCCAGTTTCCGGTAGCTGTCCACGAACAGGGCAAGTCCCCGGCTGGTATCGTGAATGGCACGGATTCCCTCCTCGTAAACCGTTCCGGCAATCGCAGGATGCTCTAGATAGGCTTGGCTGATACTGGCGATAGGCGTAGTGGCATTCATGATCTCATGCGTAAGCACACGGGTCAGCCGTTGCCACGATTCCACCTCATTGCGGGCAAGCAACCGGCCGATGTCCCTGCCCGTCTCGTTAAGGGCCTCTTGCAACGCCCGCTCCCCGAAGAACAGGCCTTTCACAGGAAGACGAAACGTAAATTCTTGGTTACGAATCGCCTCACGCATCAGATGCGCCCGGTCTCTCAACAATACCTGATGGCGGTAGAACCATCCGATAAAAAGAACGACAACGACTCCCAAAGTGCCTATCAACATCATAGCTTTTTTATTTTAGCATACAACGTCTGCCGGGTAATTCCCAACAATTCGGCGGCCCGGCTGATATTGCCGTGGCAACGCTCCACTACCTTGCTCACATGTTCCGCCTCGACCTGTTCCAATGGAACCACTTTACGCCCGGCATCAATCGCATCTTTCAAGATGCGGATCAGCTCTTGATTATCCCACGGCTTGGCAACAAAGTCCGCCGCTCCCATCTTCAAACCACGCACCGCCAACTTGATATCAGCGTATGCCGTCACCAGTACCACCGGGATAGCCGGATGCTTCTTGTGGATCGCCCGAAGCCAAAGCAAGCCGTCTTGTCCGGAGTTTCCCCCTTGCGTGAAGTTCATGTCGAGCAAAATCCCGTCCACCACCTCTTGTGCCAATATCGTAAGAAGCATGTCGGGAGAAGCGAGTGTCAATACCCTGTCAAACTCACCGGCCAAGCAGATCTTGACCGCCGTAAGAATCGCCGGATTGTCATCTACCACCAATATTGTCCCGTAATTCGCCATATCCGATTCATTTGTTTTTCCTTTATCTCTTTTATCGGGGATAAAGGTACGGAAAAAGGCTGTATGAATATCATACAAGCGGGTGTATGATTTTCATACAAACTACCGCAACCGGGCATCCAAGCCCTTGCCAGATGCCAACCACTCTATACCTTTGTATCAAAAACAAGTAAAATATGAAATCGTACTTTACCTTTCTCGGCCGCAACAAACTCTACACAGCCATCCAGTTCTTCGGATTAGCTATCGCACTGGGAGTTGTCATCCTTCTGGCCTCGTATGCCGACACCGAATTTAATATCGGTAACAATCAATCGTACTCTCACCAATTGTATGCCGTCGGCTATGGAGATGAGATCGGTATGACAACCGGGACTGCCCCAGAATTATTCCCTTCCATTCCGGAAATAAAAGAGTGGACACGCCTGATCCATATTGAAGCGGCCGACCTGATGGTAGACAACCAATATTACCAAGTAAACGGCATCGCGGCAGATCCTAATTTTTTCCAGATGCTCAATTATACGCTCATTGGATGCGACCGCAACAAAGCACTGATCGGGACAGACGAGGTCATTCTCTCCGAGCCATTCGCCCACAAAGTATTCGGGAATGAAAATCCGATCGGCCGTACCGTGATGTACTTGAACCAGACACCGCTACGGGTCGTCGGGGTTCTCCCGGCTTTCAGTCCGACAGAGCTGTTGAAACCGATGGACATCTTGATTCCTTTCAAACTGGCAGAAAAAGATTATGCATGGATGGACAATTTCGGCTCAACACAAATATTCATCACGCTGGAAGAAGGGGCAACTCCCGATGTCGTTGCCCGTAAACTACTCGATCAGTATAAAGACTATTGGGAATACTGGCAAGAGGACAACAGTACGAACGGGCTCTTTTGGGGTTCTTCGGTGACACGCATGGACGAGATTTATTTTTCTCCCCTGAACCAGTATGGCCCTTTCCGCAATGGAACACGAAAACAAGTACAAGTCTTGTTCTCGTTAGTATTCGTGTTGCTCCTCTCGGCTATCTTCAATTACATCAACCTAACTGTATCGCAAACCAGCAAACGAGCCCATGAAATGGCAACCCGCCGGTTGATGGGTGACTCGGCGGGGCAAATCGTATTGCGCTACCTCGCAGAGTCAGCCATCTTCACAACCGGTTGTTTCATCGGCGGTTGCTTAGTTGCCATCATCGCAAAACCCTATTTCGAGCACTTGCTCTCCACCCGGATCGCTTTGGTCTCTTCACCGGCGATAGTAGCCTATTCGTTGTTGCTATGGGTAGGAATCGCTGGCATATCGGGATTGTTACCAGCCCTCGTCACCTACAAATACAGTCCGATAGATATCGTAAAAGGAAATTTCCGAATGCACAACAAGCAACTGTTCAGCCGTTTGTTCATCATCGTACAAAATGTCATCAGCACGGTACTCATCACCTTAGGACTCACCATGGCCTTCCAAATATACCACCTTGCCACCCTGCCGACCGGTTATAATACAGACCTGGTATTCATCAAGACATGGGACTTGGGACACACCTACGACAAGCAAGTCATCCTCCAGAAACGATTGCAGGCATTGCCCCAAGTGACAGAAGTAGCGTTAGCACGAAAACTGCCTTTCATCACCGGTCACGATGGTGTACAACAACCGGAAGAAGAGGGATACTCGTGGCTCCACCTTTCGGATATGGACAGTACCGCATTCCGGATGTTGGGCTTCAAAGTGGTAGAACGTTGGTCTGACCCACTGCCCGGCATGGTTTGGGTAACGGAAGAGACTTGCCGTCGTTACCAACTTTCATCCAACAGACCCCATTTTGGAAAAAAGGATGACAAGGGCGGCTACCAATATAACGTCTGCGGTGTCATCCGCGACTATCGTTCGCTAAGCGCATTAGCTACTCCCCTATCCGATTCGCATGGAGCCGTTATGATACTAGATCCACAAGGCTACATCATCCGTCAAATCGTCAAGATACAAGGCGATCGGGCAGAAGCCTTAGCCGCCATCCGCCATACTTGCCGGGAAGTGTCCAAAGAAGTGATCGGGATACCGAAAGACTTGGAAGCCGATTATATCGACGATTATATGGACAAGGATTTAACCCATGAGAAGAACATGCTGATGCTTGTCCTTTGCTTCATGACCATCTCCATTCTCATCTCTGCCTTGGGACTGCTGGCCATGTCGATAAGCTACACCGAACAGCAAAGCAAACGGATCGCCTTGTGCAAGGTGATGGGAGCCGAGACAAGTGGCGCGGTATGGGAACTTTCCAAACGATTCATGGCACTCTCGTTGCTTGCTGCCTGTTTCGCCCTGCCCATCAGCGTGAAAGCGGTTCAAATCAGTTTAGAGTCGTTCTATAACCGCATCGCCTTTCCGTGGTATCTCATAGCTGCGGCTGTTTTGGCAACCATAGCCATCGCTTTTGTGTCAATCATCGGGCAAACCTTGAAAGTCGCCCGCCGTAACCCCATCAAAAGTATCCGGACCGAATAAAAGCAACATTCTATAATAGATATACATTCTCACAAAAACAAGACAAGTCATGATTCAAATAAAGAACCTCAGCAAAAACTTCCGGACGGAAGAAGTAAAAACCATCGCACTCAATGGCATAAGCATGGAAGTGAAAAAGGGCGAGTTTATCGCCATCATGGGACCCAGCGGATGCGGCAAATCAACCCTGCTGCATATTCTCGGCCTGCTGGATAACCCGGACGAGGGCAGCTATCTATTAAACGGCGAAGAGGTGGGACACCTGAAGGAGAAAGACCGTACACGCTATCGCAAGGGACGCATTGGTTTCGTGTTCCAAAGCTTCAATCTCATTGACGAGCTTACGGTCGAGGAAAACATAGATCTCCAACTGAAATACCTCGGCGTCCCCAAGACAGAACGCAAGCGGCAGGTACTTGACATCCTCCGCAAAGTACGCCTCAGCCAACGTGCCAAACATTACCCGCAGCAACTCTCCGGCGGCCAGCAGCAACGTGTCGCCATCGCTCGCGCCGTCGTAGGTAAACCTATGCTGATATTGGCTGACGAACCGACCGGTAACCTCGACTCTAAAAACAGTCTTGAAATTATGAAATTACTCAGTCAACTGAATGCCGAAGGGACTACGATCATCATGGTAACACACTCGCAACACGACGCGACCTACGCCGATCGTATCATCAATCTCTTCGATGGGCAAATCGTCGACGAGCTGGAAGGAAAACTTTAGCCTCTTCACAAAAAAACGAAGGCCGCGGGATTCACATCCGACGGCCTCCTACACTAACCCTTAACTTTAACCAATGAAAAACAATAATCTACTACATTTATTTCAATGCAGCCAAAGCCGCATCATAATTCGGCTCGGTAGTAATCTCGGGAACAAGTTCCTCATAAACCACCTTACCAGCTCCATCGACTACTATCACGCCACGGGCTAATAACCCTTTCAGCGGACCGTCTACCAGAAGCATCCCGTACTTATCCTCAAAACATGAACACCGGAACATTGACAATGTAATCACCTTATCAATACCCTCCGTAGTACAGAAACGTCCATGTGCAAAAGGTAAATCTTTAGAAACAGCTAATACTACCGTATCCGGATGCGAAGCGGCTTCTTTATTGAAGCGTCTTACCGAGGCCGCACATACACTTGTATCCAAGCTCGGGAAAACATTTATCACTACATTCTTTCCTTTCAAGTCGCTTAGCGACAATTCGGATAAATCACTTTTTACACCCTTAAAGTTCGGAGCCTCTGCCCCAACTTTCGGCAACTCGCCGTTCGTATGAATCTCGTTACCTTTTAATGTTACTTTTGCCATCTTTGTTTGATATTAAATAATCTCACTCTTAGTTGGCTGCACAAATATAAGCAGCTTCTTGAAGATAGAACAAACGAAAATAAACTATGTTCCTCCGTTTAACTCTATTTAACTACTATACCAAAATATAGATTGGTTATCTTTGACGGCAAAATCAAACAGAATGAATTGGATTATTATCGGCGGGCTTCTTATAATCATCGTGATGCAAATCCTTTTGCGTCCTAAACAGTTAAATAACAACAAAGAAGACCTAGAAAAGTTGCTAAACGAGTTACAGCGCTCGTTCGACCGTATCGAGAAAAATTTCAGGGAGGACTTCCGCCTGAATCGGGAAGAAAGCCGGTTAGTAGCAAAGGATAACCGAGAAGAGCTGGCTCGTTCCTTGAATGAGTTTAGGGAAACCTTCGAACGTGGAATCGATTCTTTTAACAGGTTACAGAAAGAGAAATTCGCAGCTTTGGACGAACGCCAACAAAGATTAGTGGATAACACGGAAAAAAGACTGGAAGAGATCCGAGTCACCGTAGACGAGAAACTTCAAAAGACATTGAATGACCGTATCGGGCAATCTTTCCGTTTAGTCACCGAACAATTAGAGAGTGTACAAAAAGGACTGGGCGAGATGCAAACCTTAGCGCAGGATGTAGGAGGGTTAAAACGGGTACTTAGTAATGTAAAAACCCGAGGAAATATCGGGGAGATCCAGCTCAGTATGTTATTAGAGCAGCTATTGGCACCAGAACAATACGAAGCGAATGTACATACCCGGAAAGGTTCGGATGTGGTCGTTGAATTCGCTGTCAAGCTCCCCGGACGGGATGATGCCCGAGAATTCGTATACCTTCCTATAGACGCTAAATTCCCGAAAGACGTATACGAGCAACTCCTAAACGCTTACGATGCCGCAGATCCCCAAGCGATCGAGACAGCCGGAAAATTATTGGAGACAACGATCAAGAAGATGGCTAAAGATATCTCAGACAAATATCTGGCACCTCCCGCCACGACCGATTTCGGTATTATGTTCCTGCCGTTCGAGGGCATTTACGCCGAGGTAGTACGCCGTTCCGCATTATTGGAAGATTTACAAAGAAACTACAAGGTAGTCGTGACAGGTCCCACTACCTTAGCAGCCATACTGAACAGTTTGCAAATGGGCTTCCGTACCTTAGCGATCCAAAAGCACTCAGGGGAAGTATGGACGATCTTAGGGGCCGTAAAAAAAGAATTCGAGAAAGTAGGCGGCATGCTCGAGAAAGCCCAAAAGAACTTGCAAACCGCCAGCGGGCAAATAGAAGAGGTTTTAGGTACCCGTACCCGTGCTATCCAACGTAAACTCAAAGATGTAGATACGCTTAGCGATCGTGAGGCCCGAGCTATCCTTCCCGAGATCGGAATATTAACAGAAGAAGACGAAAAAACAGAATCATGAAAAAGAGACAAATACCCCACACGTATGTAATTATTTTTTACATCATCTTATTTTGTGCCGTATTGACATGGGTTATTCCCGGTGGGCAATATACGGAAAGCATCAGCCCGGACGGAGAGCGAACCGTCGTATACGAATCCGTGGAAAGCATACCCCAGACTTGGGAGGTACTCTCCGCCTTTTATAAAGGATTTGTGGACAAGGCGGATATCATTGTCTTTATCCTTATCATCGGCGGGGCATTCTGGATCGTGAACGACAGTAAGGCATTTGATATCGGAACAGTCAGTTTTCTGCGGAAAGCACGCAAAATGGAGAACAACCCCATCCTTCATAAAATAGGCATAGACAATTTCTTATTGACCGCCATCATGTTACTTTTCAGTATATTCGGGGCCGTATTTGGAATGAGTGAAGAGACCATCGCTTTTTGTCTGGTCTTGGTCCCGATGGCGATATCTATGGGATACGATTCCATAACTGGCGTATGCATGGTTTTTATAGCAGCGGGATTAGGTTTCGCCGGAGCGATTTTAAACCCTTTCACCATCGGTATTGCGCAAGGTTTGGCGGGGATTCCTCTTTTTTCCGGTATCGAGTATCGTATCGTTTGTTGGTGTATTATCAATGTGGTAGGCTTCACATGGATCCTGCGTTATGCCACCAAGGTAAAAAAGAACCCTCAATTGTCACCCGTCTATGAGGATGATCAATATTGGAGAGATTTGCATAGTACCAATTCCTTAGAAATCGTATACAGAACCCCGAAAGCCGCATGGATCAGTTTCGTCCTATTGGCAATCGTACTAATTATTTTTTCGATCTATTATCCCCAGACATCCTTAAAAATAGGAAATAGCGTAATCAAGAGACTACCCTTAATCCCGATTCTTAGTATAGCGTTCGTCATCAGTTCGATATTCACCCTGAGGAAAACCGTACATTTGTATATATTGAACCTTTTATTCTTCACGATCTTTTTCCTGATAATAGGCGTAATGGGCCATGGGTGGTACATTATGGAAATAGCGACCTTGTTCTTCGCCTTGGGTATAATGGCAGGAATCGCCAATGGACGCAATCCGAATGAGCTTGTGAAACTTTTCTTGGAAGGTTGCAAGGATATCATGAACGCCGCCTTGGTCGTCGGCCTAGCTGGAGGTATTATCGTAATCCTGCAAGATGGCAAAGTGATCGATACGATTCTCTTTAACCTAGCGAAAGGGATGGAAGGTTTGGGACAAGTAGCTACGGTCGGGATGATGTACGTTATTCAAACGCTTATCAATCTAGTGATTCCTTCCGGAAGTGCCAAAGCGGCCCTTACCATGCCTATCATGGCCCCATTCTCGGAGCTGATCGGTTTATCCAAGCAAGCCACCGTCATGGCCTTTCAGTTTGGCGATGGCTTCACGAACCTGATAACTCCCACATCAGGTGTCCTGATTGCGGTTCTTGGAGTAAGTCGTATCCCATACGATAAATGGTTCAAATGGGCATGGAAATTCATCCTTGTCCTAGTGATCCTAGGATTCTTATTATTGATCCCAACGGTATTGATCCCGATGAACGGCTTTTAATCGATATAGCTCTGTATCTTCTGTAATAGACTCCCGTGATCCATCACGCCGGAAGAGCGCCATACGATCTCACCTTTCTTAAAGATGATCAAAGTGGGTACGGATTGAATCTTCAACTGCGTGACAAGTGTCTCGTTCTTATCCACATCTATTTTAAGGACACGCACTTGTCCCGCCAGTTCCTTTCCCAAAGCCTCGACTGTCGGGCTCAACACCTTACACGGGCTGCACCATATCGCAAAAAAATCCACCAATACAGGTTTATCCCCTTTAATGATATCATCGAATGTTTCCATCTTATCTACTTTTTAAATATTTACACTCTGTCTAATTTCAACCACAGGAAGCCAGACCTCATAGTTTCCGGCTTAAGATTATCAAAAACAAATGTACGAAATTAAATCATTTATCTAAGCCCTAAACAATCTTTTGCCAGGGAACCGTACCTAAATATTCCTCAATCAATGAAAATAATCATTCTGACACATTGTAATTTAAACGCTCGGAGAATCGATGATTTAGGGGCAAGTACGGGCTTGCTTCCAAATTCGAAAATATTTTTTCACAATAATCTATTAAACAACGTATTACAGATTTTCACTGATTTATTCTAGCGAAAGATTTCGTCTACTGTCAACTTCAGTCGGACAAACAAGCGACTTTTTATCCGAAAACAATAAGCTTTTCACCCGAAAACAATCGTATTTCCGGTCGGAAACAGCTTACAACACCCTTATAAACACCTGACTATAGAGCATAATCCCTTCTACAAAACCTATTCATACACCTAAAAAATGGTAAAAAACGCTGTTTTCACCTATCTTTTCTCTCTATTTTCGCATTTCCATAAAAAGCCTTTATCAGCTAAAAGCCTCCATTTTGAGTAAAATGATAGAAAAAGAGATATTTTGGTGACATCGAAGAGAAATCATAGTCTCGTTTTGGAAAACCCACATCCAACGCAACAGGGCGACCGCATCAAAATAGCAATAAAAGTATGTTTTATGGTAACTCCTCAGCCCCTTTCCCCTCTAAAAAATAAAAAACGCATCTTTGTCGTTGAAATGGATTTACCAGTAACAGATATGGTCCCCTTTATTCAGCATCTCTTGCGTCGCCAAGTGGATCAATTGCGCCGTATAGCAGATCTTGAACAGGAGAACGCCTAACTTCGAACCCGGCTTTCCCGTTATGGACTTCCTGGGAAAGACTGCCAAAACAGCAGCGTACCTCCATCCCAAGAAAGCATAAAGTCCCGTTCATCACGTCGTACACGTTCTCTTCGTAAAGCATCCGCCCGTAAGACGGGTGGTCAATATGGCCATAAGGGGCTTACCCGGCTAACCCCGTCCGCAGATTGTACGCTGGCTCATTCTCCAACCTATTTCAAGGTATGTGGCTCGTCGCTTTCCGATGTGGAGGGAGATCCTGAGGCGCGTGGAATCCTCCCCCGTCGTTGGAGCGGACGAGACGGGAGAGTACCCGGACGGCGGATCGCATTGGATGTGGGTTTGCCAAAACGAGATGGCCACATACATATTCCCAGATCCTTCCCGTGGAAAAAATGCCATGTACGAACACTTTCCGGACGGCCTCCCCGGCAGTGTGCCGGTTTCAATATGCGGTTGGCCTGCCACCAATTGTGCCTGGCCCACCTGGTCAGGCACAAAGAGCATATCCTCAAACTCTTAAGGAATCCACGTGTGCCTTCGGACAATATTCCTCCGAACGTTCCGTACAGGGCTGATCGTATGTTCTTTAACACAACTGTCCTTTACCAAAGCAAGGCTATGATTTTTTGACCTTAACTATGTCGAAGATCTTTTTTAACCATAGCTTGAAACTATGATTGATAAGATCTATAAGAGGGCTTTCCTGATAATAATGGGGAAAGCCCTCGTTTTATATGATCTCACAAAGAGAGAGGCTGAGTAGTTACGATAAAAGAAACGTAAAACTTTTTTGAAAAAAGATTATCAAATAGTTAGACAAGTCAAAATAAAAGCATTCCTTTGGGCTATAGAAAATAGCAAAACTTCAACTATGGAAAAAGGAATAAATCGACCTACATGAGTGAATACTTTTCTTTCATTAAAACATCCCAACTGTTTCTATTTTAATACATTATAACAAATCGGATTTTATAGTTGCGGATTTAAGAAGAATGTATTGAGAAAGCGACCAAAGGAGTAAACGGCGTGTTATCCGCTCATTGGGACAAAGATGATCAGATGATTCATCTCCTGTACGATCCCCAAAAGACCTCTACAAAAGCGATCGCTAAAGCAGGCCATGACACGTATATGGCTGATAAAGACTTATATGATAAGCGCCAGCTTGTTGCCTTTATAGATAAAGGCATTATTTGCATCTATTTATTGTAGAGACGGGGCGTGCTCCGTCTCCATAATGGATATATTATTAGTAAAGATTCCAACGGAAAGAAGCGACTGCTTTAGCGGGAACCTCATAGGTAAACGAACGTTTGCCACTGTTTACCGTTATATTTTTAGTCCCGTCCGTATTATTTAGTAATACGAGCGCTTCCGTTCCATCTAAATTCTCGAAGGCGGAATACATAATCCCATCAGCCGTATACCCTTTAGAGCCGATCCGTACCGCTCCCGGTTTCACAACAGAGGATAAATGGCCGATAATATAATAATGAGAATTCCGGGTAATCGTCTTATAATCCGAGCGATCGATATCCACGGCACCATAACAAGTCTGGCAACCACCCTCTCGGTTCGGTCCCCGCTCGTTGTCCAGCATCAAGTTCCATACGATAACTGCCTTACACCAGTTATTCACCGTACCCAAGGCCGTCTCCTCCATATCTTCCATCAAGCGTTTCTCTAAGTTACGTCCATCATTCCACATGCCGATAGAAGTTTCCGTAAATATTAATTCTTTATCGGGGAACTTGCCGTTTACGTTATTCAACTCCTCCCGGTCGCCCCCGTAATTATGGTAAGCGGCACCTGTCAGGAAAGAAGCGGCATTCTCATCCTCGTAGATTTTCATCGGATAGCCTTGTTGCTCCAACATATTATCGTAATTGTAATTATGGTCGAATGCGTAGATCTTCGTCTTGAGGCCAGTCTCTTTCAGTTTAGGGCCTAGAGCGTCACGCACAAAAGAGAGTTGCTCCTCCCATCCCATAAATAAGGAAGCGGAATTTCCTCGGTTCAAAGGTTCGTTTTGGGGAGTTATCGCCTCGATAGGAATCCCCTCGGCCTCCATCGCCTGTATCCATTTCACGAAATAGGTAGCGTAATCTTGATAATAGGCGGGATTCAGCTGTCCGCTAGTCCACGACTCGAACGGACGTAAATCCTTTAAGTTATCCACCTTCATCCATCTTGGACAAGTCCAAGGCGATCCCAAGATTTTTATAGAAGGGCTGATCGCCAAGATCTCCTTCAAGATCGGTATCACATACTCCTTCTCCTCGCTCTGCAAGGCGAAATTCTCGACACCCTTCGTGTCACAACAAGTATACTCACTTAAAGAAAAGTCCGAACAGCCAATCGAGATACGGATATAGCTATACCCCATCCCCTCCGTATCAGAGAAAGTCTCTTTCAGGAAAGCTGTCCGATCCTCGGGAGCCATCCACATCAAGTTATAGCAGGTAGAGCCCGTCACGGCGGCGCCAAAGCCATCCATCGTCTGATAGCGGACCGAAGGGTCTATCGTTATCACGGAAGGCGAGGCGGCTTGTTTGTCCCCCAAGGCGATCTCACTTCTCACGAAATCTTTCGCACGATCGTTTGTCGTGACATACACAGTTACATTGTCTGGAGTCTTCTCTCCAGAACATGCGTTCAAGCAAATCAAGACCATTAATAAAGAAAAGAGAAACATACGTATCAAATTAAATAACGTGAGTTCAATATAACCCAATAAATATCTACTTGAATAATAATAACATAACGATAAAAGTGTTAACTTTTTAGTGCCAAATATAACATTTAAACGATCACCGCTATGTTCTCGGAGGCTAAAGTTACAAAGATTTATTGTCTGGCAGATGATTTTTGCAAGGAACTTGCATTACAACAGAAAAAATATATGCTTGAAGATAAGAACCGCAAGCATCGTAA
>ERZ778496.1138-NODE-1138-length-20330-cov-6.147670_pt1 | contig 20330 bp, 15 predicted proteins | sample MGYA00433099_ERZ778496 | MGnify/ENA primary metagenome ERZ778496 (study PRJEB29527, sample SAMN07138962) | mouse gut metagenome | material: feces | host: mouse | place: China:Nanjing | collected 2016-01-25 ... | reverse complement strand
AACAAATAACAATGTATAAATATGTTTATATTCTATAATAAGACCTTGCTCCACCATTTCCAATTTGTATTAGAAAATAAACATCTTCTTCTGGTAATGTTATTTGATATTTTTGTTCAAATAGTCGTACCTGATCAAGCGAAATAACGGGATTAAGAAAATATTTATATTTTTTGCGCCGAAAACTTTGAAATCGTGATTAATTTTGATATCTTTGTTTATGGTTTTTTGATTTTGAATGTGTAATTCTTTGACAAGTTACGTATTTTCTTTACATTATAAAAGCCAATATTGAATTTGTTTGAGATATATTATCTATTTTCATTGCTTTTTCCTTTCATATTTTTGCCATTCCTTTCCAAGGCATAAACAAATCTTGAAAGTTTTGTCAAATTCTTTCACTCTTAATTTCATAATTATTTTTGCCATCTTTTCCTTTCCACTGATGTCTCCAAGGTCTGGAATACAACGTTCCCTTTAACGCCCATTTCTCAAAAATTTCCGCTGCTAACGCAAAATCATCACAGAGTGAAGAAATCCAACGTATATCCTGCCCAAATTCCATACACTCTTCCTCCTCCTCATTTTCTTTTGCATAGTTCTCATTATAATACAAAAATGTATGTTCCACATTATCTATATCCGTAAACGTAATTTCAATATCCATCCATATTTTTCCTTGGTCATCCTCATCCGACTCCAGACAAAACGAATCTCCCTCCCCTTCTACTGTCATTGCATAAATATTGCTAACGCTTCCTTCCGCAATCTCTTGTTTGACTTTCATAATTACTTTGGAGGTAATTTCTTCCCCTTCATAAAACTCTTGATCGAAACTACCTTCCAAAAAATCTAATACAAAACCATTTTTTCTTATAAATTCCATTTTAACCTCTATTCCATTATTATATTGGGGCTGTCACATTAAAGAAAATGTATACAAGAAAGTCTAACACTATGCTTCAATTTATACTAAGGAACTGTCAATAAATAACGCATCAATTTGACTTGTATAAATGTCCATCTGCAGCATCAAATAATCTTGACGTAGCTACGCCTGCGATTATCTTTTTTGCAGCAGAACATTTATACGGCGTCAAATTAACAAGTTATTTTTGACAATTCCTAATACTTTATCTTGTATAATCAAAGTTTATTGCAACAGTCCCCGTTGCGCCTGCATCAAGAATTAAGCAAAATCTAACCAATTTATAAATTTTATTTGCTTTTTTTATGTGCATTATTTTTTATCTTATTTTTTCTATTATTATTTATATTTGGCTGTTTTTTACCATTTTTACTATTTTGCACACTTTGATGCATATTATTTTTTGCTTTATTTTTTATGTTATTTTGCTTTATATTATTTTTATTATTTTGCATACTATCTTTCGCTTTTCTTTTTCCTTGCTGAATTACTTTCTCTTTTGTACTTCTATTTGCTATTTTCCGTGGTTTTATTAAACATTTTTTATCAAATCCAATCAGGTCTTCTCTATGTGCTGCTATTAATGCTTCATACACTAAATCATAATTTTTCGGATTTTTATACTGAATTAGTGCTCTTTGCATTGCTTTTTCATGCGGATTTTTGCACACATAGACAGGTTTCATATTTGCTGGATTAATTCCTGTATAATACATCACTGTAGACATTGTGGAGGGGGTTGGGTAAAAATCTTGAACCTGCTCCGGCATATATCCAATATCCCGCAAATATTCTGCCAATGCAACGGCTTCTTTTAATGTTGAACCGGGATGCGAGGACATTAAATAAGGAACTAGAAATTGATTTTTCCCAAGTTTCTCATTAAAATGGCGGTATTTTTTCGTAAATGCTTCATATACTGCATTTTCTGGCTTTCCCATTTTGCTTAAAACAGCATCACAAATATGCTCTGGCGCTACTTTAAGCTGTCCGCTGATATGATGTTCCACAAGTTCTCTAAAAAATGTATTATCTTTATCCAATAACAAATAATCAAAACGGATTCCCGAACGTACAAATACCTTTTTAACACGCGGCAGACTGCGCAGCTTCCGTAGCAGCGCTAAATAATCCGAATGATCAATTTCTAAATTCGGGCATGGCTTGGGGAACAGGCATTGACGGTGTTTGCATGCGCCTGCTGTCAATTGTTTTTGGCAGGAGGGCTGCCTGAAATTTGCTGTCGGGCCACCAACATCATGAATATAACCTTTAAAATCTTTATCCTGTATTATTTGTTCTGCTTCCTTTATTATGGATTCGTGGCTTCTAACTTGTATTGTTCGCCCTTGATGGAACGTCAATGCACAAAAATTGCAGCCGCCGAAACATCCACGATTGCTGATCAACGAAAACTTTATCTCTGCTATCGCCGGAACACCGCCCATTTTTTCATATGAAGGATGATAAGTTCTTGTATATGGAAGCGCATAGACATCATCCATTTCCTGCATTGTAAGGGGCGGCTGCGGAATATTCTGCACAATATAAACGCCGTTAGGATACGGCTCAACAAGCGTTTTTCCATTAATGGGGTCTGTATTGTTATGCTGGATTTGAAAGCTCTTGGCATACAGCGTCTTATCTTCTGCCATTGTGCTATATGAGGGCAGCAATTCATAATCATAAAGCCCCGAAATATCTTTTGTTTTATAAACCGTCCCAGCTATAAACGATAAATCCTTAACCGAAATCCCACTATTTAACGCATCTGCTATCTCAACAATCGACTTTTCCCCCATCCCATAGGAAATTAAATCCGCCTGACTATCTAATAAAATCGAACGTTTAAAAGAATCCGACCAATAATCATAATGTGCCATACGACGAAGACTCGCTTCAATGCCGCCAAGAATAATTGGCGTGGTTCTGTAGCTTTTTCGTATTAAGTTTCCATATACCACGGTTGCATGATCCGGTCGTTTGCCACTGACGCCGCCTGCCGTATAGGCATCACTATCCCGGCGCTTTTTTGATACATAATAATGATTTACCATAGAATCCATATTTCCGGAAGAAACAAGAAAGGCAAGCCTAGGCTCGCCTAAAACAGTAATACTATCATTATCTTTCCAATCGGGCTGTGAAATAATTCCCACACTGTAACCATGCGACTGCAAAACACGTGTAATAATCGCATTGCCAAACGACGGATGATCCACATAAGCATCTCCCGTTACATATACAAAATCTAACTGTGTTAATCCTAACTCTTTTACCTCCTCCATTGATACTGGAAGAAAACCATTTACCAGTGACAAATGCACCGCCTCCCTTGCCTATAATTGCTTTAATTCTACTAATTCCTGCTCTGTAAGCACTCGATAACTTCCTTTTTCCAGCGTGCTGTCCAGCGTTAGAGTTCCCATTGCAATTCTCTTTAAATAAGTGACCTGTCCGCCTGCTGCCGCAATCATCCGCTTTACTTGGTGAAACCTCCCCTCTGTAATAGTCAATTCCAAAGTATACATATCCGGCATCTGCGAAAGTATCTTTATTTTTGCTGGTTTTGTCGGAGTATCGTCGCCGATATCAATTCCCTGTTCCAACCTTGCAACTGCTTCCCGCGAAATCGTTCCACTGCACTCAGTATAATATGTTTTCTCCACGTGTTTTTTTGGTGCCAGCAGCCTATGCGCAAGTTCTCCGTCATTTGTAATCAACAAAAGCCCCTCCGTATCCTTATCCAAACGTCCAACAGGAAACAATCCCTTTCCAGCATCTGACGGCAGCAAATCTAAAACTGTTTTATCGAAATTATCCTTTGTCGCAGTAACAACGCCTGCAGGCTTATACAGCATAAAATATTGATACTTCTGGTAAGACAATACCTTTCCGTTATATATAATTGTATCATTTGCTTCGTCAACAGAGTATTCTGGTTTTTTCACAGGCTCTCCGTTGACGAAAACGCTGCCTTTTCGTATTATCTGTTTCACCTGACTGCGTGTTCCTATTTGCAGTTCCGTAAGATATTTATCAAGCCGCATAATACTATATACTCCTATTTCCTTGTAGTTACTATCCACCGTCCAATGTCATTTCATTAATTTGCTCTTTCAAACATTTCGATATTTTATTTAGAATAAATTCTTGAGCAATACAATAAGCTATAATAAAAGCCATAAAATCAAGGATATAAGAAATGCGATTGAAAACTCTAGCATATCTTATCTTAATTATCATTGTTTTAAGCCATCCAACAGCCACATTTCAATATGCTTATCAAGGGCTTTACCAGTGGGCTGTGAAAATGGTGCCTACATTATTTCCGTTTATGATGATCAGTTCCGTAATGATTTACAGCGGTGCCGACATTGAACTGGGACATTTGCTCAGTCATCTGCTAAAACGCATCTACCACTATAGCGAATATGGTTTATATGCTATTTTTATCGGCTTTTTGTGCGGTTTTCCAATGGGTGCAAAAGTCGTAAGCGAACTCTATGAAAATGGTAAAATCAGTCAAGCAGAAGCCCAATCGCTGCTTGGTTTTTGTAATAACATAGGGCCTGCATATTTCCTTGGAATTATTCTTCCAATTCTAGGAAAATGCGGCTACCATAATAAACTGCCGTTTCTATTTGGTATGTATGGAATACCGGCTGTCTATGGTATTCTGTTAAGCCGCAGATATACAAAACACTCCTCTTTTACAGAAATCACTCCATATAGCAAAAAGATTCAAAATACATATTCCAACAATAAAACTAATAAAAACACTAACAGCAACAATCCGCACTACAACAAGCCCATTCCTTTGCCGTCTATTATAAAAAAAGCCTGCCTTGAAAATACACAGTCCTTAATATTATTAGGCGGTTATATTACATTTACCAATTCCTTTCGTATACTATTGGATTTTATACCGATTGCAGCAAATGGCAAATCGGTTCTGTCAAGTTTTATAGAAATTATCGGCGGAGTACAATCTATTTATATTACGACCTTGAGCAGCGCCGAAAAGGTATTTTGGACTATGACAGCGCTGTGTTTTAGTGGGATATCCTGCCTTTTACAAACAAGCAGCTTTTTGGAAAAATCAAATCTGTCGTTATTCCAATACCTAAAAAACAAAGTATTTATTACAGGAGTTTCTGCAATATATTATATTGTTATCTTAGTCTTGATGAATCCGTTTCATTAGTCGAAACCTGCGGCGAAACCATTGAATGTGCCAAGATATTCGGATTAGAATGAAACGGATTCATTTGATGCGCAATTTCTAATGCAAAGAAACAGCTAGTATTACGTCATAATTAATTTAATGTTAATACATTAGAGGTTGTTTCCCTGTCATAAATATTAGATACCTTAAACAGTACATTGGTTTTCTTCCCAAGGCCTAGATTAACTGTTGCAGTCATTGTGTTGACTCCTCTTTTCCATGGTTGAAATGTTGACCAAGTTGTTCCGTTATCACAGGAAAATGCATAGTATTGTAATGCCGATTCATTGTCTATTGCAGTCAATTCTACTGTTGCATATTTACTGGTTTTATCATACTTAACAAGCTTTGCAGTTACATATTCTGGTGGTGTGGTATCATTATAAACTATGCTTGCCGGCGTTGGTACTGCAAGTGGTGCATAAGTACTGTAATCGGTCTTATTGTCTTTAGAAGTCAATCCAAAATATTTTGCTACTGCTTCTGCATCACGAATACCAAACTCTTTTAGCTTCTCTGGTGACTGGATATTGGCAATATCATTTACATTATCAACATGACAATGTTCTACAATAATTGATGGTATATTCCGTGTAGTACAATGACGGATAATTCCATAATAATCACCACGATCTCCTATCCTAGTCTTAATTCCACGGTTAAACAGTCCCATTTCTTCAAACTGTTTCATAAACTCATTACCAGCACTATAGGCCTGGCTATAAAGAGTTCCCGTTGACGGAATCCATACTTCACTACCATATAACGTATGTGAAAGTGACATATTAAAATGAAGAGAAAATAAAAAATCCGCATTTACGCTTTTAGCAAATTCTGCCCGATCCTCTAAATCGACATCTATATCCTGTGTACGTGTCATATAAACCTTTACATTTTGATAAGTTTCAAGATGTTCTTTCATATAGAGTGCAACCATTAAGGTATATGCTTTCTCAGGTATCGACAAATAATCTGTACCAAGATTCTTTCCGCCATGCCCTGGATCAATCACAACGACAACTGGCTCCTCTGCATAAACTTTTAAACCTCCTAATTGGAAAACAGCCACACAGAATACTGCGGCACATAAAATTAAACTTACAATATTTCGGATTCGATTTGTCATTTTATAATGTTACTCCTTTCTTCGTATAAACTTTGGATATTGGTTTACTTATATTACGGTTAAACCAGACGCTCCCGCGCCATTATTATTCTGACTAGATTCTTCCATTACTTCTGGCGGCAAAAGTTCAGCCCGATTCGCCGCCACAACATTTTCAATTTCTCGTAAATTCCCGACCAAAGTATTATAATCGCGTGTTGAAACTTCTATGGATTGCATTAAAATATTTTCTAAATTTGCTAAAATATTATCCGTATACTGCATTGCCGCAGCACGGACATTATTTGCTTCAATCGTTGCATTGTCAAGAATCTCCTGTGCTTGATGCGTCGCCGTTTCTACAATCTCATTTGCCTGCGCATACGCCTGCTGCATAATCTGATGCTCGCTAATCAGCTCATTTGTCTGCACAGCAGCATTGTTTAAAAGCTCTTCTGCCTTTTTCTTGGCATCATTTAAAATTGCTTCTTTATTCATAATAATCTTTTGGTACCGTTTAATTTCCTCTGGCGTCTTTATGCGCAGCTCTCGAATTAATTCGTCGATCTCCGCCTTATTTACCATAATCACATCTGTAGAAAATGCCTTATACTTGCAGTTGTCTATGTACCCTTCTATCTCGTCAATTAACTGCTCAATCCTACTACTCATTCATCTATCCTCCCATATTTCTCATAAACAAGCTTTGCCACAAACGCCGGCACGCACTGAGATATATCGCCATGAAAGGACGCAATCTCTTTCACGCTTGAAGAACTTAGATAAGCATATTCCAGACTTGTCGTTAGAAAAACAGTATCAAGCTTTCCATCTGACAATTTGCGGTTTGTCTGCGCAATCTGCAACTCATACTCAAAGTCTGTAATTGCACGCAGTCCACGCACAGAAATATGAATATCCTTTTGTCTTGCATAATCAATTAAAAGCCCATTAAATGAGTCTACCTCAACATTGGGCAGCTCACGCGTAGCCTCCTCTAATATACTAACACGTTCTTCAACGGAAAACAACGCATTCTTTGCCTTATTATCTAAAACACTTACAGTCAAATGGTCAAACATCTTGGATGCCCTGCGGATTACGTCCAAATGGCCTAAAGTCATAGGGTCAAAGCTTCCGGGATATACAGCAGAAATCATAGCAATCCTCCAATCTTATAAATGTGCACCACACACTTATATTGCCTACAAACATGTTCCTTTCTTCCGAAGAAACACATGCTTATTTGTCTTATAAATTTTTTCTTTTTCCACATCAAAGCCCAGCCCTGATACGTCATCAAACATTGTCTGATTAGACGCCTCCACAATCACCCGCGATTCTTCCGTAATATATGGCATATTCTGCAAAATTTCCAAAACACGTTTTTCAAATCCCTGAAAATAAGGCGGATCAAGAAATACAATATCCGCCTTATCCCGAATACTTCCATATAGGGCAGCAAAAACATCCTGTTTTAAAACAACAGACTTGTCCTCTAAATGCGTATGCTTTAAATTATCAGTTATACACGCAATTGCTTTTGGGCTGTTTTCAACAAAATACGCTTTACGTGCACCACGGCTTAATGCTTCAATCCCAATGCCACCGCTTCCAGCAAATAGATCCACAACCACAGCTCCGGGCAAATAAGGCATCAGCATATTAAACAGTGTTTCCTTTATCATATCAGAAGTAGGACGCGTTTCTAATCCTTGCGGTGTTTTTAGTAACAATCTTCGGGCAGTTCCTGCAATCACTCTCATGTAAAAGTTCTCCTCTATTTATGATTATACTCTAATTTTTGTTCCTTTTGCATCCCTTTTTGCAACTTTTAATTTATTCATATCAATTTGCTTCCCTTTATACTCTATTTTGGTATTTTGCCCTGCATATGTATAAAATACTTGTTCAATATAGTCATTATCTCCCATCTTCATTCCATGTACGCCTAATGCTGTTTTCTTTACTTCCGATATTTCACTGATATCAAAACGCAGAAAATACCCTTCTTTACTCTGCAATATAATATGCTGCTGCTCATTTAATACCACAACACTGACAATTTCATCACCTTCACTTAGTTTTGTTGATGTTACTGTACGTTTTGCTACATCAAACTCCCCGCCGCTAATAATCTTACACATTGACTGTTTTGTAACAAACAACAGCCTGTATAAATTCATCTCAGACTGACTGGTAATCGCCAAAATATCTTCATTCGCAGAATTGTAATTACTAATATTGTCAATCGGCTGACCTTTATCGCGAAACTTGCCAAACGGAATATCCACTACCTTTATTGTATGTAATTGCCCGGTATTTGTAAAGACACAAATCCTCCCTGTATTTCGACATTTTACTACATATTTGAATTCTGCGTCTGCTGCTTCCTTATTTCGCTCATATGTTGTCATATCAATTGTTTTGCAGTAGCCAAATTTATCCATTAAGAAAATAACATCCATCTCTTCTGGTTTCTTTTCCTCATAAACTGCTTCCTGTGCATTTTCAATCAAAGTACGGCGTTTCTTGGAATATTCTTTCTTAATGACATCCAACTCTTGAATAATTACTTGTGCCATAGCATCACGGCGGTCGAGAATATCCTCATAACGATAAATATTCGCGTTCGTCTGCTCATTTTCTTTCATAAGCGCTTCAATTTCCAAGCCAATCAGTTTATATAGACGCATATCCAATATTGCATTTGCCTGTTTCTCTGTAAAATTTAACTGTTCCGCCATAATAGCAGATTCTTTGGAACGAAATTTTATTCCTGTAGTGACTCCATCAGTCAAGCAATTTTTCACCATTGCCCTATCTTTAGAGCCTCGCAAAATTTCAATAATTAAATCAATAATATTGCAGGCACGTATTAAACCTTCTTGAATCTCACGTTTTTCCAACTCTTTATTTAATAACGTTGTATATTTGCGTGTTGTTATCTCATACTGAAATGCAACATTTTGCGCAATGATATTCTTTAATCCTAATGTTTCTGGCCGCCCGCCTGCAATGGCTATCATATTGACGCCAAATGTATCCTCAAGCCGTGTTTTCTTATACAAAAGATTTTTAAAATTTTCTACATCTGTATCTTTTTTCAATTCTATCACAATACGAATCCCCTCTTTAGAGGATTGATTGGAAATATCAACAATTTCTGGTGCTTTTTTCTGCTCGTATAGCTGTGCCACATCCTGTAGAAATTTGCCAATATTTGCGCCAATCATCGTGTACGGAATTTCACTGATAATTAGATTTAATTTGCCACCCTTTGTTTTTTCCACCTCTACCTTGCCGCGCAGCTTAATTTTTCCTACTCCTGTTTCATAAATGGACAGCAAATCATCCTTATTGCATACAATCCCGCCTGTTGGAAAATCAGGTCCTTTTACATATCGCATAAGTTCCTTGGTTGTGATATTTTCATTCTTCATATAGGCTTTGGTTGCCTCGATCACTTCACCAAGATTGTGTGGTGGAATACTCGTTGCCATACCCACAGCAATTCCCTCTGAACCATTGACTAGCAGATTAGGGAAACGACAAGGAAGTACACTTGGTTCTTTCTCCGTTTCATCAAAATTTGGTACAAAATCTACAACATCTTTGTCCAAATCAGCAAGCAGCGCCTCCTGCGAAATTTTTTGCAAGCGTGCTTCCGTATAACGCATCGCAGCTGCGCCATCGCCCTCAATATTGCCAAAATTTCCATGGCCGTCAATTAAAGGAATCCCTTTCTTAAAATCCTGTGTCAATACTACTAACGCCTCATAGATAGAGCTGTCACCATGCGGATGATATTTACCCATTGTATCCCCCACAATACGCGCACTCTTTCGATAAGGTCTGTCATAACGTATTCCCAGTTCATGCATATCATACAAGGTTCTGCGCTGTACTGGTTTTAAGCCATCGCGCACATCCGGAAGCGCTCTGGCAATAATAACACTCATCGCATAGTCGATAAAAGACTTCTGCATTGTTTCTGAGTATTCGGTCTTTAATATTTTTTCTTCCATTCATTAAACTCCTTCATTTCCGTGTTTCGATATTTAGATATCCAGTTCCGCATCTGTGGCATGCTCATAAATAAACATTTTTCTAGGAGCAACATCTGTTCCCATCAGCATTTCCGTTACTTCTGATGCCATACGTGCATCCTCTATCTCAATCTGCTTTAAAATTCTTGTTTCTGGATTTAATGTTGTTTCCCATAATTGATCTGCGTCCATTTCGCCAAGTCCCTTATACCGCTGTAATGTAAAAGGCCCTTTATGCTTCTTGCGGTACTTTTCCAATGCTTTATCATCATAGAGGTACTCCTCTTTTCCCTTAGCAGGCATTGCTTTATAAAGAGGCGGCATCGCAATAAAAACATGTCCCTCATAAATTAATTCCGGCATAAACCGATAAAACAACGTTAAAAGCAAATTGCTGATATGCGCACCGTCTACATCCGCATCTGCCATAATTACAATTTTATGATAACGCAATTTTGTTATATCAAAATCATTTCCGTACCCTTCAGAAAATCCGCAGCCAAACGCATTAATCATGGTCTTAATTTCTGCATTTGCCAAAACCTTATCAATACTTGCCTTCTCAACATTTAATATTTTCCCGCGTATCGGTAAAATCGCCTGATAATTTCGGTTACGTGCGGTCTTTGCACTTCCTCCAGCAGAATCTCCCTCCACAATAAATATCTCGCATTTACTGCTGTCCTTTGATTCGCAATTTGCAAGTTTTCCATTGGAATCAAAAGAAAACTTTTGTTTCGTAAGCATATTCGTTTTGGCTTTTTCCTCAGTTTTCCTAATTTTTGCCGCCTTTTCCGCACAGGAAATAACACTTTTTAATACCTCTACGTTACGGTCAAAATAACGGGGAATTTCATCACCAGTTACCTTACTCACTGCCTTTGCTGCGTCTTGATTATCTAATTTTGTTTTTGTCTGTCCCTCAAATCTTGGGTCGGGATGCTTTATGGAAACAACTGCAGTCATTCCGTTACGAATATCTGCACCAGTAAAATTGACATCCTTTTCTTTTAAAATATTGAGTTCCCGTGCATAATTGTTGATAATGGTCGTAAACATTGTTTTAAATCCCGTTAAATGTGTACCACCTTCTGCATTATAAATATTATTGCAAAATCCAAGAACATTTTCATGGAACTCATTAACATATTGAAAGGCACATTCCACAGTTACTTCCTCGCTTACTCCCGTAAAATAAATTACATCATGCAGTGCTTCCTTATTTTTATTTAAGTCCTTCACATACCCAATAATTCCCTCTGGTTCCATAAATGTAATACTTTCTGGCGTTTCATCGCGTTTGTCCTCAAAAATAATGGTCAATTTGGGATTTAAGTAAGCCGTTTCGTGCAGTCTGCTTTTCACTTCGTCCGCCTTAAAACGCGTGCGATCAAATATGGTTGGGTCAGGCGTAAAATTAATTGTCGTCCCTGTTTCCTTCGTCTTGCCAATAACTGGCAGCAATCCATCAACCAAATCTACTACTGGATTGCCATATGCATATTTATCCTGATGAATAAAACCGCCACTCTTTACCGTTACAGTAAGCTGTGTAGACAACGCATTTACTACAGATGAACCCACACCGTGTAATCCGCCGCTTGTTTTGTATGCATTATTATCAAACTTACCGCCTGCATGGAGTGTCGTAAATACAATACGCTCTGCACTAACACCTTTTTCATGCATTCCCACTGGAATACCACGCCCATTATCAGAAATCGTTGCAGACCCATCTGCTTCCAATGTAACACGAATTTCAGAACACACACCTGCAAGATGCTCATCTACAGAATTATCCACAATTTCGTATATTAAATGATTTAGACCCTTTGTTGACACGCTGCCTATGTACATACCAGGTCTTTTTCTGACTGCTTCCAATCCTTCCAGAACGGTAATACTCGAAGCGTCATAAACTGTTTCTTGTTTTGCCATGTTCAATCATGCCTTTCTTTCTTATTTTAGCAATTCGAATATATGTTTTGCTCGCTGCTTTCGTGAATATTATAACACAACTTTTTTAGATTGCAAATAGTTTCGGGGGATTTTTTCAAACGTATGTTTATATTCTGTTATTTTTCACACCCGCACCACGCACTTGCTGCATAATGTCAGAGCAGCGCCAAAATGCCTGTTTTGGGGCATTTTGTGTGCATCAATTGTTGCAATTCACACCGAATATTCGTAAATTGGTGCAAAATCTGGCGTTAACATGAATTGTAACAATATTCTTCCATATAGATCGAATCTATGCACATAAAAATAGCATAACAGAACTAATGTGTCAATACATAGCATATATTCCATTACTTTTGCTGCTATGCAAACAGCCCCTTAACTCGACTGTAACAGTTCAGATAACCCATTGAACTGTTGTATCCAGCCATTGGAAATCGCTTCGCGATGGGCTGGATACCTCCAACCACTACATTTTATTACGGTCAGCGCAGTAAATGCGCAGACCTACCTGAACTGTTACACTCGACTAAACTTTTTATGCATTAAATTGAATACAAGCATTGCAAATGAAAAAATTTTGTATACAATATTAGTTAAGAATAGGCAGCAACCCGATAAATACTACGGTGTAACCACTTTCAAAAGCAAATAATAACAACCCAAAATATCGCAAAGAAAAGGAAGGATTTTAACTATGATGTATGGATTTGGCACAATGATCGATCAACTTAAGAAAAGCCCGAAGACAATTGTATTTACAGAAGGAACAGACCCACGTATTCTGGAAGCAGCATCCCGTCTTTTGGCAAGCAGTTTCTTAACCCCTATCCTTGTCGGAAATGAAGAAGATGTTCTGAGTGCTGCTGAGGAAGCGGGATATAATATCCGCGGTGCACAGATTATCGACAGCAATAATTATGAGCGTTTCGATGAAATGGTTGAGAGTTTCTGCGAATTGCGCAAAGGCAAAGGCATGACCACTGAGGAAGCACGTAAAATCCTTTCTCAACCGAATTATTTTGGTACAATGCTCGTAAAAATGGGGGTAGCAGATTCTTTACTTGGCGGCGCTACATACTCTACTGCTGAAACTGTCCGTCCTGCACTACAGATTATTAAAACCAAACCCGAAAACAATATTGTTTCTTCTTGCTTTATCCTCGTTCGTCCTGGTGCTACTGGTGAAAATGAAGTACTTGCAATGAGTGACTGTGCAATCAACATTGACCCGACTGAAGAGGAACTCGTGGAAATTTGCGGTGAAACAATTGAATGTGCCAAAATATTTGGTGTTGACCCTAAGGTAGCATTTTTAAGCTACTCCACACTGGGATCGGGCAAGGGTGCAGATGTTGAAAAAATGCGAAACGCTGCAAAATTAGCGAAAGCAAAATTCCCCAATACACCAATTGATGGCGAACTACAATTTGATGCTGCTGTATCCCCGCGTGTAGCACGAACAAAATGCCCTTCTTCGGAAGTTGCTGGACATGCAAATACATTTATCTTCCCTGATATTAATTCCGGTAATATGGGTTATAAAATTGCGCAGAGAATGGGAAATTTTGAAGCATATGGTCCTATCCTATTAGGATTAAATGCACCAATCAATGACCTATCCCGTGGCTGCAATGCAATTGAAGTTTACTCTATGGCAATTATTACAGCAGCGCTCGTATAAAGCACAATAACGTAAGGGACTGCCGCATTTTACAAGTGTGACAGTCCCTTATTTTATTATATATGCTATATATTTGTTATTTCTTATTTAAAACCAAATGCTGTGGCAGACCATTTACCATAAACGGTTGGTAATCACCTTGAATTAATGGCTCAATATAATTGATAAACTCTTGTGTTACATAGTTTCCTTCTTTGTTTACCCAAGTACGTGGAACTAGTTTTTCATTGTTTGCAATTCTATGTACATCATAAATTCCTGCCGCGCTCATATAAGGGTCATCCGAAACGCGGTCAATAACAACCATTTTACCGCTATCACCTTCGTCTGCTGCCTTTACAGCAGCGCCACCCACCATAAATGCCTCGTTTACATCGACACGGGAAGCCATATGCGATGCACTTCTCTGTAAGGTAGAAAACTCAATACTACGTGTTTTGCAACCGATTACAGCGCCAAGATGTCCTGCCAAATATGCTGCCGTTCCTTGTAACTGCTTATGACCAAATGCATCCACATAGTCTGCACCACCAGATAACTCACAGACATATTTCCCATCAGCGGTTTTAATTCCCTCTGAAACGGCAATTACAATGGAATGTTTCTTTTTCAGCAGCTCCGTTACTTTTTTCTCAAACTTCTCCATATCAAACAAAATCTCAGGCAAGTAAATTAAGTCCGGCCCATCGCATTCCTCTGTGCGCGCAAGAGCCGTTGCACCTGTCAGCCATCCAGCATTACGCCCCATAACTTCAATAACTGTTATCATTTCCTTATTGTAGGTCAATCCCAACGCATCACGAATAACCTCTTTTGTTGACGCCGCAATATATTTTGCCGCACTACCGAATCCTGGTGTATGATCCGTCAAAGCTAAATCATTGTCAATCGTCTTAGGCACACCCAAAAACTTTTGGCTATGTCCTTTGATAATCGCATAATCTGACAGCTTCTTAATCGTATCCATAGAATCATTTCCACCAATATAGATAAATGCTTCGATATCCAATTTATCCAAAATCTGAAATATCTTCTCATACGTATCTGTGTCTTCATGAATTTCCGGCAATTTGAATCTGCATGAACCTAAAAACGCCGAAGGGGTTCTTTTCAACAGCTCAATATCCATATCGGAATGAATCTGTGTCGATAAATCCACATACTGCTCATCTAAAAACCCTTGAATTCCATGCAGCATTCCATATACTTTATGGAATCCTCTCTCCTTAGCAGTCTTGTAAACTCCTGCCAAACTGGAATTAATGACGGAAGTTGGTCCTCCCGACTGCCCTACAATAATGTTGCGCTTTGATGCTGCCATATAAAAAACCTCCTTATATAATAAAAATAAAATTTTATCCTCTGTTTGTTATCTCTCTATGATTTCACTACCGCAGTTTTTTGCAGCAAGTTACTGCCAATGAGCCCGGTCCAATATGACAGGAAACACTTAGCGAAAGAGAATCTACATCCGTTATGGGATAATCCGGAAACTGCGCATGCAGTTCTTCCTTAAAAATGCAGGCGGCCTCTTCATTCTCCGTATGGGCAATCGCAAGATAAATCTGATTATCCGGTGAAATCCCGCCAAACCGCTTCTCTATATCACTTTTTACCGCATTAATCATAATTGACTTTGCCTGATTCACTGTTCTTGCTTTTGCAAAGGCATCCAGTTTGTCACCTTGGATTTGCAACACTGGCTTTAACCGCAGCAATGTGCCAAGTGCAGCTGCTGCCGGTGTAATCCTACCGCCTTTTTTCAAATAGTACAGAGTATCAATCATAATATAAATACTCGAATTAAACTTGTCATCTTCCAAAATTTTCTTAATTTCTGCGCCGCTTTTCCCCTCTTTCGCAAGCGCAAGCGCATCAAAAACAGAACGCTTCTGCGTTACAGAAATCCGCTGGTTATTTACAACGTGCACTTTTCCATTATAATCCTGCGCCAGCATAATGGCAGTCTGGCATGAACTGCTTAAACCACTAGACATAGGAATATGCACCACTTCGTCATATTCTTTTAGAAGTGCGTCCCACAATTCCAATATAGACTCTGGTGATGGCTGGGATGTTGAAATATCCGCATTGCTCGTTAATTTCTGATAAAATTCACCCCTGCTTAGTGTAATTTCCTCATAGTATGTTTCTCCATCAATCATAAAAGGCATAGGAACTACACGAATGCCATGTTCTTTTGCTTGTGCCTGTGTAATACCACTGTTGCTGTCTGTAACAATTGCTATTTTTGACATATCATTATATCTCCCTGCTGGATTCATTGGCTGCGAAAGAAAAAAACAACCATAATCATATTTTACTTTCAGATATTAATAAAGTCAACACTAGATGCAATATTATCTTCATAGTGCTGCCAAAATTTTGCATGCTCTGCCGTTGGCTGCCTGCCATTTTCCTGATAAATCTTGTATAATTCCGAAGCGCACTGCTGCGCGCTCTGCAATATCTGCGCATCTTGGTAAATATCTCCCAAACGGAACTGAAACTGCCCGCTTTGACGGATCCCAAACAGATCGCCTGGACCTCTCATACGCATATCCTCAGATGAGATAAAAAATCCGTCATTGGATTTATTTAAAACCTGAAGGCGCTCTAAGGTATCATTCTGGCTTGAGGTACTGATAAAAATACAATAAGACTGATCTTTTCCACGCCCTACACGCCCCCGAAGCTGATGAAGCTGCGCAAGCCCGAACCGCTCGGCATTTTCTACCATCATAACCGTTGCATTCGGTACATTAATACCCACTTCGATTACCGTTGTCGATACCAATACATCTATATTATGTGCTGCAAATTCTTCCATAATACGGTTTTTTTCCTTTGGTTTTAACTGACCATGAAGATATTCTACCCGAATCGACGCTGGAAGTGCTTTTTTTAACAGATTTGTATAATCTATCACATTTTCAAGGATTGGCTGATCGCCCATTATCTCCTCATTTGCCTCAACCATTGGACAAATAACATATGCCTGCCTTCCAGCAGCAACTTCTTTGGCAATAAATTCATATGCCTTTTTCCGATAACTTGTATTGACAACACAGTTTTTAATCGGAAGCCTGTTTGCAGGAAGTTCATCCATAACAGAAATATCCAAATCGCCATATAAAATCAATGCCAGCGTTCGAGGAATTGGTGTTGCACTCATTACCAAAATATGCGGCTGCGCCGATCGCTGCACTGTGCCGCCCACACTGCCCTCCTCGGCGATATCCTGAAAAACAGTGCCCTTCTGTGCTAGTGTTTCCCGCTGTTTTACGCCAAATCTATGTTGCTCATCTGTAATTACAAGACGTAAATCATAAAATTCCACATCTCCCTGAAGCAGTGCCTGTGTGCCAATAATTACGTTGGCATAGCCTGTGCTGATTTTTTCCTTTGCACTGCGCTTTTCCTTTGCCGTCAGCGAACCTGTCAGTAAAATAGGCTTAAAAGGGATATTATAATCCAGCGCAAATGCCAATATCGAATCATAATGCTGTTTTGCCAAAACCTCTGTCGGCGCCATAAACGCTGCTTGGTGATGATTCATAACACACATAAAAATTGCCAAAACTGCGACAATTGTCTTTCCCGATCCCACATCTCCTTGAATTAAGCGGTTCATTAAATGTGTCGAACACATATCCTCCTCAATCTGCGCCCACACTCTTTTCTGCGCATTTGTTAATTCATAGGGAAGCTTATCCATTAATGCTTGACAAGCATCAATCCGCATCATAGGGCAGTCATTTACCGCACGCTCCGAATAATCCTTTAACACCAACACCGACACAATAAAGAATAAAAATTCCTCAAAAACCAGCCGTTTTCTTGCCGCCACCATAATCTCGCGGTTTTCGGGAAAATGGATTGCTGCAACAGCAGTTCGATAATCCATTAATTGATATTTACTGCGCATATCACGGGGGATATAGTCCTCCTCCTCAGATAGACTTTTCAGCACTGCCTGCACTGCCTTTGCAATTGCATTGACAGACAGTCCTTTTGTTGTCGGATAAATAGGCGTCAGTCTATGCAGATTCTGCTGATATTCCCTTTGACTGATAATTTTGGGCTGCTCTAATGTAATTTTATTATTTTTTAATGACACACGCCCACGGAGAAGATACTGCTTGCCAGCCTGAAGACTGTTTTTTACATAGGGCATATTGTAATAGACAGCATCACAAGCACCGCTTGCGTCACGAACCCGCACTGTCGTAATCGAAAGATTATTGCGGATATGCGGCAAATGCACGACATTCAGCACGGTTGCCCGAACACAGTGTACTTGATTTGCCTGTAATGCGCCGATATTGACAATATCACGCCATTCCTCATAATCTCTAGGATAATGTGTAATTAAATCATGGATTGTGAAAATATTTAATTTATGGTACAGCGCCGCCGTTTTCTCGCCGATACCGCTGATTGTTGTAATCGCATCTGTTAATTGCATGGTTTCTTTCGCCCTTATTAAAAATGCAAAATATGAAACGCATATCCTGCTTTATCAAGTCTATATTTTTTCAATGCAGATTATTATTTTTATTCTGCGGAAACAATATAAGCATAAATCGGTTGTCCTCCAAACTGTAATTCCACATCACAGCCTTCAAACGTTTCTTTTATCCTGTCTGCAAGTGCCTGTGCTTGTGACTCCTGAATAATATCACCATAATAAACACTAATCAGTTCATATGCATTAGCTTTCATCATTTCCGAAATCATGGAGAACGCTACTTCCTGTAAATCCGTACCGACAGAAAGAATCCCTTTATCACCGATCCCCATAAAATCCCCTTGATGGATTTCTTTGTCATCAATTACAGTATCCCGCACGGCATATGTTACTTGTCCCGTCGCTACATTTGCTGCCTCCTGCGTCATAACGGCTTCGTTCTCCTCCACAGATACATCAGGGACATAATTAATAATCGCTGTAATTCCCTGTGGTACTGTTTTTGTAGGAATTACATAAATATTTTTATCCTTTGTCAATTGTTTTGCCTGATTTGCCGCAAGTATAATATTTTTGTTATTTGGGAAAATAAAAATATTATCAGCATCAACCGTTTCAATCGCATTCAGCATATCTTCTGTACTAGGGTTCATTGTCTGTCCCCCCTCAATTATATAATCCACGCCCAGCGAACGGAATATCTCATTCATTCCCTCACCAATTGATACTGCAATAAAGCCTGTTTCCTTATGCTCCGCGATTGTCTGCGGCGTTTCAGTTTCTGCATTGCCGGCTACGGCTGCGGCATCAACAATACCTTCCGACGGTTCTTTAGAGGGCAGTTGTGTACTCTGCATCTGCTTTTCCATCATATCAGATACTTTTTCATCACGCTCCAAACGCATATTTTCAATAATAATCGTTGTTAGAGAACCATAACGAAGCGCCTTTTGCATTGCAAGACCAGGATCATTTGTATGCACATGAACCTTAACAATTTCCTCATCTGCTACCACAACAATTGAGTCACCAATTGATGATAAATATTCTTTAAAATCCATCTCATGCTTTATGTTAAACGTCTTATTCAGCATAATTAAAAACTGTGTACAATAGCAGAATTTAATCTCCGCATTCGCCTGCGCTTCAATATTCGGCGACAATGCGCCCTTCTTCGCAGCAGGTTTCGGCATCACTTCAATTGTAAGGTCAAGTTCTTTTCCTAAATATGCATCCAGACAGCCCTTTAAAACCTCAACCAATCCTTGTCCGCCAGAGTCAACAACGCCTGCCTGTTTTAAAACCGGAAGCATATCCGGCGTCTGTGAAAGAACTACTTCCGCCTCTTTAATCACTTCCTTTAAAAACGTTTCCAAGTCCTTCTCACCTGCAATTGCCAAATCGTTTGCTCTCTTAGCAGCGCCTTTTGCCACTGTTAGAATTGTGCCCTCCTTAGGCTTCATAACAGCCTTATAAGCTGTTTCTACTGCCTTGTCGCAGGCAGATGCCAAAATCGCAACATTGAGTTCATCATATTCCCTTATCACCTTGGTAAATCCACGGAACAACTGTGACAAAATCACACCCGAATTTCCCCGTGCCCCCCGCAGGGAACCAGAGGAAACTGCTTTTGCCAAAGTCATCATATCCAGATTTTCAACAGCGGCAACCTCCTTTGCAGCAGACATTATTGTCATGCACATATTAGTGCCCGTGTCACCATCTGGAACAGGAAAGACATTTAACTCGTTAATCCATTCTTTTTTATGCTCTAAGTTTTTTGCTCCGGCAAGAAACATCTTTGAAAACATCTTCGCATCGATTACATTTAAACCCACTTCAAGAATCCTCCTTAATCAATTACTCGAACGCCTTCAACAAAGATGTTGATTTTTTCGATTTCGAG
>ERZ778496.1136-NODE-1136-length-20348-cov-6.785542_pt1 | contig 20348 bp, 18 predicted proteins | sample MGYA00433099_ERZ778496 | MGnify/ENA primary metagenome ERZ778496 (study PRJEB29527, sample SAMN07138962) | mouse gut metagenome | material: feces | host: mouse | place: China:Nanjing | collected 2016-01-25 ... | reverse complement strand
ATAATCGTTTTGGGGTTATCTGAACTGTTATAATAGAAGAAATTTTATAAAGCAAATTAAATTTAAAAATGTGCAAGTTTTGCACAAAATATACAAAAATATCTAATAAATAAAATAATCTATAAAATATAGAAGAAAAATATAGTAATTATTTTATATAATCTGTCGAATAAGGTAAAAAAAGAGCAAAAATAGACATTCCATATTTACATTTTTAAAAAAATATATAAATTATGGACTATTTTTTGCGATTACGTTATAAAATCTACAAAAAAGCAAAATACAAATCAAAATTATAGTACAAGGAAATAAATAGATGCATAAAAAATAAGTAATATAATTTTCACAAAAATTAGAGAGGAAATACTCAAAATATGACAATAGATAAAGAGAAAATATACGCTTGCTGGCTTGACAGCTTATTCTGGTTTCATCGGAAAACAAAGCATCTGCTATTACAGACAATCGGTTCTGCAGAGGAAATCTACAATGTGATTGACAGTTCAGCCAAGAACAGCATAATCGCACTAATTGGAATAAAAGAATACGAAAAATTAAAAGAATATAAGCAAAAGCAGCTTGCGCAGCATCAAACGCCGCAGTTGATATGGGAAAAACAGGAGAACCTTGGAATTAAATATACCTATTACAATGCATCGGACTTTCCGCACAAACTAAAATCCATTCCCGATCCGCCATTTGGTATTTTCTATAAGGGAGAACTGCCTGACAAAAAACGTCCAGCGGTGGCAATGATTGGCGCACGCAAATGCAGCGAATACGGAAGATGCATGGCAGAGAGCATTGCGGCAGGATTGGCGTTAAAGGGGATTGCCGTTATCAGCGGCATGGCTATGGGAATTGATGGAATCAGTCAGCGCGCAGCATTGAGCGCCGGAGGGAAATCGTACGGTGTGCTTGGCTGTGGTGTGGATGTAATTTATCCTGCTTCCAATGCTCGATTATATGAGAAACTCGTGGAAAAAGGCGGCGTGCTGTCAGAGTATCCACCAGCGATGGAACCAAGATCGGCATTATTCCCACCAAGAAACCGCATAATTAGTGCGCTTTCGGATATTGTACTGGTAGTAGAAGCAAGGGAAAAAAGCGGCACATTTATCACGGTGGATATGGCATTGGAACAAGGCAGGGAGGTTTATGCTGTGCCAGGAAGATGCACCGATGGGCTAAGTGTAGGCTGTAATCGTTTGCTGCGCCAAGGTGCAGGTGCAGTAATGTCTGCTGAGGATATCATAAATGATATGGGCTGGAATATGGCTTTAAAGGAACAGGAGCACCAGCCGCAGATTGCACTGTCACAGACAGCGCAGGAAATCTATAAAGTACTAGAGCCGCTTCCGATTTCGCAGGACGTAATTATATCATTGCTGCGGGAAAATGGCTGCTGTGAAAATACTTCCAAGATATGCCAAGGCTTTCTGGAATTGGAATTAAAAAAAGTCGCTGTTAGGACAAATGGAGGGTATCAATTAGTCCCTGCACAATCAAAATTGCTCTTTTAAAAATGCACAAATTGCTCAAAATTAACAACATACACAAAAATTCTCAAATTTTACTTGCATCTGTTAATAATTTAGGTTATAGTGGGAAATTGAAAGTATAAAGGACAGCAAAAAGGGAATCAAAAGTATTGTATAATTTATACGAAACTGTTCTGCCGTCTGCTACGGCAAGACGAAAGTACGCTATTCAGTAACACAAAATACTTTGGATTGTGAAAAAATAGACAAACTATGTCATTATAGTTTAGTTTTATACAATTTTTTCATAATGCAGTTGACAAAAGCATAATATACATGCTGGATAGCCATAATATAACGATAAGGGGTAACAGTATGGCAAAGTATTTGGTAATAGTGGAATCTCCGGCGAAGGTAAAGACCATTAAAAAATTTCTCGGAGCGAATTATGAGGTAATGGCAAGCAACGGCCATGTGCGTGATATGCCTAAGAGTCAGCTTGGATTCAATGCAGAAAATGATTATGAGCCGAAGTATATTACAATCCGCGGCAAGGGCGATATTTTAGCGAAGCTGCGTAAGGAAGTAAAGAAAGCGGATAAAATTTATCTTGCGACTGACCCTGACCGCGAAGGGGAGGCGATTTCATGGCATCTTTACGCGGCTTTAAAATTGGAGGACAAAAAGGTCTATCGCATTACCTTTAATGAAATTACAAAGAATGCAGTAAAAGAGTCACTAAAAAAACCAAGAGAAATTGATATGAGCCTTGTGGATGCACAGCAGGCAAGAAGAATGCTTGACCGTATGGTGGGGTATCGGATTTCCCCGCTTTTGTGGGCGAAAATCAAGCGCGGGCTTAGCGCAGGACGGGTGCAATCCGTTGCCCTTCGGATTATTTGTGACAGAGAGGAAGAAATCAACGCATTTATACCTGAAGAATATTGGACACTGGAAGCACAATTAAATGTAAAAGGCGAGAAAAAGCCGCTGACTGCTAAATATTATGGCAAGGTGGACGGTGTAGGCAAGGCAGAAATCTCCTCCCAGAAAGAGATGGACACTGTTTTAAAGGAATTAGAAAATGCAGCATTTGCAGTGGCAGATATAAAAAAAGGCGAGCGCACGAAGAAAGCGCCACTTCCTTTTATAACGTCAACACTGCAGCAGGAAGCAAGCAAGGTATTAAATTTTTCAACACAGAAAACAATGCGCTTAGCGCAGCAGCTTTATGAAGGTATAGAACTTAAAGGACAGGGAACAGTAGGTATTATTACGTATTTAAGAACCGATTCCACAAGAGTTTCTGATGAAGCCGTTGTTGCTGCAAAAGAGTATATTATGAAAAACTATGGTGCGGAATATGCAGCAGCAGAAACTACAGAGAAGAAAAAAGAACAGAAAATTCAGGATGCACATGAGGCAATACGCCCAACAGATATTAATAATACACCAGCGGCAATTAAGGAATCACTGAGCCGTGACCAGTATAGATTGTATCAGCTTATTTGGAAACGTTTTACAGCAAGCAGAATGACCAGTGCAAAATATAATACGACATCTGTAAAAATTGATGCTAACGGACACCGTTTTACCGTTGCCGCTTCCAAAGTAGCCTTTGACGGTTTTATGAGTGTGTATCGTGATGACGAGGACGACAAATCCGAGGCGAATATGCTGGTAAAGGAGATTACAAAGGAATCTGAACTTACACTTGAGAAACTAGATCCGAAGCAGCATTTTACGCAGCCGCCTGCGCATTATACCGAAGCGTCGCTGGTGCGTGCACTAGAGGAACTTGGCATTGGGCGTCCAAGTACGTATGCACCGACAATTACAACGATTTTAGCGCGGCGTTATGTGGTTAAGGAGGATAAAAATCTCTATATATCTGAACTCGGTGAAGTTGTTAATAATATGATGAAAGACGCATTTCCAACTATTGTGGATGTAAATTTCACTGCTAATATGGAAGCACTGCTTGACAAAGTGGAGGAGGGAAGCGTTCATTGGAAAACAGTAGTTTCCAATTTCTATCCTGATTTAGATGAAGCGGTAAAAAAGGCAGAACAGGAACTTGAGGAAGTAAAGATTGCAGATGAGGTATCAGAGGAAATATGTGAAGTCTGTGGCAGAAATATGGTAATTAAATACGGCCCACACGGAAAATTTCTGGCGTGTCCCGGATTTCCGGAATGTCGCAGCACTAAGCCGTATTTTGAAAAAATCGGTGTAGCCTGCCCGAAATGCGGCAAGGAGATTGTGGTGCGCAAAACGAAGAAAGGCAGAAGATATTACGGCTGCGAGGCGATACCAGAATGTGACTTTATGGTATGGCAAAGACCATCAAAAGAAAAGTGTTCGGAATGCGGCGGTATCTTATTAATAAAAGGAAATAAGCTTGTATGCGCCAATGAAGAGTGCGGCAACGTTGTGCCGTTAAAACAAAAGCAGGAAGCGTAAATAATTTATATATTGAAAATTAGACAATTGTGTGTTAAAATGCCCATTAGAGATGGAATTTTTTGTGAATTTATTGTAAACATGGAGGTTTGCTATGGGTAGTGTACAATTGTTGGACAAGACGAGAAAAATAGGGAAACTTTTGCACAATAGCAATTCCAGCAAAGTGATTTTCAACGATATTTGTAAGGTGATTCGTGATATTGTGAATTCAAATGTGCTGGTTATCAGCAAAAAGGGCAAAGTTTTGGGCGTAGGGAATTATGAGGGCGTTGATCAGCTTAATGAACTGGTTGAATCAAACGTCGGTGGTTTTATAGACCCCATGCTTAACGAACGTCTGTTGGGTGTGCTATCCACCAAGGAAAACGTCAACCTTGCCACACTGGGATTTGAAAGTGAAGATATCCGCAAGTTTCAAGCGATTATTACACCGATTAATATTGCTGCGGAACGATTGGGTACCTTATTTATATACAAATGTAATGAGCAGTATGATATTGACGATATTATCTTATGCGAATATGGAAGTACCGTTGTCGGTCTGGAAATGCTGCGCGCAGTCAGTGAGGAGAGTGCGGAGGAGAGCCGCAAAGTTGCTGTGGTGAAATCTGCGATATCAACGCTGTCGTTTTCGGAGATGGAAGCGATTACGCATATTTTTGATGAGTTAAACGGCACAGAGGGCATTCTTGTGGCAAGCAAGATTGCGGATAGAGTAGGTATTACACGCAGTGTTATTGTAAATGCACTGCGCAAGTTTGAGAGTGCAGGTGTTATTGAGTCGCGTTCTTCCGGCATGAAAGGAACCTATATTAAGGTATTAAATGATGTTGTATTCGAGGAAGTCGATTCACTGAAGCGCCAGATAAATAAATAAAATGGTAGATAATGAAAATTTTGCAGAAGTGAGATAGTAAATAGTGAATGTTTCGTGAATGTTTTACAAAAGCAGGGCAGTAAATATACTAACGACCGCTAAGATTTTCCAATTTCTGCACAGCCCATATTGCATAAGCGGGCAATACGTGCTGTGCAGAAAGGAAAATCTAATCGCTCGTGAGTATAATATAAATTTTACGAATAATAGCAAAAATATAAAAAAAATAAATATTATACAAAAATTACTAAAAAGGGTCTTTTGCATCGCGCAATAGGCTCTTTTCCTTTGTTTTTTGCAAAGTTTCGCTCCGTGAAAAGACAATTTACATAACAAAAAGTAAAAAATTAACATAATATTACAGAAATAACAAAAATAATACTTGAAATATTCTGAAAATAAACTATAATAGAATAAGAAACCGAAACATATTATGTAAATTGAATAGAGGTTTACAAAAAATAGGAGGAGTAGAAAAGATGTTTAATACAGGTGTATTTAATTACGTGAATGTCATGCAAAAGACAATGGACGCAACAGCTATGCGGTCAGAAGTTATTTTAAACAATATGGCCAATGTAAACACACCCGGTTATAAGAGAAAAGATATCCGTTTTGAAACAGAGTTAAAGCACGCATTTGCACGCGCTTCACAGGACACAGTGGATGCAAGAGTTAAGAATTTGGATTTGGAAGCGCTAACACCGAAAACCTACACGGACTATGAAGAATTATCATATCGTTATGATGGCAACAACGTAGATATTAACAATGAAAATGCCATTTTGGCGGAAGTGCAGACAAAATATAATGCTTTAATGGATTTGATAAATTCTGATTTCGCGTCAATGCGTGCAGCAATGCAGTAAGTTTTGACTTGTAAGGAAAAAAGGAGGATAAAGAATGGGAGTATTTACCGCGTTTGATATCGCTGCTTCTGGTATGTCCGCAGAACGCTACCGCATGGATATTATTACACAGAATATGGCGAATGCTAATACAACAAGAACAGAGGACGGAACACCGTATGTAAGGAAGGTTGTAACATTTCAGGAAAAGACAGATACTAAAAACAGAAGGTTTTCACATATGTTAGATACGGCGTTCAGCAATTTGTCAGGAAGACCGATTGGTTGCACCAACAGCGCGAAACTGACAAGCCCGGGCACAGGTGTTAAGGTTGGTGGTGTTTATGAGGATACTTGGACACCAGAAGTGCTTGCATATGATCCGGAACATCCAGATGCTGATGAGAATGGATATGTACATGGTCCGAATGTCAATGTTGTTACAGAAATGACCAATATGATTGACGCAAGCCGCGGCTACGATGCAAACCAGGCAGCGTTTGAAGCAGTAAAAGCAATGGCACTAAAAGGTTTGGAAGGATTAAGTAATTAAAAGTTTATTATTTTCTATAAGGGGAAGAAAAAGAGTTAAGGGGGTATAAAATTATGACTACGATAACAGCGACAAATGACATCGACCGTTTTTATAACGTAAGTTCCGATGCCATTAAGGACAGCCTAAGCAATTTGTATGGAGGAACGAAGGCAGCAGGCGAAGAAGGAGAAGGAAATCTGTTCGGTTCTATCTTTAATGCAGCGGTAAGCAATATTAATGAAGCTAATGAACTGGCATCAAATAAGGAAAACGAAATATTAAAATGGTCAATGGGACTTTCTGAGAACACACATGACCTGACGATTGCGGCTGGAAAAGCCAGCACTGCGATGTCTTATGTGATTGGAATGCGTGATAAGCTTCTGGAAGCATACAGGGAGATTATGCAGATTCAGATTTAATCGCTTTCATAGCAATAAGGGGAATATTGGATTATTATATTGGAGTATAAGAGTTGCGTGCCGGCAAACGGATTTCGCCGGAGGATTATTTGTGAGAAGGAGTGCTTGAGATGGTTGACAAGGTAACAGATTTTGGGAAAAAGCTATTAGAGCGGTTTCAGGAATGGTGGAATAAATTTCAGCCAAAACAGAAAACCATTATCATTGGAATTGGAGTAACAATACTGTTAGCAATTGGTATATTGGTAGCGGTATTAACAAGAAAACAGTATGTAGCACTAGCTACTTGTGAATCGACAAAGGAAGCAGCGCAGGTTAGAGATTTACTTGACGGTCAGAACATAGAATATGAAATGACAAATGACGGGCTGAATTTTTCGGTGCTAAAATCGCAGGAGGGCGATGCAAATTTGCTCCTTGGTGCGAATAATATACCAACAGCGGCATACACATTAGATGATGTGTTAAGCGGAAGCTTTTCAACGACAGAGGCAGACAAACAGAAACGGTATAAATTCTATATGGAATCTCGAATGGAAGAACATTTAAAGACGATGAATGCTGTTGAAAACGCTTATGTAACGTTATCAATTCCAGATGATAACGGAACATTGATCGCACAGAACCTTGAAACCTATGCAAGTGTTAATTTAGATTTGAAACCAGAAGTTAGTTTTACAGAGGAAAATGCAGACGCAATCGCAAGATTTGTTGCGACAGGGCTGGGGAATCCTACAACAGATAATATTACAATTACAGATGTAAGCGGCAAAATATGGTTTCCAGTAGCGGAAAGCTATTCTACAATTGAGAAAGCAAACAATATGTTGATGCACAAGCAGGAAGCAGAGAGTTTCTTAAAAAACGAAGTGCGTCAGGTATTGTTTGGATTAAATGAGTTTAATCAGATTGAAGTTGCAGTGAATGCTTCATTGAACTTTGATGAGTCAGAAGTAAAACAGCATAATTACAGCACACCAGAGGGACATGATCAAGGACTGCTTTCCCATGACGAGGAATTTCGATCAAATGCAGCAGACGGAGTAGGTGGTGTGCCGGGCACCGATTCCAATTCAGAAACAGATTATGACATTGATGAATCGACGGGCGGCAGCACAAGCCAATATGAAAGAAAATCAGATTATCTTCCAAATGAGGAAATTATTACTAAGAAAAATGCAGTAGGTACATTACAGTATGCGAATAGTTCTGTATCGGTATCGGCTGTAAAGTATAAGGTGGTAAGGGAAGAAGATGTAAGGCTGCAGGGATTCTTAGACGGTGTTTCATGGGAAGAATATAAACTTGCAAACAACGCAAAGACAAAGCTTGAAATAGACAGTGACTTGGTTAGTATCGTTGCAAATGCAACAGGTATTCCATCAAAAAATATTACAATTCTTGCATATGAGGAAGTACAGTTTATTGATGCGATTAAGACAAGTGTACAATATAGAGATATCATCCAAATCGTATTAATCGTAATTATTCTTGGACTGCTGGCATTTGTTGTATTGATGAGCCTTAGAACAAAGAAAGAGGTTATCGAGGAGGAGGAGCTTTCTGTAGAGGAATTGCTGCAATCCAACCAGCAGGAACTTGAAAGCATTGAAACAGAGCAGAAATCTGAGGCTAGAAAGCTGATAGAAAATTTTGTAGAAGAAAATCCGGAAGCAGTCGCTACATTATTGAGGAACTGGCTTGACGAGGATTGGGGGTAATCAACAATGGCAGAGAAAGAAGAATTAAAGGGGATACAGAAAGCGGCAATATTGCTGATTGCGCTCGGACCCGAAAAGTCTTCCATGATATTCCGGCATCTGAAAGAGGATGAGATTGAAGATTTGACACTGGAAATTGCAAATACCAAAAGTGTCACACCCCAGATAAAGGAAAAAGTAATTAACGAGTTTTATGAAGTGTGTTTAGCACAACAGTACATAGCAGAGGGTGGTATCGGGTATGCCAAAGAGCTTTTGGAAAAAGCGCTTGGCACCGATAAGGCGCTGGATGTTATCGGTAAACTAACTGCATCTTTACAAGTAAAACCATTCGAGTTTGTAAAGAAAACTGATGCATCACAATTATTAAACTTTATACAGGACGAGCACCCACAAACGATAGCATTGATTTTATCGTATTTGTCATCTGGACAGTCAGCGGTAATTTTAAGTGCACTGGCGCCTGAGAAACAGGCGGATGTTGCAAGACGTATCGCTACAATGGATCGCACAAGCCCTGATGTTATTAAGGAAGTAGAACGTGTATTGGAATCAAAATTATCTTCGCTGGTCAATCAGGATTACACGATTATCGGCGGCGTAGATGCAGTAGTCGAAATCTTAAATACAGTAGACCGTGGAACAGAGAAGCATATTATGGAAACACTCGAAGTCGAAGAACCGGAACTTGCCGACGAAATCAGGAAGAAAATGTTCGTATTCGAAGATATCCTTCTGCTCGACGACAGATCGATTCAGCGTGTGCTTAGAGATGTGGATAACAATGACCTTGCGATTGCCTGCAAAGGTTCTACAGAGGAAGTACAAAATGCGATCTTTGGCAATATGTCAAAGCGTTTGGCTGAAATGATTCGAGAGGATATGGAATTTATGGGGCCTGTTCGAATGAAGGATGTAGAAGAAGCACAGCAGAAAATTGTTAATATTATCAGGAAACTTGAGGATTCTGGTGAGATTGTTATTTCCAGAGGCGGAGGTGACGAGATAGTTGTCTAGGAGTAGTGTATTAAAATCGAACTGGGTCATTGTTGACCCAGCCGATACAAGAGTGATTGACACGAACGCACTTGCAGAATTGAAACTAAGACAAATGGCTGTGAAGCTTGCAGAACAGTGCGGCGAGGAGCCGGATGAATTTGTGGAGGGCTTTACGCAGGGAATTAATGCGGTACAGGTATCGGAGTTAATGCGCGGTGAGGCGAATGTAATCGGCGGTGGTCAAGAAGCAATGGAAGAGCCGCTGGATATGGACTATAATTCGGCGCAGTTTCAGCCAGATCAGCCTGAAACTCTTCCACATGAGGAATTAATTGCTGAAGCGCAGGCGCAGATTGAAGCAATGAAAGAGGAAGCCATTGCAGAGATTCAGCAGGCAAGAGAACAGGCGATAGCAGAAGGGAAAGATATCGGCTATCAGGAAGGACTTGAAATCGGCAAGCAGGAGGGATTTCAGCAGGGACATCAAGAAGGGCTTGACAGCGTGGCAAGTGAGCGCGAACAGGTATATGCGCAGGCAAATGAGCAGATTGCAGCAATTGAAAGCGAGTACGAGCAGAAACTCAGTGAACTGGAACCGAAATTTATTGATACTTTGACAGGAATTTATGAGCATATTTTCCATGTCAGCCTTAGAAATTCGCGTGAGTTAATTGTTTATCTGATACAAAATACTATGCGCAATATCGAAAGCAGTAATGGTTATCTTGTTCATGTGTCTAAAGAGGACTATCCATTTGCAAGTATGCAGAAAAAAGAACTTGTCAAGAACACAAATATTTCTCTTGATGATGTGGAATTGATTGAAGATGCAACGCTTGCCAAAAATGAGTGTATGATTGAAACCGGCAGCGGTGTCTTTGACTGTAGCTTAGGAACGCAGCTAGAAGCATTGAATGAAGAACTACGGCTGCTGTCCTATGGAGGCTAGTGATGGAAACAGGGATTGACTTTGACAAATATCTAACGGTATTAAATAAATCTTACTTCAAAAAGCTTGGCAAAGTAGAAAATGTTGTCGGACTAACCATTGAATCCGTTGGACCGGATGCTAAAATGGGTGATTTGTGTCAGATTTATACGGATGCAGAGAAAAAGCATGGTATAATGGCAGAAGTTGTTGGCTTTAAAGACCGCAAAACGCTGCTGATGCCTTATGAGGAAACAGAGGGCATTGGTTCTGGCTGCATTGTTGAAAATATGAATTATCCATTAAGCGTTTCCGTAGGCGATTGTCTGCTGGGGAAAACGCTTGATGGGCTTGGCAGATGTATTGATGGCTTTGTTCCTGATCCACATACTTCGAAGCGCTATCCGTTGGAGGCACCTCCGCCTGACCCTATGAGCAGAACGATTATCAGTGAAGTGCTTCCGCTTGGTGTAAAGGCGGTAGATGGTTTAATTACTGTAGGAAAAGGACAGCGTATTGGGATATTTGCAGGTTCAGGTGTTGGTAAATCAACATTAATGGGGATGTTTGCAAGGAATACAAAGGCGGATATCAATGTGATTGCGCTGATTGGCGAGCGCGGCAGGGAAGTGCGTGAATTTATTGAACGTGATTTAGGTGAGGAGGGTATGCGCCGTTCTATTGTTGTGGTTGCAACCTCAGATAGACCCGCGCTGGAACGAAACAGAGCGGCAAAGACAGCAACCGCTATTGCAGAATATTTCCGCGATCAAGGCAGAGATGTACTGTTAATGATGGATTCCTTAACCCGTTTTTCAATGGCACAAAGAGAAATAGGTCTTGCCAGCGGCGAACCGCCTGTAACACGTGGCTATCCGCCTAGTGTTTATTCGGAAATGCCAAAACTCTTAGAGCGCGCCGGCTGTGCAGAACATGGTTCTATTACAGGACTTTATACGGTACTTGTGGAAGGTGAAGATTTTAATGAACCGATTACGGATACCGCAAGAAGTATTTTGGATGGGCATATTATGCTGACAAGAAAGTTAGCTAACAGAAACCATTACCCCGCAGTAGATGTACTACAAAGCATTTCAAGATGTATGTCGATGGTAGCGTCTAAGGAACATAAAACAGCGGCAGGCAAGCTCAAAAATATTATGGCAACATATAATGAAGCGGAGGATTTAATTAATATCGGCGCATATAAACGCGGTAGTAACCCAAGCATTGACAGGGCGATTAATAAAATTGATGATGTAAATGAATATCTTTTGCAGGACACGGACGAGAAGTTTACCTTTGAGGAAACCGTGGAACTGTTAGAGAATCTGTTTCAGGAATAAAGAGGGATTGACGAATGGCAGTTTTCCGATATAAAATGCAGGGAATCCTTGATATTAAGGAAAAGCTTGAAGATAAGGCAAAACAGGAGTTTGCAGAAGCGAATATGCGCTTGGAAGCCGAGAAACAAAAGCTGAGTGAACTGCAAAAACGCCGTGATTACTATATGATGGAGGGCGTGAAACTCCGTATGGAGTTAATTGACGTAAGAAAAATCCGTGAAAACAAAATGGCAGTCCTGCAAATGGACGAATTTATCAGGGAACAGCGAAAGGAAGTCAATAAGGCGGCAGCCGCAGTAGAGAAAGCGCGGGCTGCGCTCCAAGAAGTAATGCAGGAGCGGAAAGCGCATGAGAAACTCAAAGAAAACGCCTTCCAAGACTTCTTAAAAGAGGAGCAGGCTGCGGAAAGCAGGGCGATTGATGAGTTAACGACCTATACGCATGGCCAGAAGCTGCAAGGTCAGAAATTAATGGAGGAGTTTAGACATGGCACGTAAGGATGAGAATTTAAGCCCTGACGCACCGGAAATGCAGTTAAAACAGTTAAGAGAAAATCAAAAACAGTTAAAGAAAGAGCAGAAAAACCAGAAAAAAGAAGCAAAAAAGCGGGCAAAAGAACTTGAAGATCAAGAACGGGAGTTAGATGAGCAGATAGACGGCACAAACGCTTCTGTAGTGGTAGTGACTGTTTTTATTATTGCAATCTGGCTGGGTATTCTGGGCTTGCTGATTAAGATGGATGTAGGCGGATTTGGGTCAAATGTATTGACTCCGATATTAAAGGATGTGCCGCTTGTCAATAAAATTTTGCCGTCAGAATCCGCAGGATCGGGCGGTCAGCAGGAATACGGCGGCTACAGCAATCTCAAGGAAGCCGTGGAAGAGATTCACAAGCTGGAATCGCAGTTAGAGCAGACGCAGAACACCAATGCGACATATTCTGAGCAGATCGAGGCGTTAAAGGCAGAGGTGGAACGCTTAAAAACATTTGAGGACAATCAGCTTAAATTCCAGAGTATTAAAGAGCAGTTCTATGAGGAAGTGGTTTATGCAGAGAACGGGCCGGGGGCAGATGAGTACCGTGCGTACTTTGAAGAGATGGATCCGACAACGGCAGAAGCCCTTTATAAACAAGTAATACAGAGTGAAGCAGTTGATAAGCAAATGCAGGATTACGCTGCAACGTTCAGCAATATGGATGCAGAGGAAGCGGCAAAAATTCTTAACGCAATGACAGACAGCCTTGATTTGGCAGCAGATATTCTTGAAACGTTAAGTTCGGCAAAACGTGGAGAGATTATGGGAAAAATGGAGCCGGCAGTTGCTGCAAGAATTACAAAGATTATGAAGCCGAACTCTTAACTTTTTATGTAAAGTTTCCGATATAATTTTTGTGGGAAAGTATTCCCTAAATTTTACTATAATTTTTGATAGTGTATTTCTCGTAAATCTATGAGGAATATATTATAGATGTACATTGATAATTCCATAATTTGCAGAGAGGAGGAGTGACGAATGACAAATATGACCGTAAGCAGTATGGTCTTTACACCAGATAAAGTTTCAGCGTCCGTGCAGGGACAGAGAGCGGCGGCAAGCAGTTCCAGTTTTGGCGATGTATTAGACAAAGCAAGTCAGAAGATGGAGCAGCCTAAAACCGAACAGCCTAAAACTTCCAGCACAGATAATAAGACAGTAAGCGAAAGCAATACCGCCGCGCAAGATAAGGCAGCGGAAACAAAAGAGGTTCAAAATACCGAGAAGCCGCAGGAAACCAAAGAGGTGCAGGCTGAGGAAACTGTTGACGAGGAAACCGCACAAAAAGTTGCAGATGCTTTAATGCAGTTAATCGAGCAGTTGAAAGAAATCCTTGGTATAACGGATGAGGAACTTCGGATTGGATTGGAGAGCGCTGATATGCAGCCAATGGATTTGTTAAATCCGCAGAATATGGCACAGCTTTTGTCAGCGATTACAGGAGAAGATTCTATTGGCATAGTGGCAAATGAAGACTTATATGCTTCCTTGCAGGAAATGATTGGGAGTGTAGAGAATCAATTGCAGAGCCTGACAGAAGAAACAGGATTAACCAGTGAAGAACTTGATCTGATATTGCAGAAACTGCAAGAATTACAGGGAATCGAAGCTGGTGACGAAACGGGGACGCAAATACCCAATAAAGCATTGGAAATGCTTAATAATCCCGCAGAAGATATGGATATGACGGATACAAAAGCCGCAGAATCAGCAGAAACGACGGTGATTGTCGAAGATAAGACAAAGACAGAGTCCGCAAAACCCAGTAATCAGTTGGAGCAGTCCACACAGGATAATGCCAATAACGGGACACAGACGGAAACACAAGTACAGACAGACAAATCCGCAGAGGAAAAACAGGCGCATTCTGACGCAAAAAACAGCGGGCATCAGCCCAATAATTTTGCACAAAATATGCAGAATAACTTAAATGAATTGTCAGAAGCAGCAGCGGAAACAAAAGTGGAGAGTTACACTTCCATGGATACGGAAAGCATTATGCGGCAGTTGGCAAACCTTGTAAAGATTGCAAAGAGCGAAGACTTAACACAGATGGAGATGCAGCTACATCCGGCAAGCCTTGGTACAGTCAACGTATCATTAGCTTCAAAAGGCGGCGTTGTTACAGCAGAATTTATTACACAGAATGAAGCAGTAAAAAATGCTGTAGAAGCACAGGCAGTTCAGCTACGTGCAAACCTTGAGGAGCAGGGCATTAAGATTGAGGCCATTGAGGTGTCTGTGGCAAGTCATCAGATGGAGAAAAATCTGGAGGGAGATAATAGCCAAGGACAGCAGCAAAGCGAACAGGAGCAGAAAACAAACCGCATTCAGGGAATGCGCAGAAACAACATTAATTTCCATTCCTTTGAGGACGGTGACGATATCTTAGAGGAAATGCAGGGCGCAGACGACGCGACACGCATCGCAATGGAAATGATGGCAATGCACGGAAATTCAATGGATTTACTTGCATAATCAAATGGATTTGAAAGGAGTGGTGTAAACTATGGCAAGCGGATTGGTAGCACCGATAGTGGATGGGGAACTACAGACAAGGACGGATTCCGGCGATTCACTCACTAAAAAAAGTAACAACAAAAATGAAATTGACAGTGATATGTTTTTAACCTTATTGGTTGCTGAAATGCAGAACCAAGACCCCTTAGAGCCGACAAGCAATACAGAGTGGGTATCGCAGTATGCAACTTTCACACAGGTAACAAAGATGTCAGAAATGGCAAATACTGTTGACCAGTTGCGTGGAAATAGTTTGGTTGGCAAGGAAGTAATGATGAAAGTGACCAGCGAGTCAACCGGAGAAGTTTCATATAAGAGAGGACTTGTCGAATATATGATGCTTGAGAGCGGGAAGACAATTTTGGTTATTGATGGTGATAAGTACAACCTTGACGATTTGGACAGCGTAATCAGTGAAGAATATTCAGATGCGTTTGATATCTACAGCGAATGGGCAGCAAAAGTAAATGCTTTGCCGTCAATTAAGGTATTGAATAAGAATTATGAAGGTGTTGTAAGAGAACTTTACGATCAGATTAATTCTATGACAGGCTATCAGCAGAACTTTATGAAGACGTATGCAGCTGAAGAGATTACGAAACTCGGTTTGTGTGTTGCACAGCTAGAAAAAATGGGTATTAAATTCGAAAAGCCGGAAGTTAAGCCGGAAACAACATTAGATACGATTCTGGAAAGTTTTAATACCAAAATGAATGCGATCCTTGATAAGCTAAATAAAATTTCTCCGCCGGAAGACACCGAAGAAGGCGACGGTGATAAAGATGGTGACAAGGAAGAAGAAGGAAACGGCGATAAAACCGAGAAAGCTTAGGCAGGAAGCAGGATGTATGGTAAGGAGGAATGCATATGAATATAGGCAATAGTCAATTCCTTTCCATTGAGCAGTTACAGGATCAATACTTAAAACAGCAGAAGACAGCTCCCAGCAGCAAACCCACACAGGGAATAAGCTTCGAGGAAATTCTTCACAAGCAGCAGGCACAGGAGATTGAGGCGAAAGAACTGAAATTTTCCAAACACGCGTCGAACCGCTTGAATGACAGGAATATTGAGCTGACTAAAGAACAACTGGAAAGGCTGCATGACGGCACAAAAAAAGCAGGAGAGAAGGGTATCCGCGAATCGCTGGTACTTGTTGACCAATTGGCTTTTATTGTGAATGTCAAGAATAATACCGTAATAACAGCAATGGATCAAACAGAAACTGACGAAAATATTTTCACAAATATTGATGGCGCCGTGATAATGTAAGTAAAAAGCCGGACCTTATCGGAGGCTTGCACCTTGGAATGACAGACAAGGTGGTTACGGACACGGCGAACCGTAAAAAAGTATAGGAGGTCACTTCACTATGATGAGAGCACTTTTTTCTGGTGTATCAGGCTTAAAAGCGCACCAGACAAGAATGGACGTTATCGGTAACAATATCGCAAACGTTAATACAACAGGTTATAAGTCAAAATCTATGGCGTTTTCTGATATCCTTTATCAGACAACACAGGCAGCTACGGGATCGAACGTAGGCGTTGGCAAAGCAGGTACCAACCCAAGACAGATTGGTCTTGGCGTTAAGACAGGCGCAATTAATACTTCCATTACAACACCGGGTGCTTCGCAATCCACGGGTAATCCATTTGACTTAAAGATTAAAGGTGATACATTCTTTGTTGTAAATGATGGTACAAATACATATTTTACAAAAGATGGTTCCTTTAATGTAGATAATGCAGGGTACCTGTGTATGGCAAATACGGGTTATATGGTAATGGGATGGTTGGAAGACCCACAGAACCCGGGGACAATTGTACAGAGCTCAGTGCGCCCCATTAATATTATGGGTGAGGAGTATGCAACATTTGATGCAGCAGCAACCACAAAAGCGTCAATTTATGGTATAATTGATAGAAATGATGATAATTTAGAAACACCGTCTGGAAGGCAGATTAATGTACCAATCTATGACTCAAGAGGATATGAATATAATTTAAAATTTGGTATTAAACCAGTGCCTGATAATGGGGTAACGACAAGGTCTGTTGTAACAAAGGAGGAATCGTATGCGTTGTCTGGTATACCATTGTATGAAGTAACGGGTTCTGGCAAAACACATACAATAACTTATGGTAATGGAGGAACAACAACCGATTTAACAGATATTAGTTCTCCTAAAGCATTATTAGATGAGATTAATAAATTGGCAGATGCAAATAGAGGAAATCCTCCTGCTGCTAATGTTCCTGTTACAATACAGATATCAGCACCCGATCCAAACACTAATCAAGTAACAATAACATTAACAGCTAATGGTCAAACATCAACACTTACTGCGGATGCTGGTAATTTATCAAAGATGAATGGTGCTACAGTTACAGTTGCTTATGATGGAGATATATTATATTCTAAAGTACAAGGTAATAATGACCCAGAAAATCTTGTAAAAGTATCCAAAGAAACATTAGATGCGCTAGGAGCTACTAATAATAATGGTGTTATAACTATTCCAGATGTCTTGATTACCACCAAATCATTTAAAGATGATAGCGGAAAAGATCAGACAGAGTATGAGATAGAAACAGTTGATGCTGCTGGTGCTAAGAAACCTATTACAAATATACCATATTCGGCACTATCGGGTTTATTAGGAGTAGTGGATGCAAAATATGAGGGTACTCACACGATTACTGAAGAAGTAGCTAAAGGAGGTAATGTAGATTGTCAGTTTACATTAGAACTTTTGGGAATGACAGATACTGGAAGTGGTGAAACAATTGATATTGCCAGACTTGGAGATACTTCATTAGATTTACGATATAATACGAAAGATGGTAGTTTTTCATATGTAGGTGCAGAAGGACAAAATTCTTTTGATTTAAACTTGAGTGCGCTGGGTGAGTATTTTGAGAATATTACAGTTGATATGAGTAATTCGTCAAATGTTGAAAATGGTGGTAAATCAACAATTGAAGGAGAAAAGGACGATGGACGTAAAGTAGGAACCAGAACGGGCGTTTCTATTGGAACAGATGGTACTGTTACAATTAATTATAGTAATGGTCAAATGAGAGATATTGCTCAAATAGCAGTGGCTCGGTTTGATAATCCAATGGGTCTTCAAAATGAAGGTGATAACTGCTATTCTACAACAGCAAACTCTGGCGGATTTAACGGTGTAGGTGTAGATATTTCAGCCAACGGCGATTACATGACAAGCGGCGTTCTCGAAATGAGTAACGTAGACCTTTCCCAAGAGTTTACGGATATGATTACGACACAAAGAGGTTTTCAGGCAAACAGCCGTATTATTACGGTTTCTGACTCCATTTTGGAGGAACTTGTAAATCTAAAGAGATAATAATATAGCTTACATCTGATATTTGATAAATTCATAAGACGTATGCGAATGAAAAGAAACATATATCCAAGGTAAGTATGTTGAGAAGACGTAAGAAGACTGCACAAGGTACATAAGAAGAAAAAAGCCCGTTTGGAATCCGCGGGCTTTTTTTATGCACACGGGCACGCAAAGGTAGATTGTCATCAAACCGATAAATCGGTTCGCTGACGGGTGCTCGGCGCAACGAGTAACTCGATTGTACGTTTTTTATACTAAGCATCGAAAAGACTGACGCTAAGGAACTGTCACGAAATATGGTAAGTTATTGTTACTTTTCACACCCACGCCAAAGTAGTGGGAATCATGCGCCAAAATGCTTGCACTTTAGCATTTTGTGTGCATCAATTGTTGCAATTCACACCGAATGTTCGTAAATTGTTGCAAAATCTGGCGTTGGTGTGAATTGTAACAAGTTATTTCGTGATAGTTCCTAAGTATAATAAAAGATCTTGCGGTAATGTAGGATATTAGATACAATAAAGAAAAAGGAGGTTATAATAATGAATTCAGCAAGAATATTAGAAGAATCTTATACAATAGAAGATATTTACAATTTGCAACAAGGAGAACGTGCGGAGCTGATAGATGGGCAGATTTACTTTATGGCACCACCGAATACAAGACATCAAAGATTTGTTCATTTTTTGGACAGAATAATTGGCAATTATATTCAAGATAAAAACGGACAATGTGAAGTTTTTCCAGCTCCGTTTGCTGTTTTTCTCAATAAAAATGCTAAGAATTATGTCGAGCCGGATCTCTCTATAATCTGCGATAAGGAGAAAATTACGGATAAAGGCTGTAATGGTGCGCCAGATTGGATTATTGAGGTCGTTTCTCCAGCGAGCCGCCAGATGGATTATTACAAGAAGCTATTTAAATACCGTGCCGCAGGTGTTCGGGAATACTGGGTAATTGACCCCGATAAGCAGATTGTGACAGTTTATAATTTTGAATCTGACCATATGGAAGAATACAGCTTGATGGATAGCATAAAAGTTGGAATTTATGAGGACTTGATAATTGATTTTTCTGCTTTTATGGTCAATGGTGAATAGGAGGATATTGTAGTGGATGCAGCAAAAGTATTAGAAGAATCTTATACAATAGAAGATATTTACAATTTACCACAAGGGAAACGTGCAGAGTTGATTGATGGTGAAATTTATATGATGGCATCTCCCAGCACGATTCATCAAAGGCTTGTTATGGCATTGTCTAATAGGATATATAATTATATTGATAGTAAGCAAGGTTCCTGTGAAGTTTTTCTTTCTCCGTTTGCAGTTTTTCTTAATGCGGATAATGAGATTTACCTTGAGCCGGATATCAGCGTAATTTGTGATAAAAGCAAGATTACGGATGAGGGCTGTAAAGGTGCGCCAGATTGGGTAATTGAGATCGTTTCACAATCAAGCAAACGTATGGATTATTATATTAAATTATTTCGGTATCGTACAGCAGGCGTGAAAGAATATTGGGTTGTAGATCCGGAAAAGAATCATGTTATTGTTTATGATTTCGAGCATGATGAAGTGATGGATTATACTTTTTCGGATAAGGTGAAAGCAGGAATTTATGAGGATTTGGAAATTGATTTTTCAGAGATTCAAATGGAATAGGCAGCAGTGTTAGAAAGGATTGGAAGAAACCAGTCCTTTTTATGTGCGCAGCCCCATGCAGAGAAAGTATGAGGCTTTCGCAATACGCCTTGATTATACAAGATATATTGTAAAATGCAGCACGTTATTGTAATATCTTGTATAGATTTTCCTTATTGCAATAGTCCCGCATGGAGCGCGCGGCGAGTAGTGGAGAAGGACATTCCACTACTTGATTATACGGGACTTTTCAACTTCTGTTCAACCCATATTGTATAAACGGACAAAATGGGCTGTGCAGAAAGGAAAATTTTATCATTTGTGAATATAATGCTTTCTGAATTTAAGCATCAGAACCTCCCATGTACTGGCTTTGAACAAAGCCGCCCATTTGTCATATTGTACTCAACTTTTCCCGTAATAGTTTCATAGGTGATGTTGGATAATAATTTTTTCTTTTTTGTAGTCATAAAGTGGTTTGGAATCCTTTCTGTAAAATTTGATTTTGATGATTAAGGGTATTATAAATCAAAGTATCTGTCTAATCGAAATGTAAAAAATAGTATAAAAAGTTGTTACAATTTTTCTTCCTATTTGATTATAGATATGGACATAAAGCTGTATTCTATATTATAATGAAACCATCGGAAAA
>ERZ778496.1135-NODE-1135-length-20374-cov-7.470988_pt1 | contig 20374 bp, 21 predicted proteins | sample MGYA00433099_ERZ778496 | MGnify/ENA primary metagenome ERZ778496 (study PRJEB29527, sample SAMN07138962) | mouse gut metagenome | material: feces | host: mouse | place: China:Nanjing | collected 2016-01-25 ... | reverse complement strand
TGACGGGTCAATCATTATATCTATAGACAAAATTATTTCTTTAATTCATATATTCCTTTAATCTAAATATTCCTTTAATCTAAATATTCCTTTAGTCTAAATATTTCTTAAACCAAATATTTATAATCAAAATATTACCATATCCAAAAATTTCTATGCCAAATACTCTTTTAAAATAATTTTATATTCAGCATATTTATTATCATTAACAAAATACTGATAATGGAAGCCGCCATTGAAAGAATACTAAAGATCATTACTCGATTTACTTTTTTATCCAGCTTCTGGTATTGTGTCTGTGCTTCTTCCGCCTGCCGTTTTGTTTCGTCCACAACGACCGCCTGCACATTGCGGTATACTTTAACATTTTCTTTATGTACAAAATCGTCGGAGTTTGCAAACTTTTTCTCTAAAAGTTCTGCGATATCCCGTATCTGATTTTTATATTTCTCCGTTTCTGCAAGTTCCCGTTCAAGAGTTTCTGATTCCTTTTTCCCCAATTCCGCCTCACGGTTTCTTGTCTGCTCATCCGTTAAATCACGCAATGCTGTGACAAGCCTGTGCTCGTCCTCCTTCATTCCTTCAATTTTTCCTGCATTGTCGCCAATCATTGCCTCCATTTTATCCGAAAGTTCCGCGTTCTTATAGTTTAACTTCCGCATTTCTTGGAGTATCTTCTCATATTCAGCTACCTGCATCTGCAATCGTTTCATCTCCGCTGCTTCTGCCTGTGAATTTGCCTTTATCATCTCCTGCGCATTGACTTTCTGCGCCAGCTTATCCATAAAATTATCCATCTTTAACCAATCCCTTCCTCAGTCTGTAAATCTATGATTAAGTTTATCATTATTTTAAGCATATGACAAGGACAAAGAAACACCTCATTTTTTGGATATTTTGTATAATGTTACTTGCTTTTTCTTGTCGAATATCATCATATTAACAATATTATTACACTTCGTTCATATTTTATTCATAATTCAATGGTATTATCTGTATATAGCAAACAACAGCTTCGTAATGTTCTTCATTACACATAGATAAATTTTTTCATAATAGCCTCGGCGCAGAAATGTGTCGGGGCACTCCTCATTTTAAAAGGAAACTCACTCTTATTAAGAAAGCTGCTGTACATCTTCAATTTTTTAGGAGGAGGCTCACTCTTGTTGGGAAAGCTGCTGCACTTCTTCATTTAAAGAAAGCATTTTTGCATCCAGCTCCGACACCATACGGGCACACGCATACAGTTCTTCTTTAATATGCTCCGGAACATTCGTTTCAAATTTATAATTAATCTTATGCTCCAAACTCGCCCAGAAATCCATTGCAACCGTCCGAATCTGAATTTCCACCTTAACATCTACTTTTTCCTCAGATAAATAGATTGGCAGAGAAATAATCATATGATAGCTTTTGTATCCACTCGGTTTGGGATTTTTAATATAATCTTTCACGGATATCACCCGAATATCGTTCTGACGTTTAAGCATATCCGCAATTCGGTAAATATCTGTTGTAAATGAGCAGATAACCCGTATTCCTGCGATATCGTTCACATATTTTATCATATTATCAATATTGGATTCATATCCATGATTTTTTAATTTCTTGACAATGCTCTCAGAAGTCTTGACTCTGGATTTGATATGTTCGATTGGATTGTACCTATGTACATGCTGGAATTCATCATTCAGTATCTCAAGCTTTGTGCCAATTTCCTTTAATGCCGAATTGTATACAAAAATAACCTCCTTCCACCGATCTACCTCTGCATAAAAATTGTTCGCGTATTCCATTGATATCCCCTTTTCCTTAAATCACAAGACATCCCCAGCGGCTGCCTATCTAAATTATTATATCATATTTTCTTTATCTTGTACTTATTAGTTTATAATCTTTTTTAGGCATGGACTTTCTATGCATAAAAATGCATCGCCTCCTTCCTCCACCTTGCACTGATACAAATATCAAGCACTTTGTATACGAGGATTAAGGAAACGGTGCACCAGGAAGAATAACCAACATTTATATTATATGTGGATTAGGGGAAAATCATTACTGGAGATTTTATTTTTTATTTTTTTATGCTGTTTTAGGAAAGAAGTAATGTTCTTTATTTAGAGATGTGTTATAATTATTTTTACATTCATTGCGTGCTCTGCACGTGTACCAATCCATAGTTTATAGTCAATGCAGATATGGCAAATGGTAAAACACTTTTATCATTTACTATAAAAGTTTACTTCCAAATTAATATGAACACAATTCACAAAAAGGAGGCTACAGTCACAATGTTTCGTCTATGGGCAAGAATTTTTAAGGACAACCGTATGCTGAAAGATACCGTTGTCTGCGATAGTTCGCAGGATACAAGAACCCACAAGGTTTTCCGCGCGCTTGAAACGGTTTGTTATGAGTTTGATTTAGGAAAACCCATTTGGCTTGACGCCACAATCAACGAATTTAAACGTCACGATAAAGCACGTTTTCGGGAAGACAATTTTATAGAAGCAATTGATTTCGATTATCTGGAAATTCAGGTAATTGAAGAGGATTCGTAGTTACAACGTACACCTACGCCAGTTTTTATCAATTTAAAATTATTGTGATGTCAATGATAACAATTAATAACATTTACCAATTTTTAACGGATTTCATTTGTTAAAATTATGCATAATTCTTCTTGACACCTTTTATAATAAGGAGTAGTATTATTTTAAACTTTATAATGTAGTTTTAAAAACTACATAGTATCCTATTTAAAACAATATTGCGGTATTGTCAAAGGAACGTCTGCGTTTCAGCGCATTAAGAATGGAGGAATTACTATGCAACTAACAATTCGAGAACCCGGAAGTGCAATTACACACTTTATTGCCTGCCTTATGACAGCAATTGCTGCTTCTCCGCTGCTGATAAAAGCACAAAACGGCGTTACAACTATTGCGCTCACCATTTTTTGTATTAGTATGATTCTTTTATATGGAGCCAGCACACTGTATCACAGTGTCAATGTAACAGGAAAAGTATTGCGTATCTTCCGCAAAATTGACCATATGATGATTTTTGTACTGATTGCAGGATCTTACACACCGGTATGTTTAATCGTGCTTGGCGGCAATATAGGCTATTCTCTGCTTGCGCTGGTTTGGGGTGTAGCGCTTATCGGAATGCTGGTAAAAGCATTTTGGATTACCTGCCCGAAATGGTTTTCCTCATTGATTTATATTGCAATGGGCTGGCTTTGTCTGCTGGTTTTTGGCACGCTTTGGAATACACTTCCCCATGCCGCATTTGGCTGGCTTTTGGCAGGCGGGATAATTTATACAATCGGCGGAATTATTTATGCCTTAAAACTCCCTGTTTTTAATTCACTCCACAAATATTTCGGATCTCATGAAATCTTCCATTTATTTGTAATGGGAGGCAGTATCTGCCATTTTATTTTTATGTATTGCTATGTAGCATAATAAGTAACATAATAAATTATTAAAAACTTTAATTTATGGCTGTTGTGTCCTAATATAAAACAAACCAAGAAATTATTTTGATATTATTTTCAAATGATTTCTTTTGTGCAAGTTCTTATATTTAGGACATAACAGCTCTATTTTTTATGCACTCGATTATGTATTGACATCCCTTTTAATCTGCGTTATAATCAAATTGCTTTTGCACATAAAAGCGTTGATGCGTTAAAGCAATTGTTTTATTGATTAGGAGTTGTATACTAAAAAACGTTAAGATTTTCCAATTTCTAAACAACCCCTCTTGCATAAGCGGACAATATGTGTTGTATAGAAAGGAAAATCTAATCGTTTTTGAGTATAAGTTATTTACAATTCCTTACACAACAGTGGGGGGACATAGATATGTTAGTAAAAATTATTTTATTGTTGTTATTTTTTGGCTGCATGATTGGGGTTGGGCTTTATGCCCGAAAAAGTACCTCCAGCACCAATGATTTTGTACTGGGTGGGCGCAATGTAGGGCCTTGGCTCTCTGCTTTCGCATACGGCACTTCTTACTTCTCCGCAGTCGTGTTTGTGGGATATGCAGGGCAATTTGGCTGGAAATACGGACTTGCCTCTACTTGGATTGGGCTTGGAAATGCAGTTCTTGGATCGCTGCTTGCATGGGTCGCAATGGGACGCAGAACAAGAGTTATGACACATCATTTGGAAGTGGCAACCATGCCAGACTTTTTCGGCAAGCGATATGACAGCAATGTCATTAAAATAACCGCTTCTATTATTGCTTTTGTATTCCTAATTCCTTATACGGCGTCCGTTTATAATGGATTATCACGGCTGTTTGGTATGGCATTCGATATCCCATACACAGTATGTGTTGTCACTATGGCAGTGCTAACTGGTATTTATGTGATTCTTGGCGGCTATATGGCGACGGCAATCAATGACTTTATCCAAGGAATTATTATGTTGGTTGGCATTGTTGCGGTTATCGGCGCTGTGCTCTCTGGTCAGGGCGGATTCCTTGAGGCAGTGCGCAAACTTTCCGAAATTCCTTCCGATGTACCTGTTACAATGGGACAGCAAGGTGCTTTTGCTTCTTTTTTCGGCACAGATCCTTTGAATCTACTGGGCGTTATTATTTTAACCTCGCTGGGAACATGGGGACTGCCGCAAATGGTACATAAATTTTATGCCATTAAAAGCGAGCGTGCCATTAAAACAGGCACGATTGTTTCCACATTTTTCGCAGTCATTGTTTCAGGCGGATGCTATTTCCTTGGTGGGTTTGGTCGGTTGTTTGACTCCGAAGCACTATACAAAGCGGACGGTACCGTGCTTTATGATGCGGTAGTTCCTACTATGCTTGCAACACTGCCCGATATTTTAATCGGTATTGTTATTGTTTTGGTGCTTTCCGCCTCCATGTCAACGCTTTCGTCACTAGTACTGACATCTGCCTCCACGCTAACGCTGGATTTTCTCAAAGGAAATTTGGTGAAAGATATGGATGACAAAAAACAGCTTATTTATATCCGTGTTTTAATTGTATTTTTTATTGTGCTGTCTGTCGTACTTGCACTCAATCCGCCTACATTTATCGCACAGCTTATGGGCATTTCATGGGGCGCGCTGGCAGGAGCCTTCCTTGCACCGTTTTTATATGGATTGTACTGGAAAGGTGTTACAAAGGCAGGCGTATGGGCTAGTTTTATCTGCGGCGTAGGCATCACCGTATCAAATATGTTTTTAAAATTTATTGCATCTCCGATTAATGCAGGTGTAGTTGCAATGATTGCTGGATTAATTGTAACTCCACTAGTAAGTCTGGTAACGCCAAAACTAGAAAACCAATTTCTTGGAAAAATCTTTATGTGCTACGACAATACAGTCAATGTATCGAAGAAAGAATATTTGAAAGAGGATTAAGTGTAGCAGTTCAGCCTAGGGGATGTCGCATTAAGGCAAATGTATACAAGATAGTCTAACACCTTGCTTCAATTTATACTATATATTGTATAATCAAAGCTTATTGCGACAATCCCTTAAGAAATCGTAGTGATTGAGATGCATCCTTGGCATCTATTTCTCCGTGCATATTCATTTTTCGTGAATCATTGCAAAATAGCCAATTAAAACAGTCCATACATAGGCACAGGTTTTAGGAATCATAAGCATACCAATCATTGGAATTGTATCAGCCCAAAGTACAACAGGTATATAGAATCCAAAACTAAGTACGATTGTCAGCCACATGTATTTAAAAGCATGATCCTCTTGTTCTTTTGCACTTTTATAAAACAAAACGATAATCAACAAACCTAATAATGCAAAAGGAATGTTACGATATATTCCCCATGAAACTGGGGATGTTGCATGCAGCCATTGGTTTTGTGGGAACAGACTAATTACAATACGCAGTGCCGACAGCAGATAAACGGTGATCGTTATTCCGTGTTGTCCTTGGATTTTGTATCTTATCCGCCAAACATAATATAGAATAATATAAAAAATTGTCATTGTAATAGATGTTATAAACTTTCCAGCTCCTAACGCAGTCGTGTAGTTTTCCAACCCCGTTGTGCATAGCGCGAATGCCCGCGGCACTAAATGGAAAGAATCCCCTGCTCCAAGGACAACTGCCATAATGCCAAATAAACGATACTGCTTATTTCCGTTGCACTTTACAATCATAGTGATACCAATCAAAATCACGGAAATCAAATATACTGTATCAAATACGGTTTCAATAATCGCCTGCATAAAATCTTCCTTTCTTTCTGCTATACTGTATGGTTATTTTATCAATAGATAATCCTGCGAATCATACCTAATATTCCACTGCAATCATATTTACGCTGTAACAAGGAAGAAATGATAAGGGAAAATATAATTCCTACAAATTTCTCTGGAGTTAAGACTTCGTCAAAAGCATCCAAACGGATACTTTTATCACGCATAAGAATTTTATAAAGCCCTTTTTGCATATGTTCCCATGATTGTGCCATAAGTTGTTGTCCGCTTAATTTTTCTTTTCCCATAAAGTTCATGGAATGCAATGTGAAAAATCCGGGATATTTTTCATCACCTTTTTTCATGCTGTCAAAGACCTGCGCAACACAGTCTAAAAAGCTGTCAAAATCCTGCTGATTATCAGGATAGTGAAATATATCACACCATACACTTTCCACAGTTGCCGCAATTAAATCAGATTTAGAATTAAAGTAATTATAGATAGAGCCAACCGAAACATTACACGCCGCCGCAACCGTTCTAATATTAATGGCCTCCCACCCCTGCGTTATAATCAGTTCCCGACAAACATTCAAAATCGCTTCTTTGGAAGTAACAACCGTATTCAATAAAATCAACTCCTATTCTCCATGTTACTGTGATCTTTGGAAGCGGCACGGATTGCTCTCACAAAGTTACCACCAAACAACAATCCCGCCAGCAGAAGCGAAGCGCCTAGACCCGTATAGAAAACCGCAATAAACCGTTCCGGCGCAAGTCCACTTGTCCGTAAAAGGATGCCGCCCGTCATCATAACTGCCATAATAGCAAATGATTTTCCATCAAAGAACTTGAGAAAAAAATGCCGTTCATCCGGATAGGCACAAATTCTGGCAGTATGCTTTTTAACCAGTTTTCCAAAAATAAATTTCTGAAATACACCAAAAACCAGCACAGACAACAGGTAATTTAACATCGTATAATAGGCGGAATAGGCCATCAGCCCAATGCGAAGGATATTAAAGCCTGCCGCACTCCACACCAGACAAGCTAAAAGCAACAATGTATTCCGTTTTACTTTCATCATTCATCTCCTTTAGTGAATACCATTCAAATAATATTTTTTACTCACTTCAATATGAACAATGTTCATTATATCCTTAATTCATTTCTTTGTCAATAGAACGTTTCATATTTTAGTGCCTCTCTTATCGCAGTTCAGCCTGCAGGACAACTCGATAAAATCAATCTTAATTTTGAAGATTATATTGAAATAGACACAGATTTCTTTCAACATATTTTCTCATTCAGTCATTTTTTTCCCTGCTAAAAAATATGATGTAACTAAGACTAATAACAGGCACAAAATACAGCTCTATGAAAAATAGCATTATAAAAAATAAGATTACAAAAACTAAATTGATACAAACAGCGCTTCTGCTGCTCCTTCTTGCCGCTTCTTTTCTGTTGGGCAGGGGAATTGCATATGTAAAATACGAAAAATTTGACAACCTCGCAACTCCTGCAAGCGGCAGCGCAACCTCGGAAAATTGGGGGCTCGGCTTCGGGCAGGAAGGAACCCAGCCAACCGGAAATGCCACTGTAGAAGAATTAAAGAAATACAATACGTCCTATGTGGGAAGCAATACCGAAAAAGTGATTTATTTAACATTTGACGCTGGATACGAAAATGGAAATACAGAACCGATTTTAGATGCACTGAAAAAACACAATGTAACCGCAACCTTTTTTGTGGTAGGGCACTATCTGGAATCAGCTCCAGAACTGGTGAAACGCATGGTTGCAGAGGGGCATTTTGTTGGGAATCACACTTATCATCATCTGGATATGTCGTCAATTTCATCTAAGGAATCTTTTGAGAAAGAAATGAAAGATGTTGAAGACAAATTTCAAGAAATAACAGGCACGCAGCTGACACGTTTCTACCGCCCGCCACAGGGAAAATACAATACGAAAAATCTTGAAATGGCAAAAGAAATGGGCTATCACACATTTTTTTGGAGCCTTGCATATGTAGACTGGTATCAGGATAAACAGCCCAGCAAAGAGGAAGCTTTTAAAAAACTTCTCGGGCGCATTCATCCGGGCGCAATTGTTCTATTGCACAGCACCTCTAAAACAAACGGCGAAATCCTAGACGAACTTTTAACAAAGTGGGAAGAAATGGGATATACGTTCCGCACACTTGAAGATTTTATAACCGAGTAGGGATGAAGCATCTTTCTGCCGCCTTAGCGGGATATTTCCTCTGCACGGATCTGCGCATAATAAAGGCACATCAAGCCATACAAAACCGCTTTGTAATGGCTTGATGCGTCTTAACGTTTTTCAACACTACCACTATGCAGTCTTATGAATTTTTCAGTGTAATGCAAACTTGTAACAGTTCAGATAACCCATTGAACTGTTACGTATCCAGCCATTGGAAATCGCTTTGCGATGGGCTGGATACCTCCAACCACTACATTTTATTACGGTCAGCGCAGTAAATGCGCAGACCTACCTGAACTGTTACTGCAAACTTCTCTTTATTTTTATAGAACCAATGACATACCATTCTGACAAATCATCTCAATCTTTCCATCCTTAATTCGATATACTTCTCCGAAAAGTTTCTGAACTCCATCTTCAATAGTTCTATATGTGCCATCATTCATAGCAATAATTTCATGACCCATACTATCTTCAAATGTAATATCCTCTATTAAATAAAAACCATCAAGCCGTTCATCCTTAAGTCTTTGAAAGTATGGAAATATATTTAAGTTAGTAATACCAAGACCTAAAATTTAACTCCGTTTAAAACGCAAACATCTTTAAATTGGCAAGTTCCTCTGCTGCTACAGGATTTTCAAGCCATGCATAGCGAAACAGCGCATATCCCTGACAGCCAAGCTGCTTTGCCTGTATTGCCTGATAAGCGACATTCATATTGCTCGTTGCCCAGCCCAAATCTGTTTTGGATGGCGTGCCGACCTTATACAGCGCAATTCCAACATAGATAGGAATATTTTGTTGATTTAAAAGCATCCACTCTTTGCATCGGTCTGTAAACATATGTTTCACTCCGCTGCCGGTCATATAAATATCACTCCAATAAATCTGCGGCATTATGTAATCAATATATCCCGAAGTGGAAAGCCATGTATCAATATCTGCCCCCTGACCGCGCACATTGTCAGGATTCCCCGCCGGACTAACACCAAAAACGCAGTTTGGCTTTACCTCTTTAATTGTTTGGTAAACTTGCAGCATTAATGCGTTGACATGCGCTTTCCTTGACGCAGTATCCAAAGTATCCGCCATTCCAGACACATAAAAATAATCGTCAAAATGTATCCCATCCACATTGTAATTCTCTACAATTTCACGCACGCCATTCACAATTAAGTCCCTTGCTTCCTGCCTTGCCGGATCCAGTGCCAGACAAGTTTCCCCGCTGGCAGCACGGTATTCTATTGAAAAATCTCGAAACTGTGCATATTGCGGCGTTGCCTTAAAGCTAACGGTCGTTTTATTATCCCTTGAAAGCCGATATGGATTTACCCACGCTTCAAATTGCAGCCCTTTGCTGTGTGCAAGCTCCACCATAATCTGCAGCGGGTCGTAACCTGGATTGCTTCTGTCCTCTGAAATATAAATTGACCACGGAAAATATGCCGACGGATACATCGCATCTCCCATTGCACGTGCATGAACCAGCACCGTGTTCATTCCGTATTCTTTTACTTTATCATACATCTGTGAAACCTTAGTGCGAAATTCCGCTTCCTTTTTATCTTTTAGATACGTTTCCATATCCAAAAATGAAATCCAGCATGCCTTTTTATCCAGATTTTCGGCTGCTTGTGCACGGATTCCATACACAGGCAGTGCCGCAGTCAATAAAAGCAGCATCACCCCTGCCATCAAAAATGCCATTATGTTTCTAAATGTGTTTCTCATAACTTTTCTTATTTCCTTTCATTTTTTCTTAATATGATACTGAAAAATGTTAAGATTATCCAATTTCTGCACAGCCCATGCTGCATAAACGGACAATACGTGCTGTACATAAAGAAAAATCGAATCGTTTTTGAGTATAAATGATTAGCATTAGACTTATCCTTATTATTTTATTCCAATCCCGCAAAAATTTCGCCTAATGTCATTTTGATATTGGGAAATGATTTTAAACATATTTCTTGCTCTGCATTATACTCTTCATCTTCCTTATCATTTTGCAGTAAATAACTCTGATTTAAAACATATTTGCCGTTCTCTAAATAATATATCTCAACAGCGCCCTGCGGCGAAACAATCCAATATTCTTCCACACCTGCTGTTTCATAGATGTCCTTTTTGTTCGTCCTATCTCGTTTTGCAGTTGAAGGGCTTAATGTTTCAGCTATAAATCTAGGAACACCACTGTAAGTCCCCCCTTTTAAGTGCTTTCGATCACAAATAATCATAACATCCGGGCAGACATAATCATCATTAATATCTGGATGATATTTAAAATCCAAATTCTCCATAAATACAAGACACATACTATTTTTTAAATGATATCCAATGGTTCGGTTTATGTTATTATTAATAATCCCATGCTTATAACTTGGTGATGGCGACATTTGATAAATCACGCCATTTATTTTCTCATCTTTCTTTCGTTCATATTCTGCTAGTCCCATTTTTTATCACATCCTTTCCTACATTAGATTGTAACATAATTGTAGATTTAATGAAAGCGTTATTTTATTTGACAAAGCAATGCTTATATCCGAAAGTAACAGTTCAGATAACCCATTAAACTGTTACGTATCCAGCCATTGGAAATCGCTTCGCGATGGGCTGGATACCTCCAAGCACTACATTTTATTACGGTCAGCGTAGTAAATGCGCAGACCTACCTGAACTGTTACATCCGAAAGTTACAATTCACACTCATACCAGTTTTTATTAGCTTATAAGTTACTGCGGTGTGAATTATAACAGATTTTGCACACAAAATGCTAAATTAAAAAAGCGAAAGCCTTTAGCATTTTGGCGCATAATTCCACTACTTTGGCGTGGGTGTGAAAAGTAACCATGATAACATTCTATGTGAAACCACTCAACCCCCAAATTTGCCAAATAAAAATGTATTTGCTATAATATTATCATTCCTTGTATATTTTGCTATACTCACGAACGATTAGATTTTCCTTTCTGCACAGCACGTATTGCCCACTTATGCAATATGGGCTGTGTAGAAATTGGAAAATCTTAACGGTCGTCAGTATAGTACAACGTTGCACATTACTCGATTATTTGCAATGCTGTACTAGGAATCAATCTCATTATAATAATAAATAACTTACTATAAGGAGGCGTTTCTAATGCTTATCGATTTCCACACCCACACCTTTCCTGCGCAAATTGCCGACCGTGCAATTGCACAATTGGAGAAAAACTCGCATATCCGCAGTGTTCTTAGTGGTGAATTATCCGACTTAACACAGTCGATGCAGACGGCTGGCATTGACTATTCTGTTCTTCTGCCCGTTGTTACAAAACCTTCACAGCAGGAACAGATCAATCGTACCGCAATAGAGTTAAACCAACATTCCCGTGAAACAGGGCTGCTCTCTTTTGGCGGCATTCATCCCGATAACGATGATTATGACTTTATTTTACGAAGCCTTGCGCAGAACGGTGTCCGCGGCATTAAAATCCACCCTGTTTTCCAGCGGACTTACTTTGATGATATCCGTTATCTGCGCATTATCGAATGTGCGTGCGAAAATAATTTAATTGTTGTAACACACGCCGGATTTGATATTGGATTTCCCGGGGAAGATTTTGTAACCCCGCAGCATATTCTGCCTGTTCTGCAGCAAATTAAACCAGACAAACTTGTTCTAGCGCATACCGGCGGCTGGGACTGCTGGGAAGAAGTGGAACATCAAATTGCGGGGCTTCCGGTATGGCTTGATACCTCCTTTTCTATTACGCCGCTGCGTCCCGATCCGCAATTATTTCAGGCAGAGCAGGAAAAAGGAAGCGACACTTGTGCCAAACAATTTCAAAAAGACCATCCGCAGCTTGACCGCGAACGCTTTCTTCGTATTGTTCAGACGCATGGCGCCGATCGGATACTGTTTGGCAGCGACAGCCCATGGAGCAGCCAGTTAGAATCCCTTACCGCACATAAAAAAATCGGCTTATCGCAGGAAGCACTAGACGCTATTTTAGGAGGAAATGCCCAAAAACTGCTTAACATATAAATTAGCAATAAACAAGTATAAATGGAGGTTTGCTTATGGAATATATTAGAGTAACAAATGAAAATATTGAAAAAGAACATATCTGTTGTGCAATTTCAAACAATAATGATATCCAAGTGTCATCAAAAAAAGATTGGTTAAAAGAACGTTTTGATGATGGTTTAGTTTTCTTAAAAAGTGAACAACGTGGAAAGTGTTTTATTGAGTATATACCCGCTGAAAATGCGTGGAATCCCATTGTCGCAGATGGCTATATGTATATTGACTGTTTATGGGTAGCTGGTTCTTTCAAAGGACATGGTTATGGGGCAGAACTACTGAATGCTTGCATTGATGATAGCAAAAACAAAGGAAAAAAAGGATTATGTATATTATCTGCGGCAAAGAAAAAACCATTTCTGGCAGACCCTAAATTTCTAAAATACAAAGGATTTACCATCAGTGATGAAGCGGATAATGGTATTCAGTTATGGCATTTGCCTTTTAACGAAAATGCTCGATTGCCGCAATTTAAAGAATGTGCAAAACACCCACATATTGATGAGATGGGTTATGTTCTGTATTACACCAATCAATGTCCTTTTAATGCAAAATATATTCCTGTAATTGAAACCATTGCGAAAGAAAAATCTATACAATTCAAGTCGGTTCACTTACAGAACAAGGAGGACGCACAAAACGCTCCAACACCAATTACAACTTATGCATTATTTTTAGATGGTAACTATATTACAAACGAACAGATGAATGACAAAAGGTTTTTGAAATTATTAGAAAAGTAACTTCCTGTTTGCAGATTATTGTCAACAGAAGATTATACTGACGACCGTTAAAATTGTAACAGTTCAGATAACCCATTGAACTGTTACTTAAAATTTTCTAATTTCTGCACAGCCCTTATTGCATAAGCAGGCAATACGTGCTGTACAGAAAAGAAAATCTAATCGTATGTGAGTATAAACAATCACCACTACAGAAAACGGCATACCAAGGCAGGAAATGCACTATGGTTATAGTTCCTTACTTAAAATACCATGCCAGCCATCTCGACGTTCTCCGCTGAAACTACCGTTTCCCCTTGGTCTGTCATTGCTCCAAACGGCGTTTCGTGGTTGTTTTCGTCTGGCATTTTCTGTGCTGTATCCTCGTCGTCATCAAACAGCGCGTCATATTCATTATGTTCTTTATCACGGTTTGCCATTGCCGACGCCTTCGCCACCTGATATAAGTCTGCGCTGTATTCCATTAACTTCTTTTCATCCGACTGCGGCACGGTATCGCCGTCCGCAATCCGTCTGGCAATCTCCATAATTTTCGCCATATCGTCCGCACGTTCTTCCCCGTTTTTCGCAGCTTCCCTCTGTTTTTGAATCATCTGGCGGAACATCTCTTTTTGTGTAATAATCTTTTTCTGCTGCTCCTGTTCTCTACGTTTTTCCTCTGCACGCCTTACATCTTCATTGGCAATATCTTCGTTTGAAACAGGTTCTTGCGCTGCATTCCTCCACATTTTCTTTCCAGCAGATGCAGATCCTGTTATCCTACCACGTACCAGCACACGCCCCTCTTTGGGCATTTCCGAAAGCGACACAATATCCTGATATCCAAGACGCATACCTCCATTAGAATAATGCTGCGTAAAATTGCGCTGCGTATTTGCTGTCTGCTTTTCTACCTGCGCCTCTCGCTTCGTGCCTGCCACTGTCATCGTACGACCGTTCACGCCAACGAAACTTTTGTTGCTCATACGTTCTGTTGTGTTTGTACTCCACATATTGATACCCCCCCTTATATTTTAGAATCGCAAGGATTCTTTCTTTACTCGTTACCATTCAATCTTATTGAACTGTAATATTACTCCCCTGTTATGCGGTAATGCCCTGTAATTTTGCCCCATATTGCAAGAATATCCTCCTCATATCCTGCCTGAATTGGATTCGCATTATGAATTACAAATGGTACTCCCTTTTGATTGCGGTGGTCGGAAACAATGCCGATCGGCTACAGCAACTGGAAAAACTTCTGTCTGGACTTGCGCGATACAGAACTGTATACATGGCAGTTAGACAAAGGCATTGCTATTACTTCCGGCGATGGCGTTTATGGGATTCCGTATGTTGTAGAAGGTTACGGAATTATCTACAACGACGCTATTATGCAAAAATATTTTGCACTTTCCTCCAAAGCAGTGTCCTTCTCAAGTATGGAAGAAGTCGATAACTTTGATAAACTCAAGGCTGTTGTAGAAGATATGACACGCCATAAAGACGATCTGGAAATCGAAGGTGTGTTTGCCTCCACTTCCTTTGGCTCCGGTGAGGACTGGCGCTGGCAGACACATTTGGCAAATGTTCCTGTTTACTTTGCGTTCCGTGACAAAAATATTTCCGACACCGACACCTTAGATTTCACTTACGCGGAAAATTATAAAAATATCTTTGATTTATATATCGGCAATTCTTGCACAATTCCAACAACATTATCCAAAAAAATCAGTATCCGATTCTATGGAAGAGTTTGCGTTAGAAAAAGCCGCAATGGTACAAAACGGCAATTGGGCATGGAGTCAAATTGCAAGTGTAGAAGATAACAAAGTATTAGAAGAAAATGTAAAATACCTGCCGCTGTATATGGGCATTGACGGCGAGGAAAGCCAAGGGCTCTGCATAGGCACTGCGTTCTAAAATCGCAGCTTTAATTGCTTCCACATCCATACTGTTAATTGCCGGAATCCCAATTGTTTCCTATATTATTAACCGCAAAAATATTGTAGAATTATGCAAAAGCTACCTATATGATGTGTGCGCTTCCGCATCATCTACTTTATATGAAAGTTTTTACGGCGATGCCGAGCGCAATCACCTTGAAGTTAGTCTGGAATATATTCTCTACAGCACTGGTATCGGCACAATGGAATCGAGTCATGCCTATCTGGTTGATACCGATGGTACTTATCTCTATCACCAAGAATCCGAACGGGTTGGCACAAAGCTGGAAAATAATGCCGTTATCGAAGAGGTTGTACAGCGCCTGAAAGAAGGCTATATTACAACCGCCGATGTGCGTAGATGCACAGTGGATGGGAAACCCGTTTATGTAGCCTTTATGTGCACTGTCAATGACTGGGTTGTTGTGGTACAAGCAGATGAATCAGATGTGATAAAACCCGTTTTAACCATTGGCTTTTACACATTGGCAGTTGGCGGCATTTTCCTTGTACTGGCGCATTGTAAACCAAGAAATCTTTCCATTGGAACTCTGACAAAATGCCTTATTGACACACTCGATTTTCTGGAAACTGTAAACAAATAATTCATCCATTTGACTTGTCTAAATATCAAATTGACAAGTTATTTATTTACAGTTTCTAAGCTTCAAAAAGACAAACGCAAAGTATAACAATATACGCACCCCCTTGGCAAACGTCCACTACGCAATCACAATAGACCATGTACAGCTTTCTTTGGTAAAAACAAGTTTTACCAGTTCCATTCTGCCGCCGAAGGAAATACGGCATAAATGTTCTACAGTCTGTATGCCGGAATACGTTTTTTCCTCGGTTGCAAGCACTTGTATTTCGTGGATCGTATGCAGAAAGCCTTCTTCATCCATTACTTTTATAATCTTGGGAATTGTCCTGCCTTTGCTGGTAAACCAGCATTCGCAGGCAATTTCTCTTTGTACACCCCGCAAAATTCCATGATCTTTTTTCTCTATTATCTCTCCCAAACGAAATGCCATTACTTGCTCTCCTTTTTCAGAACATTTATTCTATTTCATAGATTTTGCTATTCCGCCGCCCATATGATCGATTTGCTTCTGCTTTAAAAATGATGCCCTTTGTACCGCATCTGCGCCAAACCGCTCACGGATACTGTCAATTGCCCTATCTAATTTTTCCAATTTCTCATAATCCTTATTGTCAAACAATGTTATCTGACGACTCTGTGCCTCGTGCGTTATCCGACTCGTATGCACGCCTAAATGACGAATTGGCATACATGCGCCATTCCATAGTTCATCAAACAGCCTGCAGACCATTTCATAAATTTCCTGTGTAATATTTGTCGGCGACTGTAGTGTTCCTTGATGCGACTCATAGTGAAAATCACAGTAACGGATACCCACAGAAACCACCTCAATCGACACATTATCCTTGCGCAGTCGTCTGCCAATTGTTTCCACCAAAGAAAGAAGCACCATCTTTGCCGTCTGCGCATCCGTCACATCAAAAGGAATTGTTGTCGTATTGCCATAGCCCTTGTTTTCCGGCGGCTCCGCTTCCACTTCCGATACATCCCTGCCATTTGCAAAGTTCCATAATATTTCCCCATGCTTTTTAAACATCGCTTTTAACATCGTAACATCCGCATTCGCCAACTCCCCAATTGTCTGAATACCAATCGAATGCAGCTTTTGCTCTGTTGCACCGCCTACAAAAAATAAATCCCTTACTGGCAGATGCCACATTTTCTGCTCTATTTCCTCCGTAAACAACGTATGCACCCGATTGGGCTTATGGAAATCACTTGCCATTTTTGCAAGCAGCTTATTGTCAGATATTCCAACGTTTACTGTAAATCCCAAATTATGATATATTTCATCCTTTATTGTATTGGCGGCTACAACAGGCTTTCCAAACAACAATTCCATTTCTGTCATATCCATAAATGCCTCGTCTATGCTGTACTGCTCCACTTTATCGGAATAGTTCTTTAATATCTCCATAAACGCATTGGAACATTTCTCATACAGTGAGTAGTGTGGCGGTACCAGTACCAATTGGGGGTATTTGCGCAGCGCACTGACAACCGGTTCGCCTGTCTGGATTTTGTATTTTTTTGCCGGAATAGACTTTGCCAAAATAATGCCACGACGCTTGGCAATATCACCGCCCACTGCTGACGGAATTGTGCGCAGATCTAGGCACTCCCCTAAAAACCGCACCCGATAAACCGCCTCCCACGACAAAAACGCGCTGTTAACATCTATATGAAAAATCACTCTCCTGCCCATATAAATCCCCTCGTTCTTGGTGTAACTGCCGGCAATTGCTTATACTCACGAGCGATTAGATTTTCCTTTCTGCACAGCACGTATTGCCCGCTTATACAATATGGGTTATGCAGAAATTGGAAAATCTTAACGGTCGTTAGTATAATTATTGGCTAAGGAATTGTCCCAAAATTGCAGTTACTGCCAATTTTCCTAATATGCAAACTAAAATAGTTACTATTATTTTATCCAAGAATAGGGCATTTCATGTAAAAACGCGCCGCCAGAAATTTTTGAAAGTAACTTCTGACAGCGCGTTTTAGATGGTTATTTATTCCAATAATTATTTTCTCTATAAAAAATCAACACAAATTAACAATACCAACTAGCCTAAACCTTTCACATAAAAATTTTTTTGTCAAAGACATATCCCACATTCTAATCCCGCTGGCACGGGAATATCTATTTGAGCGGTGCAGAACTTGAAAAATTTTAACATTGGTCAATAAAACTCCCTCTACCTCCGCCTTTTTGCCTTTTCCATTCTTCTTGTAATAATCTGCTGCCTTGCTTTTGCATAAGCTTCTTCTTTTTGAAGGCTTAAATACATTTTCCAATGTTTTATATCCAGCATTCCATCTGCCAAAGCCTGTTTCACAGCGCATCCTGGCTCCGTCTGATGGCGGCAGTCTGAAAAACGGCACTGTGATGCCAGTGCAGCAATATCCTCAAACGTAAGGTCAATGCCATCTGTGCCCTCTCCCATTACAAGCTTGCGAATCCCCGGCGTATCAATAATTCTGCCGCCGCCTTTTATTGTATTTCCGTCAGGAAGCAAAATACGATCCGGTATATCAAACATTTGTTTATAGGTTGTTGTATGGCGTCCCTGCGAATCGGATTCCCGAATGCTGCCTGTTGCCATTTGTTCTTTTCCTAGAAGTACATTGACAAGGGATGATTTCCCTACGCCGGAAGAACCCAACAGCACAATTACAGCGCCGCTCACAAAATATTTTTCCAACTGAGAAATCCCCTCTCCCGTATATGCGCTAATACAATACGTATCAACGCCCGCCGCCTTCGCACTCACCTGCGCCAATATTCGTTCCCGCTCCTGCATTAAATCGGATTTTGTTAAAAGAATCACAGGTGTACCGCCGCTCTGCCATGCAGCCGTTAAAAAACGCTCCAATTTTGCAGGATGAAAATCCTTATTACACGACATCGTAATAAATACATAGTCAAAGTTCGCCGCCACCGCCTGATCGGGCAGCCCCTGTGTCGCATTCAGCCGCATAAATACGGATTTCCGCTCCATTACTTCTAAAATCAAACTGTCACCGCCTGTATTTTGGCTTACCATTACCCTGTCGCCAACCGTTGGAAACGGCACAATCTCTGTGCTGTTATAAAAAGCTGCTGCCTTTAATCTGCCATAAAAAATTTCTGTAGTTGTACCTGTATCCATGCTTAACTCATAGCGATCTCTATGAACCGCCGTAACTGTTGCTATATTTTCCATTATGATTCCTCCATCTACGATTGGCAAAGTGCCAATCAATCATTGGAAAGATTTTTTCTTTCCAGTCTTTTAACTTCCATATAGTGAATTGACCACTTACTTCTACATACATTTGTTCTATCCCATTTTCTCTCATCTGCATCATAATACATCACTCCTTTCCAAAAATTACACGCAAAAAAATCCCAAAAAGCACGATTCTATGCTTATGGGATCTATAAAAAGATATTATGCATAAAAATCGCGGCATAAAATGATACCGCGACAAACACATCTTATAAATTTACAGTTCTCGAGGTAATCATATGCTTTATGAAGTTGTCTAAAATATTGTTATACGCATTCAACATAAAAATTACCTCCGTTTCTTTAAGTTCTCTCGAAAACCCAAACCCTTTGAACTTCCTCATTTTTTATTTGCACTAAAATGTTTTTCACCTCTGATTTTTGTAACATTTTAGTTTTTTTCAAAAACTATTGAAAGCCTCCCCCAATAGTGTCGGATACAAATTAATTATTTGCAAATAATTGAAACACACACTCACATACATCTACGCTCATTTTCGGCTGTCCTAAACCAATTGTAAAATCACTGCTCCAATCCAAAGGCAATTTTGTATTGCAGAAGCTGTCATTTAACTGAAATTTCAGATTTGTTGGCTGATTTGCAAATGTAAACACTACAAAAGATTGCTTTGCTTTGAATTCAAAGTCATCTAATATAGGTTCTGAATCTATTTTATAATTATCTCGATATGAGTCAATATTTATTTTATTATCACTATTTTTATTGCTTATCCTAACTGCACAATTTTCAGTTATAATATTTCCATCAATATTAATATCGTCTAAAACGATTCCTGAACCAAGTTTTCCGTTAATGGATAAGAGGTCTATATCTCTATCTGGTATCTTAATAAGCACACCCCCATCATCTAAGGTAGGACTTATTCCAGTTCCTATATAATTTATAGTAATCTTATAGTTATTTCCATCCTTTGATGTTATCAGATTATAAATTTTATCCGAACCGGTTCCATAATATTCTGTTTCTACATCATTGGAACTACTCATTTCCAATTTAATATTTGCCCTTTCAATCTCAACTTCAATCATATTACTACTCGTTTCTTCTTCCTGAGCATTCGATATAGAAGGCATTCCGCACACTAAAATACTAATAAGAGCAGCCAAAACGATAATTTTACCTTTCATTTTTACCTCCAAAAATTTTTAAATTCTTTTCAATAATTTCTGAAATTACTCTTAATATTTAGATTTTTATACTTTTTTGTTTTTTCTACTGTAACAAAAATCTAAGAATATGTCAATATATTTTAATAAAGCAAAACCTACTTCCCCCGCAGACTTCCCCGCACAAA
>ERZ778496.1133-NODE-1133-length-20389-cov-4.177535_pt1 | contig 20389 bp, 12 predicted proteins | sample MGYA00433099_ERZ778496 | MGnify/ENA primary metagenome ERZ778496 (study PRJEB29527, sample SAMN07138962) | mouse gut metagenome | material: feces | host: mouse | place: China:Nanjing | collected 2016-01-25 ... | reverse complement strand
TAATTATTCGTGGATGCGCCATTTGGATGTTGATAATAAATATGAATCGGGACGACAGGATGATCAATATACACAAAAGGAATATTATCTTTCTATTTCAGGGCTATATTCTTTGGCTGATCATCTTTCTTTGGCTGTAGCTGAAGATTATTTCATTAATTCATTGGATAATACAATTCCAGAATGCCCATTTCCAAAACGATATACATCTTTGACGGCTTTGGCTATCCAGTATAAAGATCCGAGACTGACAGCTACTACCAGTTTGTTAGGAACATATATAATCGAGAATGTAGAGAGAGGAGACAGGCCGTCTGATCGTAAACGATTATCTCCTGCTGTAAGTCTTTCTTGGCGAGTTCTGTCAGACCATAACTTCCGTTTACGAGCCTCTTATAAAGATATATTTCGTGTTCCGACTTTTAATGATCTATATTATTTGAGGATAGGCAATACTAATTTGAAGCCGGAACGGGCGACTCAATACAATGTAGGTATGACATGGAGTGGTTTGTTGCCTTTTATTAATTATCTGAATGTTTCAGTAGATGGTTATTACAATCGTGTGAGTGATAAGATCGTTGCTATACCGACAATGTTCATTTGGAAAATGATGAATATGGGAGAGGTCTCGATCGGAGGAATTGATGTGAATTTATCGACAGAAGTTCCTCTGTGGAAAAATATCTCCTTAACCGGACAAATGTCTTATTCTTGGCAACATGCGATAGACATAACAGATGAAACAGAAAAGAACTATCGGGATCAAATACCTTATACCCCCAAACATTCGGGAAATTTTTCTGCGGCATTGCAAATGCCTTGGATTAATATTTCTTATTTATTGACAGTGGTTGGAGATCGTTATGCCAGTCCGCAAAATATAGAGAGAAATTTGATAGATCGTTATGCAGAACAGACTGTTTCGTTAAACCGGACGTTTACTTTTGGATCTTGTTCTTTGCGGTTACAATTTGATATTATAAATATAGGTAATATAAATTATGATGTGGTAAAGTACTATCCCATGCCTGGACGTTCTTTCCGAGGAGGACTTGTTTTTATATATTAAGAATAGATATTGATTAACAAACAATTAATGTAATTGAAAATGAAAAAGAATTTTTATTGGTTTGCTTGTGCAACTGTTGCATTAGCGTTTTCTTCTTGTAATGATGATAAGATAGAACCGGATATAGAGGTTCCGACAGAAGTGACAGGGGTTTATATTCTGAATGGCGGTAATTATGGAGAAAACAATGCTGGGATTTCTTATTTAGACTCAGAAGGGAAGGTAACTGAAGATATTTTTAAGAAGCAAAACAATCGTGCTTTAGGCGATATGGGGCAGCATATGATTAAATATGGTTCGAAACTATATGTATCGATGTATGGCTCGAAAACTGTTGAAATCTTGGATGCAGCAGATGCTACAAGTCTGAAACAACTGACTTTGACAGACGATCAAGGAGCAATACGTCCTCCTCGTATGTTTGCAGCTTACAATGGTAAGGTATATCTGACAACATTCGATGGTTATGTGGCTAAAATCGATACTGCATCGATGGCTGTTGAAGGCTATGTAAAAGTTGGACCTAATCCGGATGGTATAACGATTGCCAATGGGCGCATCTATACAGCTGATACAGATGGTATGAATTGGCCGAGCCAAAGTACTAGAGTCTCTGTTGTCGACATAAATAGCTTTGAGTTTGAAAAAACGATTACAGTATCATTGAATCCGAATTATATCTATTCAGATTCCGATGGGGATATATATGTTATTTGCATGAGCGACTATTCAGATGACAAATCGTATATTGTACAACGTATTGATGCTAAAACTGACGAAGTAAAGACTGTTGAAGGTATTAAGGCTTATAAAATGACAGTTGCGGATGATATCGCTTATATCATGTTTAATGATTATTATGCAAATGAAGTGAAGTACTATAAATATGATTTGAAAAATGAAAAATTGCTAAGTGATAATTTTATTACGGACGGAACAGTAGTCAGCTCTCCTAATGGCATCGGGGTAGATCCGGTAACAGGTGATATCTATGTAGGAAAAAGTAATAAGAATAATAACGGTGATGTATATGTCTTTTCTTCTGAAGGAAAGCTGAAGTCTCAGTTTGAAACGCTTCCTTATCCGGTCGATTTTGTATTTACGACTAATAAGTAAAAACTCACCCAGGTATATTTGCTTTTTATGTCGCAAATATCAGTGTTGATTTAAAATATAACAAAAATGAAAGAGAAAAATATTAAAAATAAATTGTGCTACCTTTTTTGTCCGTTGTTTATCTCTTGTGATATTAGTTATAAATGAATAAACTGTTTTTGCATATAGTTCTTTTACTCTGCTTTATCTGGCCTTCTTGTCAGATGAGGCAGAGCTCTCATACCGAAAACTCCCTCTCCTCCGACACCATCCGCTACGCCCAGGGGTTTACCGTGCATCATTTCGATGGCTATACGGCTGTTGAAGTGCGTGATCCGTGGGACAGCACGCGCCTGTTGCAACGGTATCTTTTGGTAGACCGTGACCGGCCTGTTCCCGGAAACCTTCCGAAAGGAACGGTCGTGCAGGTTCCGGCACAGAATGTCGTGGTCTATACATCCGTGCATGCGGCTATTATCGACCAGTTGGGCGAGACAGAGCGGATCATAGGTGTTTGTGAACCTCGTTATATGGACACGCCTGCCATCCGGGAAGGGCTGAAAGCCGGACGGATTGCCGATATGGGAGAGGCGACCGCCCCTAATGTGGAGAGGATGATCGACAAAGGCGCCGAGCTTGTGATCGTTTCCCCTTTCCAGAATAGTGGCTACGGGCCGGTCGAGAAATTGGGAATTCCCATTATCGAGGGAGCTGATTATATGGAGTCGCTGCCGTTGGGACGTACCGAATGGATTCGTTTCTACGGGATGCTGTTCGGTAAGGAAGCGTTGGCCGATTCCATTTTCAGGCAAACGGAAAAGAGTTATCTCGATCTGAAACGGCTGATAACAGCCGATATGCCCCGACCGACCGTTATCTCCGAAAAGAAGTTCGGCGCTTCCTGGTTTATGCCGGCGGGAGATAGCTATATTGCCAATATGTATGCCGATGCCGGAGCCGATTATGTTTTCAAGGAACTCCCCGGAGCCGGAAGTACGCCTTTGGCTTTCGAGACGGTGCTTGACCGGGCTATCCATGCCGATATGTGGCTGATTAAGTATAACCAGTCCGAAGACATGACCTACAGCGACCTGCGTGCCGAATATGCGCCGTACGAGAACTTCGATGCCTTTAAGAACCGCCGGATTTATTCCTGCAATACGGGACTTGTCCCTTATTACGAGGAATTTCCTTTGCATCCCGATTACCTGCTGAAAGACTTGATCCGGGTATTCCATCCGGAATTGCTACCCGGTTACACACCTCGTTATTACAAGAAGATGCTTTTTAAATAAACATTCCTGTCCGATAAGGATGGCAATAGGTAGAATTTGTCCTCCTTTACCGGACAGAATGTAGTTTGCAACCCGCCGGACGCCTTTATCGGACGACAATCATCACATAATCCCGTTCAAGCACCTTCGGATTGTCCAACAGTTCAAGCAGTTTCTTTTGCTTGGGCGAACCGGTACGTTTCACAAGTTCACGCATTTCGGTGACAGTACGGATCATGTACAGGCAATCGTCCGTCTGTCCATCCGGCCAAAAAGGAAGTCCGTCGTCCAAATCGTTTATGAAGCCTCTGTTTTTATCAGCCGGCAGCATGACTGTGCGTCCCTCATCTTTCAAATAGACCGCCTGATGAGTCAGGCTCGGTTTGTATTCATATTCCCAACCGATCCAGTCTGCGATGATTCGTTCCCCTTTCTGGTAAAGGCCCATGAACAGCCCTTTGGGGTTCTCGTAAAAAGTTTTCAACCACATTTTGCCTTTGGGGATTCCGCCATCTTTCACCTCTTTCGGGTCAAGCTTCAGTTGCCCATAACGGATAGCGTAGAGCGGGGCAACGGTTTGCGGATCACGTAACTGGTAGACGGTGTCGCAATAGGGCATCATGAAGGTCATCCGGTCCTGTCCGGTGTTCCAGTAGGACGTTTGGAAGAACGGAATGTTGTCGGTCATCGTGCGCGGGGCCAACTCCCCTTCTTTCAACCGGAACTGGCAAAGCGTATCGCCCTGTAGGTTGAACGTCGTGATCCCGTCCGGTTCTCCCGTTGTTTCTCCGTAGCGACACAAGGTATAACCGGTGGAAGAGAAACCGAGCAACTTATCGTCACGTCGGCCGAGCTGATATTTCTCAATGGGACTTTCGGGGAAGATGTAACTTTGGATCGTCAGCATCGTGTCCAATGGCGGCAAGACGCCTATGAAAGGGATGCTATCCGTCCCGGTTATCCGCGTTTCCTGAGTCTTCCCGCTAAGGGCGACATACATGCGGGTGGTTTTCTTATCGTAAAACATGTTCTGCCCGTTCATCTCGTTGTTCCATTTATAGGCCAATGCCTTGAACCCGTATCGTTTGCTCGGAATACCTTGTTTCCGGTAGTAGATACGCGGGTTGTTGAATGTGATAAAAGCATTGCTATCCGGTAGCTCGATTGCTTGGGTGACGGTGAATCGGGCATCGCCGACCGTGTAGTATTCGATCTCGGAAGCGATCTGGCTCAACTTCAACGGGGCGGGTTTCCCGGAGGCTTGCTCCACATCCACGATTTTTACGGGTTCAGAACGGTCTATCCGAGCTTCCATCTGTGGGGCGGTCGGTATGTGTCGTGTCTTTTCTTCTGTCTGCTTACATCCTGTTGCTAATAGCAAAACGGACAGGAGACTTACGGTAAAAAGGTGCTTTTTCATCTTGAATTTGAATTTGTAGCGAATGTAATGATTTATTATGTATTTATTGTTTTAACTTAGCTAAAAAGAGAATGTTGTTGTCGTTCTCGCCGATAGAGTTTAATAATCGGGTCGCTTTCTCTTTCTGTTCGGGGAGAAGCGAGCCTGTCGCCATGCTTTTTTCAAGCCTGTCGCGCAGGTTTCCCGGATCTTGGTTCAAGATATAGTAACCGTTGCGGAAGTTGGGATAAGGAGGGAAATTGCCGTCGAAACTACTCAACGGCAATTCCTCGTTCCCCAATAAATCATCATCCGTTTGCCCCGATGTTTGCCAGGAAATGTCCTTTCCGGTCGAATAGCCTGACCGGATGTTTCTGGTCGCACACCGTTTATCAGGGCAAGAATCTTATTCATATTTCTTTATTGCTTTTTTTATTTGACTACGATCATCACATTCTGCTTCTCATCCACGCCATCTAAAAATGCTTTCAATTCTTTCTGCTTGGGCGATCCCATCAGTTTTATTTTCGCTTTCAACTCTTTGGCGGGGCGGATCATATAGAGATAACCGTCCGTTTGTCCGTCCGGCCAGAAAGGGAGTCCGCCGTCCAGGTCATTTGTCAGCCCTTGGGCTTTAACGGGCAAAGCGAAAGTCTTTTTGGCGGATTTCAGATAGACGATTTGGCGTTCTTCCGGTGGCATGTCCGGCTCGCGTCCTGCATCCAGCCAGCCGCTCTCCGAGCTTTTGCCTTCTTTATATGTCCGGATAAAAAGGGCTTTCGCATTCTCTTCGAGTGCAGTCATCCAAGCTTTGTTCTTCCGGTCTTTTCCTTGAATGTTTTCGATTGCGGTCAGGCGCAGCTTTCCGAAATCGGTCACGTATGCCGGATAATAGGTCTGCTCGTTCCGGGTCCGGTATATCGTATCACAGAAAGACAAGCGGAAAGTTATTTGATCGCCATGCCGGTATATCTTGTTGAAGAAGGGAGGTTGGAACAAAGTTAAGCCCCTCTTGGTAGTGGGATCTATGCCGGCCATGAACGTGCAAATCGTATCTCCGTTCAGTTTAAAGAGTGTGACGCCTTCATCCATACCATCTTTATTTTCCTTTAGGGTTGCATATTTGTCTGGTGATAAATAACGGATGAAAGATGTTTTTGGAGGAAGGAAGTAGCGATTAGGCAGCGAATCGGGATACAGATAGTACACTCTTGCCAAAACGGAGTCTAATGGAGGAAGTTCCGCGACATACTCTCCTCCATAACCGGTATCCTGGTTGATCCGTTTCAGATGAGCGTACAGGCGGGTCGTGACCGTATCAAAACTGATTTTGGAGCCGGAGCCGGAGATATTGATCCAGTTCTCGTATGTCGTTTTCAATCCTACCCGTTTCCGTTTCATCCCTTTACGATAGAGGTATAGTTTGGGCTGGTTCAGAGCAATGAATCCTTCATTTGTTGCAACCACGTCCGTGATCGGATATTTGTCGTCTCCGACCATGAAATACTCGATGGATGAGGCCACTTTGCTCAGGTTGACCGGAACGGAGTCTGCAATCGCCTTTTCAATGTCGATGCGGACGGGTGGAACAGACTTGTCATAATGTGCCGTGTATTTCGGCGGAAGCGGTTTGTGAGCCTCGACTTCGGTGATCGTTTCTTCCGCTTCGGGCGCCTTTTGTTGTTTACATCCTGTTACCGACAAGAATGCCGGCAACAAGATGAGAAGTGACAGTTTGTTCATGGCGCTTATGGTTTTAATTTGGCGATCATGACGTAGTTGTTGTCGTTCTCATCGATAGAAGTCTGAAGATCGGTCAGTTTTTTACGCATTTCGGCGGTGATATCCTGATTCTTCAACGCGTTCTCGATATCAGTCAGGAGGTTACCGGGTTCGATGTTTCGGGTATAATAACCATTGGAGAATGCATAACTGGGATAGCCGATTTCCAGATTGCCGAAATAGTCATTATAGAGTTTAAAGTAAGATCCTTTCCCTGTCTTTTTGTCTACAAGATAATGGAACGTTTCTCCCGGTGTAGCAACAGTTCCGGTTTCTACCTGCCTGACAACGGGAGGGCCGGAGAAGTTACCTGCAAAATGATTTGGCCATTCGATATATCCGTGCCAAGGAACCGGATCGGTAGCGGTATGCCGGAACGTGAAGACTGGATGTAACCGGTTGGTTTCTGCGTCATATTGGTATAAAGAGTCTACACGTGGAGGCATCATGCAATACAGGCTGAGGTCGAATACTTCAGGCTGGTTGAAATTACTGAACACTTCACTATTGAAGTTATTCGGTACAACTAAGTGCCCCGGAGCTACTTCTTTCAGGTGTTTGCCTTCCATGTCTTGTGTCCATACGATTGCGGGTGTCTGGGACCAAGGGAGTACTGCTACGGTGAGTGTCCTTTTTGCCGGATTGACCCTGAACTTGGCTTTCGGGCAACGAGTACCAAGTGGAATCGGTTCCAACGCTTTTCCTTGCATGTCGAAAACAAGAAGTTTGTCGCTTTGCCAAGGCATGAGATAAATGCGTTGATTCAGTTCGTCAACCTGGGCATCGTAGACGGAACCATATTCGCCCGGTCCCTGACCGATTTTTCCCACCTCGGCAATAAAATTACCCTTCCTGTCGAAAAGTTTGAATGCTGTAGGAGGGTAACCGCTATGTGCCAAGATATAATTATCTGAAATTGTCACTCCGGTTTGTCCGACCAATGCCTCGTCCCGGTTATCCAGTTTTACTATTTCCAATTCTTCCGTGAAGAAACTGAGAGGTATACGTACGGTATCGGCCAGTAGTTCCTGGTCGCACGACATTACTTTGTCTGTTCCTACCTGTACATATTGACCGACTATCGGGCTGTTGGCCAAAGGATCGTCTGTTTGTGCGGATTGATTTTTGCCTCCCGTTCCGCAGGATGTTGCTATTGTGATAATAAGCAAACTTCCTAAAAGTCTCGTTGTCTTGTTCATAATTTCCGTATTAATTGTTCGTATTCTATTTGTCTTAAATAGCCCCGCACAAAGAAAGCAATTTAATTCATTAAAAACAAGATTATTACTATTTATCCGTAAATAAACGTACAATTCGTATATTCTTTTTCTTTTTACAGGTTTGCCGTAATTAATATACCTTTGCCCCATGCACAGCCGGAGAATTGGCTCCTGGTTGTTAATAACTCGGTTATCGAACCCCTTATCTCTTGTTTTCCTGCCGTTTATCCTGTTGATAACTCTGTTCATAGATCGAAACAGCACGAGGAGGCTGAAGTTATCAACAACCAGGTAAAGAACCCGACTGCTTTTCTCGATTCATATCACCGTTGACTCATTTACCGGAACCGGAATATAGTGTCGTTCCTATACAGGCGCTATTTGCCAAACCGGAACGGTTGCTACAGACAAAGTTCCGGACGTAGTTTAATATCCCAATTCGAAATCCTGATCTACCGCCGGAACACCCTCGCCCATCCATTTGGGCATGGGAGCATTTTGCAGGTAGTGGTTGAAAAACTGGAACATGCGTTTCTGGAAATCGATCCGGTTTGCCATGCGCATCGGCCAGTGCGGTTCGCCGGTGTAGTTGAGCAACCACGCCGGTTTTTGCAAGCGTTTAAGGGCAATGAAGTATTCGATTCCCTGATACCAGGGCACGTGCCCGTCTGCATCATTGTGCATGATCAGTATCGGAGTGGTCACCTTATCCATATTGAACAAGGGAGAGTTTTCAATATATTGCAACGGCATTTCCCAGATATTCCCCCCGATACGACTCTGCCCGTGTTCATATTGCATGGAACGGTTTAAGCCGGAGCCCCAACGGATTCCGCCATAAGCACTCAGCATATTGACTACCGGAGCACCCGATTCGATTGCGGCAAAGAGCCGGGTACGGGTAGCTAAGTAGGCAACCTGGTAGCCTCCCCAACTATGCCCTTGCGCGCCGATCGCTTTTTCATTTACATAGCCTTTGGCGATCAGCGAGGTGATACCCGGCATCACGCAATTGTAACAACTTTCACCCGGATAGCCGTCTGTGAAACGGACATCAGGATTGAAAATGATAAAACCGTGGCTGAGGTAGAACGGATAGTCGATCGTTGAACGTCCGGGACCGGGCATATGGTAGTTGTATAATGTATTGGCATTACGTTCGTAGAAATTTACGATTACCGGATATTTCTTGTTCGGATCGAAATCGGCCGGTTTGTAGATGACACCTTCCAGAGGCCGGCCATCCAAGGAGATCCAGGAAGTCAGTTCGGCTGTCCCCCAAATGATAGAATCCTGCTGGCGGATGCCGTCTGTCAAACGGATGGATTTTTTAAAACTGAGATTGGATAATTGGACATCCGGATATTGCTCGTATGTTTCCTGCGTGTAGATCACGGCATTGGCATCCTTTGCTTTGGCCAGAGCCGCCAGTTTGAAATTACCGGCAAGCAATGCTTTCGGGGCAACCGGCTTGTCGAGGCGGATTGTATAATATCCGGAACCTTTGGTTCTTTCGTTAAATCCGGTGAGATACTGTGTTTCACCTGTATTGTAGGCTCTTTTCTCCCGGTCCAGTTGGATCAGCGAGTAAGTGATTTGTTCTTTTCGCCCGTTGACGGTCAGGTTGACCGGAGAGGCAACTGCGGTCGGGTCAAACATCCAGATATCGTAACGGTCTTTGATCAGAATAGATTGATCGTCATCCGTCCAACCTGCTATTCCGTAGGGTGAAGGATAGTCGGGGACGTCATTGTCTTCGTTCCAGGCGGCAAACGTCCGGGGAGTAGTCAAGCGGTATTCTTTGCCGTCGGCCATCGAACGTGTATACCAGGAACTATCTTGATCCTGATACCAGTATGTGTATTTCCCTTTCGGGGAAAAGTGCATATAGGAAGGGCTTTTCTCCCTGATCTGCCGGCGTTCTCCGGTTTCCAGGTTGACCGTGTAGATGTTATGGAACTGGCGTGCGGTCCACATGCTTTGTGTGCCGTAGGGTTTTGTGGTGGAGAGAAGCGCCCATGTGGCATTCCCCTCATCGGCTGTTTGCAAAGTCGGAAGTTCTTCTGTCGCTAATTGAAATAGGCGGCGGGAACCGAGGTTGTAGATTGCTGTATAAGATCGTTTCAACTCGGTTGCTTTGTTAAAGGACTGTTGCGTGTATTGCACCTTTTCGTTCCAGCTCCACACCTGTACATCCGGACGATTCTCAGCCAGCAGGGTCGTGTCTTTCTGTTTGGGCTCCGGAGCAGTTCCGAAGAAAAGACGGCTTGCGTTTTCAGAAAAATACAAGGCCGCATTCTCACTGATAATCCATGAAGCGGGGAATGCTTTATCCCCCCGTTCTGCTATCAGTTTGCCGGGAGTATTATTTTCTGCCAGATACAGGCTGCTCCGGGTTGCGGCCGAATCTTTACGGGCACAAAACAGGTAAGCGAGTTTACTGCCGTCTTCGTTGAATATGATCTTCTTGAATACCCCTTTTCTATCAGAGATCCGGTTATGTCCTTTCAGAGGTATGTAGGTATAAAGGACGGAGTCGGATACAACGTATAACACATTTCCTTTTGGGGCGAATCCGAAATCGCTGACTGCCGGGAACGAGTCTTGTCGCATTCCGTCGAGTGACCGTATGTAGAGGGTGGAATCTTTTTTGCTTCCGCGCTGGTAAGCCAGCCAGTCGGCTGTTTCCGACAGTTTATAAGATTTGAGCGAATCGATTGTCTCCATTCCTCCGGACAGGCGGGAAATGACAAGGCTGTTCACCGGCATTTTATCCTTATCCGTTTTCTTTAGCTTCTCGGCTTCCACTTCTTTCAGGGGCGGAGTCTTTGTCACCAAAAGATATTCAGAGGAGGAACTGAACTGTGCTTTAGCAGCAGGTTTAAAAGAATCTTTTTCTTCACCTTTATCATTATACAGAAAGACGGTCGCATCCCCCCGCCAGGGTTCCATCTTACAGAAGACCCATTTCCCGTTATCGGAAATACGTTGTTCGGATATACGTTCCCATCCGACCATTTCATCGAATGTCATAGCTCTTTTTTCCTGGGCGTGTACGGACAGGCCGGAAGTCAGAAGTAAGAGACTGATTAAATGTATAGAATTGCTCATTAATTTGATTGGTTTGTTTTAGTATGCAATATTACTCTTTTTTGTTAAAAGGAAAAAGTATCTTTGTAACCTTCAATGCTTATAGGAAACAAATAGAACATATGTTTTTTACTGTCCCTTTTCGACATTGTTGTTAGGAGAATTTAAGCAGATTTTGGGGTTAAATCAGATTATTGCCGATCATCTTATTTTACAATTGGTTTATGTTGTAGTCGGCTTCTTCTTTTTGCTCAATGTCAATGTATACGTTTTAAGATTGTACAATTACGTATGGTCCTTGATCTATAGAGCTGTTAAAGTCATATTTCCTGCCAGGCAATTATAAATGACAGGATGTGTTTCACCGGGGACGAACTTTCCGTCTTCGAGTCGCATCGCGTTTATAATCCGCTGCGTGCTGAATTGTTTTCAGAAAGGACAAGGTTCCGTCTTTCACATCCCGAATCCGAACCTGTATGAGATAGGAATCATCAGCATGTGGCAACAGGCCGATCCCTGAAAACAATAGAGCAAGCAACGTTTTATACATAGTAACAGCCTTATTTATCCAATTCCTTCATGAGCATTTCCTTCATCTTCTCCGCTCCCATGAATCCGACTTGGAAATGGGTAGGTGTACCGTCTTTGGCGATGATCATATAAGAAGGGACGCCGTTAACGCCGAATTTCTTGCAGATGAAGTTCCATTGTGCATCCGTCATCCGGTAGTGTTCGCCCTTGATATCCGGGATCATCTGTTCCCAAGTCCCTTTCGGGGAGTTTTCGCCTGCCAAGTAGAGGAAGACGATCTCTTTGCCTGCGAAGTCTTTCTTCACAGGTTCGGATTGTTTCATGGCTGCCTTGCACGGGCCGCACCAAGTCGCCCAGAAATCGACAAACACGACTTTACCCCGGTAAGGCGTGATGATGGCGTTGAACAGTTCCTCGGCCGGGACGTCGGCAATGTTCACACGATTGACGGTGTAGCCGGATTTCTTTTTGTTTTCTTCGATTGTCTGCTTGAGCTTATCGTTCATGTCAAGAAGGGTAACACGTATATCAGGAGCGGTTTTGTCTACTAAGCGCAATTCTTCGTTGCTCAACGGCTTGAACTCTTTGATGGAACCGGCAAGGCGGCGTCCGGCGAGCAAATCGAACAGGATACCTTTGTCCGTGCCCATGACTTTGGTGACTTCAGCCGTGTTGTCTGGCACTTGGTTGTCTTTGATTATCCGTTCGGCTCCACTGAAATTAGTGTAACGCAAGACGTCCAGCAGAGATGCATACGAGCTACCATACAATTCCATCGGACTGTTAGAGATATATTGCGGGATGAAATCGTAATATTCGAATGTCGGAACTTGTTTCACATAATCGGTGAGGGTCGAGTCGCGCGGAATCTTATTTACATTGCGGTAGGCATATTCGATCATGGAAGTCGACATAGCCTGCATGGTAAAGTTGTGTTTGAGGTCTTGCAGCAAGAGTGTGTGGTAAGCCTCGCTTAGTCCGGTTTGTCCGTCCAGTTTTTCTTTTGCTTCGTGATACCGGTTTAGCCAGTATTTCTTAAACTCTTCCAAGTTCATATTCGAAACATCGGACATCATTTTCATATATTCTTCCTGACTTCTCGGCGAGAAATCAGTGGTGGTCACCGGATGGTTATTCACCTCATTGTTGAGAGCGGCAAAAGCACCTGTGAAGAAAAACTTTTCGCCCAAAGAAGGCTTGTCTTTCTGTTTCTTGGATTGTATGCGGCAGATTTCCGGCAAGTTGATCTCTACGGACGTCGTTTCGCCGGGTTTCAAATACACCTTCCCTCTTATGAAGCCAGCGTTAATATTGACACAGGTTGCGTGCAACAGGGGTATTTCTTGCATGAATGTCCCGTCCGGTTGGATTTTGAAATTGTATTCGTCATACCCTCCCGCAAGCGTGTTATGTGACCAGATCATGCCGTCCGGCCCTATTCCCGGTTGGTAGTCGGCTATTTTGCCTTTCAGGGTGGCTATACCGCTCCTTAGAACGGGAGTTTCCAGTACCGGGGTTTCAACAGGATTCTTTTTTCCTGCCAGTGAAGAATAGGCTGGCGAACCGTCCAGCCGGATGTTCCATATCTTATAGGCGCCTTCTACGTCTCCTTCGGAAAAGTCAACGGTTTTCGTTCCTTTCGGCAACGGCGGGAATATCAAACGGAAAGAAGCGGTTCCCGATTCAGGCATCCAGAACTTTTCGCTCAGATTGATGCCATCGCCGGCCTTGATCGGATAAGTTTTGCCATCGGCCTGCAAGGTCGTTTCCTTTGCGACCTGGATCCAGTATTTCGGACGGTAGTAAGCGTCGATATAAAAGACTGTTGCGGTGTCGCTCAGTACGATTTTGTCTATTTCCAGTGTCGTCGAGTTCCAGGCATCGAAAGCCGGTTGTTCGACAACGTGTTCCTGTGCCTGCAATCCTGTACAGCAGAGAAGGGAGAAGAGTAAGTAAAGTCCGTGTTTCATATTCAGTCGATTTATGATTAGTGCCGGCAATATACAAGTTTATTTAATTTGGAATCACATAGAATACGACAATTTCGTAATATATAACATATCTTAATATGTTACGGTTCCTTCTTTCTCTTTTATAACATTTAAAGCTTAGATCAAGGTTCCCGTTACTACCTGTCCGTTTTTGCAACCCAAGTCACCAATCGGTAACACACTGTTGCCGGCCGCCGGACAACGCGTGTTACCGATTGGATGCTACCCTATCGTTTCTTTTGAACCTCCGGCCAGACATTCCGGTATCCCCGTGCGGGAAGTGATGGTAAATAGAGTATTATATACACTGTAATGGTAACGTGAATGCCAATTTTTCGTATGTTTGCACCTGATATAAAGAATCGGACGTATGGAAATGACAAATAACACTCCCCTATATTGGTATGTTTTCTACAATGACCAACTTCTGCTGCAAAAGAAAGCCGATGGCTATGCGATTCCCTTCATGAAGGAAGCGCCCGTGACAATCGCCCGTTCGCTTCCGGTCGAAATGCCGGACGGGACAGTAGCAATGGCGGCCTTTACCGATGTGCCTCTGGCAGAGACGGACGTTTACCTGCCGATGGGACTCCGGGCCTCTTACGATCATATCGACCGCTACTTTTACGACCAGGCAGGGAAGGCGTACGAGATCGTGTATTGGGATCGGCACAGCCGGTTTTGTCCTGTCTGCGGAACGCCCACGGAATTGAAAGGACCGATCATGAAGAGATGCCCGGACTGCGGGAACGAGATGTATCCGGCGGTATCGCCCGCCGTTCTTGTCCTGATCCGGAAAGGCGAGGAAATCCTGTTGGTGCATGCACGTAACTTCCGGGGGACGTTTCATGGGCTTGTGGCCGGTTTCCTGGAAACGGGCGAGACGTTGGAGCAATGCGTGGAACGTGAAGTGCGGGAGGAAACAGGATTGGCGATCCGTAACATCACTTATTTTGGCAATCAGCCTTGGCCTTATCCGAGCAACCTGATGATCGGTTTTATTGCCGATTATGCCGGTGGGGAGATCAAGTTGCAGGATGAGGAGTTGAGCTCCGGTTCCTTTTTCTCGAAAGACAACCTGCCGGAGATACCGCGCAAGCTGAGCTTGGCACGGAAGATGATCGACTGGTGGTTGGAAAATTGAAAATTAAGAATCAAATCATAAATCACTGTTTATTATGAAACAAACGACTTTGTTTATCTCTTGCCTGTGCCTGCTGGCGATGGCGTTCGGTGCGGAAAGCGCCGCCTCGCAGGTGACGCGTGCCGATTACGAGCGTGCCGACACGATCCTGAAATGTTCCGACCGGGTCTATTCTCCCGCTATCCGTCCCGAATGGATAGACAGTTCCCATTATTTCTGGTATAAGAATCATGAGAAAGAGGGAGATTTCTACTATCTCGTCAATGCGGAGAGCGGGAAGAAGCAGCGTGCCGCAGATAAGAAAGGGTTGGCGACTTTCTTCTCAAAAAAGCAAAAGAAACTGGCCGAATCCCTGCTGAAAGAGGAAGAGAAGAGGCCGGACCGCTGGCGTCGCCGCGAAGAAGTTCCGGCTCCTGTTGTCTCGCCCGATAAGAAATGGGAAGCGTATGTGAAAGATAACAACCTCTATATCTCTCCTGTCCGGGATGAGAAAGAGAAAGATAAGCCGAAAGAAGAGATTGCCCTGACGATGGACGGCACGGCTAACCTGCGCTATGATGCCTGGTCGATCATCTGGTCGCCCGACTCCCGGAAGCTGGCGACGGTGAAGGTGCGCGACGTGCAGGAACGCCGTATTCCGCTGATCGAATCCAGTCCGTCCAGCCAAAAGCAACCGATCCTGCAATGGCGCGATTACGCGAAGCCGGGGGATGTATTGCCTGTTTACCTGCCGGTGCTCTTTGATGTCGAGGCGCGCAAGCAGGTGGCACTGGATGTCGCTCCTTATGAAAACCAGTATTATCTGAACCTGACCGGTTGGCGTGAAGACAGCCGTGCTTTTACGTTCGAGTTCAACCAGCGCGGCCATCAACGTTACGTCATTGGCGAAGTGAGCGCGGCAGACGGTTCTATCCGTCATTTGGTGGACGAGCAGACAAAGACTTTTATCTATTATTATAACAACTACCGGTATGACCTCAACGATGGAAAAGAGTTGCTCTGGATCTCCGAACGGGACGGATGGCGTCATCTTTATCTCATAGACGGCACGAATGGACAGGTGAAACGCCAGGTGACAAAAGGCGAATGGGTGGTTCGCCGGGTCGATCACGTGGATGAGACGAACCGGGTTGTCTACTTCACCGCTTCGGGTTTCAACAAAGGAGAAGATCCTTATAACCTGCATTATTGCCGGATTAACCTGGACGGGACAGGCTTTGCCGATATGACGCCAGAGAATGGGAACCACCGTGTGACCTTCTCTGCCGACCGTTCCTATTTTACCGATGTCTATTCTCGTCCCGACCTGCCGCCTGTCAGTCAGTTGAAGCGGACTTCGGACGCGTCTGTGGTTGCCGGATTACAAAAGTGCGATGTGAGTGCGTTGCTGGCGGAAGGCTGGCAAATGCCGGAAGTATTTTGTGCAAAAGGGCGGGACGGACAGACGGATATCTGGGGGAATATCTATCGCCCGATGCACTTCGATGCTTCCAAATCCTATCCGGTCGTGGAGTTTATCTATGCCGGCCCGCACGATTCGCATGTGGATAAGGATTTCAAACCGGCCCATCATCTGGTATCCAAACTGGTGGAACTCGGCTTTATCGTCGTTTCGATTGACGGGATGGGAACGTCCAACCGCTCGAAGGCCTTCCATGATGTATGCTGGAAGAACCTGAAAGATGCCGGTTTCCCGGACCGCATCGCCTGGATGAAAGCGGCAGGCGCGAAATACAAGTACATGGATATGGATCGTGTCGGCATCTATGGCTGGTCGGCCGGAGGGCAGAATGCGATGGCGGCTTTGCTGTTCCATAACGATTTCTATAAGGTTGCGGTCGCCCTTTGCGGTTGCCATGACAACCGTATGGATAAAATCTGGTGGAACGAACAGTGGATGGGATATCCGATCGACGCTTCTTATAGCGCCTCCTCCAATGTCGACAATGCTTACCGTCTGAAAGGCAAGTTGCTCCTGATCAACGGCGAACTGGACGACAATGTCGACCCGGCTTCCACCTTGCAGGTTGTCAGCGCCTTGATGAAAGCGAACAAGAACTTCGAACAGCTTTATCTGCCGGGCAAGACGCATAGCCTCGGCGGTCCGTTCGAAATGCACAAAATACACGATTTCTTCGTCAAGAACTTGCTGGGGCAGGAACCGCCGGAGTGGGAATAAGGGTAATTCCACCCTTTTTTACGTTTACGCCACAAATAACAATAAGAGAGTGTGCGAAATAAATGCCGGTATCGGCCATTCCAAGAGAAAGCATAGCTTTTTAAGAAAGGCCTGAGCGGACGGTTAAGCCTTGATCTTTTGGTTACTTTTGGCTTGATCCAAAAGTAACGTACCCCTTCCCTTCTTATCCTGCTCCAGGGAGGGGGTTATTGTATAATATTGTTCCGTTAACAACAAAACACACTCTTTATGAATAGCCGTAAATTCCGGTTCTTCATCGGCGAAAAAGGGGTTTCTACCATAAGGTGCGCGGTTTTCCACAATGAAGACGGTCGCCATCGCCGTAAGTTGCCGGGGTCATAGGCGACGAAGACGGTTGTCATGGCAACGAGGACGGTCGCCACGGCGATGAAGGCGGTCGTCACAGCGGAAAAGGGGCAAATCTCTTTTGAAATATTCAGGACTGCGGCAACATTTGTTTGCTACAAGCGATTCTCCAGGAGTTCAGTTTTTCCACAATGTCAGGATTTTTCTGCTTTCCGGTAACAAAGGAATCTTGTTTTTCGATTTCCTGCCGTGCTCGTTTTGCCGGTTGCTTATTAATTCCGGTCTGAAAGAGAAAAATGTCAGGCACGGATCGTCCCGGATTTCATTCCAGATAAAAAAACGTCCCAATAAGGGTTATTGTTTGTTTTGCTACATACGAAAAGAAGCAGTTCCAATACTTTCAAAAGAATAACGACTTACCGGAACATATATCCCAACGACAACGTCACATTGTTCTGATACAAGGAAGATTCTCCCTCACGTTCTATGGCACGCCGGTCCAGTGTGCCGCAAAGAGCACTGACGGAAAAGAAATAACGGCTATAATCCACGCGTAAACCGACATTGACCCCTAAGTCGAATGTCTTGAGGTCAGCCTCTTTGGTCTGTCCAAAATGGATATCGACATTTTGATTCTTGGTTTTCATCTTTCCAAACAGGGAGAAGTCGAGAGCCGGACCGGCATACACACCCAGGTGCACATCATTTATAATAAAGGTATAGGCCAAGTTCACCGGAACCTGGAAAGAATAGTAACTGCATTTATTGAAAGAATTCCTTGCCCCTTCCACCTGCGGATTGGAATAGAAAGAACCTCCCTGATTCGTAAATGCCAGTTCGGGACGCAAAGACAAACCCTTATGCAAATGTATATCGGCAAGCCCCGCCAAACTGAAACCAAAACGAGCACCGGCGTTGTATGTCCCTTCTACTTTTTGCACCAGAGAAGAATAAGCACCACCCGCACGTACGCCGAAAGCAACCTGACCGGTTGCCGGCATAATCATCAGCATTGCCCAAAAGGCGATAAATATAATTTTTCTCATATTGCAACTCTGTAAGTTATAAGATGCAAAGATAGAATTTTTCAACCGGATTATAGCTGTGATAGAATAAATTTATAAAATAACCCGTATCTTTATAGGCCGAAATAAAAAGATCAAAAATTGATATGGTACCGTTTATACATCTGCACGTACATACCCAGTATTCACTGCTGGACGGACAAGCATCGATCGACGCTTTGATTGACAAAGCCCAAAAGGATGGTATGCCGGCGATTGCCGTCACCGACCACGGTGTGATGTTCGGAATAAAAGAGTTCTTCAACAAGGTGTCCAAGAAAAACGGCAAGCCGTTAGGAGCCATCAAGGATTATGAGAAAGAACTGAAAGAACTGAAAAGTAAAACGGAACCGACCGCCGAAGAGAAGGCCCGCATTGAAGAAATCCCTGTAAAAATCAACGAAGAGAAGAAAAAGATATTCAAACCGATCTTCGGTTGCGAGTGCTATTGTGCCCGTAACGGACGACACAGCAAGATGGCTTCGCAGAACGACCGGAGCGGATGGCACTTGATCGTGCTGGCCAAGAACCTAAACGGCTACAAAAACCTGATCAAGATGGTTTCCTTATCTTGGACAGAAGGTTTTTACGGACGTCCGCGTATCGACAAGGAACTGTTGGAAAAATATCACGAGGATCTGATTATATGCTCCGCTTGTATTGGAGGGGAAATTCCGCAGCATATCCTGAACGGACGGCTGGATAAGGCCGAAGAATCACTCCTTTGGTTTAAAAACCTGTTCGGAGAAGATTACTATCTGGAAATACAGCGGCACGAAACACATGATCCGAACGCCGCGCAGGATGTATATCCTCATCAGGTAACGGCAAACAAGACGATTATAGAGCTGGCACGTAAACACAATATCAAAGTTATCGCGACCAACGACGTCCATTTCGTCAACGCAGAAGATGCGGAAGCACACGACCGCCTGATCTGCCTCAGCACAGGCAAAGACCTGGACGATCCGAACCGTATGCGTTACACCAAACAGGAATGGATGAAGACGACGGCTGAGATGAACTCCATCTTTTCCGATATACCCGAAGCCCTCAGCAACACGCTCGAGATAGCCGACAAGGTGGAATTCTACTCCATCGACCACGGTCCTATCATGCCGACTTTTGCCATCCCCGAAGAGTTCGGAACGGAAGAAAGATATCGCCAGAAATTCACCGAACAGGATTTGTTCGACGAATTCACCCGCGATGAAAACGGAAACATCGTCTTGAGCGAAGAGGCCGCACACGACAAAATAAAGAAATTAGGCGGTTACGAAAAACTATACCGCATCAAACTGGAAGCCGATTATCTGAAAAAAATCACATACGACGGGGCAAAGATTTGCTACGGAGATGACCTGAACGACGAAGTCAAGGAACGGTTGAACTTTGAGTTACACATTATGAAGACGATGGGGTTCCCCGGTTACTTCCTGATCGTGCAAGATTTTATCCGTGCCGCACGCGAAGAACTGGGCGTTTCGGTCGGCCCCGGTCGTGGATCAGCGGCAGGTTCGGCTGTTGCTTACTGTCTGGGGATTACCAGAATCGACCCGATCAAATATGACTTGCTGTTCGAGCGTTTCCTGAATCCGGACCGTATATCTCTCCCTGATATCGATACAGACTTCGATGATGACGGCCGCGGGGAAGTACTTCGTTGGGTAACGGAGAAATACGGAGCCGAACGTGTGGCACATATCATCACATACGGCACGATGGCAACCAAATCGGCTATCAAAGATGTCGCACGCGTACAGAAACTTCCGCTTGCCGAATCGAACCGCCTCGCAAAACTCGTCCCGGACAAGATACCGGACATGAAGAAGTTCAAACTCAAGGATGCGATCAATTATGTGCCGGAGTTAAAAGAGGCCGCTACCGGAAACGATCCGCTGGCACGCGACACTTTGAAATATGCCCAAATGTTAGAGGGCAACGTGCGTAACACCGGAGTACATGCCTGTGGTGTCATCATCGGACGTTACGACATATCGGATGTCGTACCTGTCAGTACGGCTAAGGATAAAGATACCGGCGAAGAAATGCTTGTCACCCAATATGAAGGTTCGGTGATCGAAGAGACCGGTTTGATCAAAATGGACTTTTTGGGCCTGAAAACATTGTCCATTATCAAGGAAGCAATCGAAAACATCCGGCTGACAACCGGGCATGAACTGGATATTGATTACATCAGCCTGGAAGACCCGGTAACCTA
>ERZ778496.1130-NODE-1130-length-20412-cov-9.034337_pt1 | contig 20412 bp, 14 predicted proteins | sample MGYA00433099_ERZ778496 | MGnify/ENA primary metagenome ERZ778496 (study PRJEB29527, sample SAMN07138962) | mouse gut metagenome | material: feces | host: mouse | place: China:Nanjing | collected 2016-01-25 ... | reverse complement strand
CAAAAGTAATGCTATAAAACATAAACTCCAAACTTTTCCGGCATTATTTTTCAAGGTTTCACGATCCCCTTTTCCCCCCACACGCACAAGTACATATTAATACAGTTCCTCATGATCGCTCCGTCCGCCTCGGGTAAAGACATCATGTCGTGGCTACGCAAGTTCTTCGAGGCTATCCATCCCGCATAACAAGCATAAAGGGATTCATTTGAAACCTATATAATGTGCGCATCGTGTGTGTGAAGAAAAAGGTTTCATGAAACCTTAAAACTTGAAACCTGCCTATAGTCATTTTTTAATTCGATACACGCATAAGCAAAGAAGAGCCATACGATAGACTTAATTCCTTCGAGCCAATGACTTAAATCAAAAAGCACAAAGACTCAGCTTCTCACCCACTAAGCTCCAAGTCCTTTATGTACCTTAATCCACAACTAATTAAAAAATCTGATAACAGAACACGAATCTCCGCTCTCATCAGTCCGACACATTGAAGCGTATTCCCACAGAGTCGTCATATTGTTTTTGCAGCTTATAAAGCTCGTCTCGCATGCGTTTCGTCACTGCCTCGTAACTGGGCTTACCGTAAAGGTTATTCATCTCGTGGGGATCTTCTTGGAGGTCGTAAAGCTCCCATACGTCGATGTCGTTGTAGAAATGGATCAATTTATAACGATCGTCACGTACGCCGTAATGACGCTTCACGGAATGCTCGGCGGGATACTCATAGTAATGATAGTAAAGGGAGTTACGCCAGTTCTCCAGCCGCTCGCCTTTCAGCAAGGGAAACAAGGACTCGCCTTGGATGTCGGCTGGAATGGGGGCTCCGGCCAGTTCCAAAAAAGTGGGGGCGTAATCAATATTCTGCACGAGCTGCGGGATATCGCCCTTCTTGCCACCCGGCAAACGCATCAGCAACGGGGTGCGGAAGGATTCCTCATACATGAAGCGCTTGTCGAACCAGCCATGCTCGCCCATGTAGAAGCCTTGGTCGGAGGTGTAGACGATCAACGTGTTATCCAGCAAATCGTTCTTCTCCAGATAATCAAGCACGATACCGATGTTCCGATCCACGGAATGGATCACCCGAAGGTAATCGTGCATATAACGCTGGTATTTCCACTCGGCCAGCTCCTTACCCGTGCGTTTCTTCGCCTTGAAGTCTTGGATGATCGGATCGTAATAGGCGTCCCAAGCGGCTTTCTGATCCGGATTCATGCGATTATAAAGCTCACGGCCATACTTCTCCAGATCGGCGTTGGAAGAATGGATCTTGTTCTCCTTATCGGCCATTTTCAAGTCGTATACGATATCCATATCCTTGATGATGCTCATCTCCTGCTCCGAGGCAGCGATGCGGCCGGCGTAATCATCGTAGAAATTCTCGGGCAGCGGAAAGGTCACATCGTCGTAAAGACGCAGGTCGCAGGTATCGGGCATCCAAGTACGGTGCGGGGCCTTATGGTGCAGCAGGAGGCAGAATGGCTTGCTCTTGTCTCGTTTATTGTCCAGCCAATCAAGAGCCAGATCGGTCGTGATGTTCGTGGCGTACCCTTCGATCTGACGCTTCTCGCCGTTATCGATGAAGATGGGGTTATAGTAATCGCCTTGGCCTACGAGGATGTTCCAGTAATCGAAACCGGTAGGATCGGAGGTGAGGTGCCATTTGCCGATCATGGCGGTTTGGTAACCAGCTTTACGCAATAGCTTCGGGAAGGTCTGCTGCGAGCCGTCGAAGGTATGGGCATTATCGATGAAGCCGTTCTTGTGGCTGTGCTTGCCGGTCAGCATGCAGGCACGGCTGGGGCCACTGATGGAGTTGGCTACGAAGCTATTGGTGAAACGTACGCCCTCCTTTGCGATGCGGTCGATGTTGGGGGTTTGGATGTATCGCTTGTCGTAGGCGCTGATGGTTTGGAAGGAGTGATCGTCCGTCATAATGTAAAGGATGTTCATGGGCTTGGTGGGCTGCCCAGACGTATTCTCTTTTTGGCTACAGGAGGTGGAGGCTATCACCGCCAGACCTGTCAGAATGAATAGTTGATTTGTTTTCATGTATTCCGCATAGATTTATGTTGTCTTGATTGATTTTGCCTAAATACACTCAGATACAGACTTGTAGAGACGGGGCATGCCTCGTCTCTACAAGTGGTGATATTAACCTTGGTGATATTAGCCGAGGAGGTCTTTCAGCTTGCCTTCGGATTGCAGTTTCACGATCAGCTCGCCAAACAGGGTATTCGCCCAAGCGAACCACGAGCGGGTGTAATCAGAAGGATTGTCCTTATGGAAAGACTCGTGCATGAAACCCGTGCCTCCGTCCGTATCACGAAGCGTCTCGATGCAATACCGGATCTCCTCCTCATCGTTGGAAGTCGTGGCACGCATGATCAAGCTCATCGGCCAAATATAGTTGAAGCCGATATGCGGACCGCCAATACCCTCACCAGCCTTTCCTTTAAAGAAGTAAGGATTGGAAGAGCTCAACACCAAGCGACGGGTATTCTGATAAATCGGGTCGTCCACGTCCACGCACCCCAGGAACGGCAGGGCTAGCAAGCTTGGAACATTAGCATCGTCCATGAAAACACGGCTGCCGTAACCATCCACCTCGAAGGCGTATACCTTACCAAATTCCGGGTGCTCCACGATGGCATATTTCTTCACGGCTTCTTCTACCTCGTTGGCCAACGCCTCGCAACAACTAGCCAAGTCTGTATTATTTCTTACAGCACGAAGAACCTCAGCCACCTGACGAAGTGAGGTGATAGCGAACAAATTCGATGGAACCAAGAAGCCGAACAGAGTAGCGTCGTCAGAAGGACGGAAAGAGGAAACGATCAGACCCACCGGGTTCACCGGGCTACCCCAACCCTCATTCAAGAGAGTATCGCCTTGGCGATCCGTCACCCGAGAGAAACGGTACGGCCCAAGGTTGTCCTTGCGCTGTTGCTCACGGAAGGTACGGTAAACAGCCCCCATCGCCTGCTCCCATTTGCTGTCGAATACGGAGGTATCGCCTACTTCCTTCCAGTAATGGTACGCCAAGCGGATCGGGTAACAAAGCGAGTCAATCTCCCATTTACGCTCGTGAAGCTCTTTCTTCATCTCCGTGCGGTCGCTCTCCCACTCGCTCCCGGTAGGGCCTTCGTTGAAACCGTTAGCGTAGGGATCGATCAGTATGCAAGCAGTCTGGCGATTGATAGCACCGACTAGCATTTGCTGCAAGTCCTTATCCTTCTTCGCCAAGGTGACGAAGGGGTAAACCTGCGCCGAGGAGTCACGCAACCACATGGCATGGATATCTCCGGTGATCACGAACGTATCCGGCTTGCCGTCTACCATCTTGAACTCACAAGTCGTGTCCAAGGTATTCGGATAACAGTTCTCGAACATCCAAGCCAGCTTCGGGTCCTTGATACGGGCCTTGGAAACCTTTAGCAATTCCTCTACCGCCTTGGAGGTAAATTTACGTGCCCCAGGAACTGGGCGCTTGCTAACGTAATCGCCTGTCACCTTAGAGGCGATCGTGCTAAAACTCTTTTTATTGTCGGGCGTACTCACGGAGGAGTATACCTTCTCGCCAACCAACAGGCCGGCCAAGGAAATAGATCCTGTTTTCAAGAAATTACGTCTTGTAGTCATTTATATAGTTTTTATGGTATTATATTCCAGTGGCAAAGTTAAGAAAAAAATAAAGGCTCCCAATCCTTTTCGGACCGGAGCCTTCGCCAATTCAATAATTTCTTAAATTAGCCTAAATACGATTTGAGGAGCTTGCTACGAGTTCCTTGTCTTAATCTTCTGATTGCTTTTTCCTTGATCTGGCGAACACGCTCTCTAGTGAGACCAAATTTATCGCCAATCTCTTCCAATGTCATTTCCTGACAGCCAATACCGAAAAACATCTTGATAATCTCACATTCTCTTTCGGTCAGTGTAGCAAGCGCTCGATCAATTTCCTTAGCCAATGACTCGTTCATTAATGACCGATCCGCAATAGGAGCGTCATCGTTCACAAGCACATCCAAAAGACTATTGTCTTCGCCTTCCACAAACGGGGCATCCACGGAAATATGACGTCCGGACACCTTCAAGGTATCGGAAATCTTATCCACCGGGATATCCAATTCATCGGCAAGTTCCTCTGGAGATGGTTTACGCTCGTTTTCCTGCTCGAACTTAGAGAAAGCCTTGCTGATCTTGTTCAGCGAGCCTACTTGGTTCAACGGAAGACGCACGATTCTTGACTGCTCTGCCAAAGCTTGCAGAATAGATTGGCGAATCCACCATACAGCATAAGAAATGAACTTAAAACCTCTCGTCTCATCGAATTTCTCAGCAGCCTTGATCAAACCCAAGTTACCCTCATTAATAAGGTCGGGCAAACTCAAACCTTGATTCTGATATTGCTTAGCTACAGAAACAACGAAACGGAGATTCGCACGGGTCAATTTCTCTAACGCTCTACGATCTCCTCTTTTGATAGCCTGTGCCAATTCCACTTCCTCTTCTACCGTGATAAGATCTTCTCGACCAATCTCTTGAAGATATTTATCCAACGAAGCACTTTCGCGGTTGGTAATGGACTTTGTGATCTTTAATTGTCTCATTCAATTTGTTTAATTGAGAATACGGGGTGCAAAGATAACCATTTTTATTGAAAGAATTGGCTGGATGCACCCCACATCCAGCCAATTAAAAACCTTTAACAATCTTTTACACCTATAAGACTATAATCCTCGTTTATCTTATTCGGCAAGATCTATCGCATAGTACTTCGTGCGTCCGTTCGGATAGAAGCCTTTAATGAAGAGGCCTTGATCTTCCGTACGTCCTAGAAGTATGCTTTCCACAATCTTTTCCAAGTCTTCCGGAGCAGAGATCTTCTGGTTGTTTACAATCATAATAATGAAACCTTTCTTTATACCAGCGTCTTTCAGCTTGCCGCTGGTCAGACCGGTGACCTCGATACCATAACTAACACCCAACTTACGTTTCTGCTCGTCGTTCAATACCTTGAACGCTGCGCCCATAACCTCTGCGCTATCGCCTCCTTTCACGACCTTGGTGCTACCCTGTGCATTACGAAGTTCAACCGTGAATTTCTTCATGCTACCATTACGGTTGATCGTCAACTCTACCTTATCACCCGGACGGTATTTACTGATCTGCTCTTGCAAAGCGCTAGACGATTTGATCTTCACTCCGTTCACAGCTACGATCACGTCGCCCTTCTCGATTCCTGCTTCCTTAGCGGAGCTACGCTCGGCGAAACCACCTACGTAAGCGCCCTCGAATACTTTCACTTTTTCTTTCTCTGCATCGGGCACGTACTGCGGGTCTTGTATCAATACACCTAATACGGCACGCTGCACGGTTCCAAATTGTTTCAGGTCGTTAGCTACCTTACCGGCGATGCTGATAGGTACAGCGAAAGAGTATCCAGCGAAGTTGCCGGTCTCGGAGTAGATAGCAGTATTAATACCGACCAACTCTCCTTTCGTATTCACCAACGCACCACCACTGTTTCCTGGGTTCACAGCAGCGTCTGTCTGTATAAAGGACTCTATCTTGCTACGATCCTTACCACCGGCACCGATGTTACCACGACTCTTAGCGCTCACAATACCTGCGGTAACAGTAGAGGTCAAGTTAAACGGGTTACCTACCGCCAACACCCACTCACCTACTTTCAATTTCTCAGAATCACCAAAGGGGATCGTAGGCAAGTCGGTTGCCTCGATCTTGAGCAAAGCGATATCTGTTGTCGGATCGGCCCCTATAATCTTTGCAGGGAATTTCCGGTTATCGTTCAATGTAACCTCCAGTTCGTCAGCTCCGTCAATCACGTGGTTATTCGTGATGATATAACCGTCTGTAGAGATAATGACACCCGATCCGGCACCCACACGAGGCTGCTGCTGCGGACGTTGGAACCCTCCACGACCACCGAAGCCGAAAAAATACTCGAACGGATCCATGTATTGCTGACCGCCGTTCCCGTTAGAGGCTTGGGCGTTAGTCGTGGCCTTGATATGGACAACCCCGTGGATGGCGCTCTCGGCAGCCGTAGTGAAATCGATATTCTCGGCAGCTACGGTTCCATAATTTGTCAATCGGTACGGTTGCTTGAAGGTATTCTCAACTCCGGATACCAAATCCGCCGGACGTTGATTCTTATTCATCAGGTAAGTACTCGTTCCGATTGCGGCACCAGAACTAATGGCTGCTATTAGAGCTACACCAAGCACATTCTTCCAGATATTTTTCATACTTTTCTTATTTAATTAAACACTTAAATTTAACAGTTTCTTTACGGCAAAGAAAACTCAAAAATTGTGCGGATATTCCATTTCCATCGTATTTTTTATCACTTTTAACTAGGACTTACAAGGGCTTAACCGCACTTAACAGTACTGTGTATTGCAAAGTACCTTTTTAACAATTAAACAGCAGACGAATTGACAGTTGACACATGACAACTGACAGTCGGTTGCCGACAATCTACAATTTCTATTCGTATAAAAAAACACCTTGGGAGCAGAATATGTTTAAGGCTGAAAAAGAAAATGTTATCCTATCTTTCCTTTGCGTCTTCAAAATAATTGTCAACCACCGATCGTCAACTGTCAACTAAAATACCTATCTTTGCCCTATCGCAGTCTGCCGGTCTGTCGCTCACTTTCGGGTGTGAGGAAAGTCCGGGCAACATAGAGCACCATACTTCTTAACGAGAAGCTGTCCGTGAGGGTAGAGTAACGTAACAGAGAATAACCGCCGGCCTCGTCCGGTAAGGGTGAAAAGGTGAGGTAAGAGCTCACCGGATCCCGTAGCGATACGGGATGCCGTACGTCTTATGGGTTGTAAGGTCATGTATACCGGCGCATGTAGGATGGCTCGTCCGATGCCGAGGGGTAGACCGCTAAAGCTTACCGGCAACGGTAAGACAAGATAAATGGCAGACACCTCTTTCCAAAGAGGTACAGGACCCGGCTTATAGGTAGACTGCTTTTTTTATTTGCCAATTAAAATCATGTGCCAATATGCCTAAAAACAAGCCACGGGAAGAAAAGAAGCCTATTGGAGAACGGATCAGCGCATTATTAGCACGAACCATCCGTTTCGTCACTTACGACATTTGGCGGATTACCGAGAATGAAGTGAGTGGGTTGAAGGAGATTTATATCAATATCATCAAAACGATCATACTCGCCGTGCGGGGTTTCCAAAGCGAGAACCTACAAACCAAAGCATCGGCACTCACCTACAGCACCTTGTTATCTATCGTACCTTTGTTGGCCGTATTATTAGGTATAGCGAAGGGCTTCGGTTTTCAAGGGACAGTACGGCAGGAGTTGTTCGATTATTTCCCCGGACACGAGATGGAACTGAACAAGGCGTTCGAATTCGTGGAAAGCTATCTGGCGCAAACGCAAGGGGGAGTGATCATCGGGGTTGGTTTGATTTTATTGTTTTATACGGTGATCAACTTGATCTCGTCCGTAGAGGATACGTTTAACGATATCTGGCAGATCCAGAAATCCCGACCGTGGTACCGGAAGATATCCGACTATCTCGCCTTATTCCTCGTGTTGCCAGTGCTAATGACGGCATCCAGCGGTTTATCCATCTTCATGTCTACCTTGCAGAACTCGTTCTTGGGACAATACTTGTTTTTCACGCCACTCATGGAACTATTCTTACATATAGCGCCTTATATTATCACAACATTTGCTTTCACAGGACTGTACGTCTCCCTACCGAATACGAAGGTAAGGTTCATGAACGGGTTGGTGGCAGGCTTTATCGCCGGTTGCGCCTTTCAGTTGTTCCAATTCATTTATATCAGCGGGCAGATTTGGGTGAGCAAGTACAACGCTATTTACGGTAGTTTCGCCGCATTGCCTTTGTTGTTGCTTTGGTTGCAACTTTCTTGGTTGATTTGCTTGTTTGGCGCAGAGCTGTCGTACGCCTCCCAAAATGTGAAGAAATTCAGCTTTGAGAGGGACAGCAAGAATATCAGTCGCCGTTACAAGGATTTCCTTACCTTGCTGATCGCCTCGCTAATCATCAAACGGTTCGTGAAAGGCCCCCCCCCCTATACGGCAGACGAGCTATCCAACGCTTACCGCATTCCTATCCGCATAACGACGCAGATTTTATACCTGCTTACAGAGCTAAATATCATCATTGAGGTGAATTACGGGAATGATGACCGTGTGGCATATTATCAGCCGGCGATCGATGTCAATAAGATCACAGTCAGTTACCTGCTGACTCGCATGGACGAGTATGGTTCTGAGAACTTCAAGATTGACACGAGCCAGCTTTTCTGCAAGGAATGGAAAGCCCTACTAAAGACACGTGAGGACATGATAAAGGCAAACAATAATATCCTGTTGAAGGACCTATAGGGGTCTGAAAATCGAGAGTTGAAAATTGAAAATCAAGACGGGAAATAGGGATTTGACGAGAGGAGCGGTATGGAAGGTGATCCTGCGTTTCGCATTCCCTTTGCTGATCGGTAATCTGCTGCAACAGCTCTATAACGTGACCGACAGCGTCATTGTCGGACAGTTTCTAGGGAAAGAGGCGTTGGCGGCGGTATCGGCTTCTTTCTTCATCTATTACTTTATTATCTCACTGATAATCGGTATCGGAAGCGGTACATCGGTGGTGATCTCGCAATTTTTCGGGGCGAAGGAGTTCGATAAGGTACAGAAGACCTTCTCCTCTTTCTTTATCTTCATGTTGGTCGCTGGAGTATTGCTGTCCATAGCGGGAATTATTTTCGCCAAGCCGATGTTCAGGTTGACGAATACGCCAGAGGACGTGATCCCACAGTCGGTCGCTTATTTCAGGATCTATGTAGGGGGTACGTTCCTGTTCGTCACTTTCAATAGCATCATCTCCATATTACGGGGTGTCGGGGAGTCCGTGCGTCCTATGCTGTTTATCCTGCTTACCACGATTTTGAATATCGTTTTGGATTTACTCTTCATTGTCGTTTTCAAATGGGGAATTGAGGGAGCGGCACGGGCTACGATAATCGCCCAAGGGAGCGGCATGTGCATGGCCCTAGGCTACGTGAACAACACCCACCCCCTACTCTCTATCAAGAAACAGGATTTATTGTTCGATATGGGATTGTTCAAGGAAGGACTCCGCATCGGGCTTCCCACCAGCGTACAGCAATGCGCCATATCGCTCGGATTGATAGCCTTGCTGGGGATCGTGAACAGTTTCGGCACGGACACGCTCACTGCTTACGGGGCGGCAGGCAAGATCGACACGATCATCATCCAAGCGGTATTGACTCTCTCCGGTGCACTAGCTGCTTTCTGCGGGCAAAACATCGGAGCCGAACACTTGGACCGGGTACGTGACGGGGTACGATTCGCCATGCTTGTCAACCTACTGCTGGGTCTAGCGACCTTCACGGCCATCTATTTCTTCGGGGACAAGATGATGCTGGCTTTCACCAAGGACCCGGAAGTGATCCGGATTGGCAAGGAATATTTATTGATCATGGGAGGATTCTTTGTCATACACGGTGGCTTGAACGTCTTCAATGGGGCATTACGGGGAGCTGGCGATACCCTGTTCCCGATGGCAGTAAGCATCACTTGTCTTTGGCTGATACGCATTCCCCTCGCCTATTGGTTTAGCTCTATCTGGGGACGAAGCGGTATATGGTGGGCCATCGGCTCCAGCCTTTGCATCGGGCTTACAATCACCTATATTTATTATAAATTGGGATTCTGGAAGAGCAAAGGGCCCTTACGGAAGAAATAAGCATAGCTTATTATTCGTTTCCGTTGGGGTCGCATCGCCCGATCACTTGATTGAATAGAGAAAAAGCCCCAGGTCAATAACCAAAGGGCTTTCTTTTGTTGCGGAGGCAAGACTCGAACTTACGACCTTTGGGTTATGAGCCCAACGAGCTACCACTGCTCCACTCCGCGATATAGTCGCTATCATTTCCTGATTGCGAGTGCAAAGGTATATATTATACTCCAGACTTCCAAACTTTTTCAAGAAATATTTCCAATTTGTTTGCATATACCCTTCGCTATCCAGCAGTGAAGCCTTGTTTAACAGCAATTTGACACTAGAAATTTCCGACCGCATCAAAATCGAATGGTTCATATAAATGCAGACGATTTCTCAAAGATTGTATTTCCGCCTGCAAATTCCGCATCCGGTCCAGCATATGATGAATGGCCTCGATTCCCTCGATGTTAATAGACAAGTCGTAATACATACGTGTGTATTGTTCTAGATCAGGAAGTTGGGAAGAGAAGAGATACCTCTCTCCATCCGTAATATTAATGTCAATCAAACCTCCCTCTTCCAGCAAGATGATGAACGAAGGGTCTATATGGCATTTCTGGCAGTATTCACTGACAATAACTAAATCCGTTTGCATAATATACCTGTTTTTAATTTAGACTTTGTATTTCCCTGAACAACTCCTTCTGTTTCTCCGTCAAGTCGGTCGGCACCTCGATCAAGTACGTGACGATCAAATCACCAAACTGTCTCTCCTTCTTGTAAACAGGGAATCCCTTACCTTTCAACCGGACCTTCGTGTTGTTTTGCGTACCCGGTTTTACTTTCAGTTTCACCTTGCTATCCAAGGTATCGATAATCTGCTCGCCACCCAAAACCGCCGTATAGAGGCTCAAGGGAACGGTCAGGTATAGATCATCTCCTACCCGTTTGAAACGGCTGTCGTCTGAGATAATGAACGTAATGTACAAATCCCCGGCAGGACCTCCATTCATCCCCGCCCCGCCTTGGCCTTTCAGCTTAATGGTTTGCCCATTGGCTACGCCAGCGGGAACCGTGATACGCAAGTTATTGCCGTTCACGGTAATCACCTGCTTATGTGTCTTGGCTGCATCCATCAAGGACAAGTGCAATTCGGCCGTGTAATCCTGTCCACGAAACTCATGATTAGAATGATTGCCACCACCCCGGCGGGAACCGAACATAGACTCAAAGAAATCTGAGAAACCGCCACCAAAGCCGCCCCCCTGCTGACCGTACTGCTTCCGTTGAGCCTCGAACTCATCCACATGTTTCCAATTCTCCCCGTACTGGTCGTATTTCTTACGCTTTTCCGGATCGCCAAGCACCTCGTTCGCTTCATTAATCTCCTGAAACTTACGATGGGCGTCGGAATCGTTCGGATTCAAATCAGGGTGATATTTCCGAGCCAACTTTTTATAGGCTTTCTTAATATCATCCTGAGAAGCGTCCTTATTCACCCCCAAAATCTCGTAATAATCGATATAGGCCATAATCTGATATATTTTAGTCTATTTTTCTCATATAATATAACAATAAACATACCAAGAATAGTTTTGGTTAGTAAAAATTCACTTAAAACGTTTTTTTATCGTACACGCACGGAATTAGATTGTTTGTAAATAAAAAAGGCTCTAGCCGGGATCATCAGATACCGCTAAAGCCTTTATGGATAGGAAATTCTTCGAACCTTATTTAAACTGCATCATCTTGCTGATATATTTCCCGACAATATCGAACTCTAAGTTTACGACCGTACCTTTCTCAATCTGGCAAAAGTTCGTGTTATCGTGTGTATAAGGGATGATAGCGACTTGGAAGCTGTTTTGCAGGGAGTTGCATACCGTCAGGCTGACACCGTTCACGCAAACGGAACCTTTCTCCACGGTCATATACCCCTGCCGAGCCATCTCCTTGTCAAAAGCATACTCGAACGTATAGTACCAGCTGCCGTCCACCTCCTTCACCTCTGCGCAAACAGCGGTCTGATCCACGTGTCCCTGTACGATATGCCCGTCCAAACGGCCGTTCATCAACATGCTACGCTCCAAGTTCACCTTATCACCCACTTTCAGGTTCCCGAGGTTCGAACGTTCCAAGGTCTCCTTGATAGCGGTAACCGTATACGTATCTTCCGTCATGCTTACCACCGTAAGGCAAACGCCGTTGTGAGCCACGCTCTGATCTATTTTCAGTTCATTCACGAATGAGCACTTCATCGTCAGATGAAGGTTTCCTTTATCGGATTGGAGGGCTACTACCTGAGCCGCTTCTTCTACAATACCAGAGAACATAATCAAATTATTTTTAGTTCGTACTCCCAAAACTGTTATTTATTCATGGGCAAAGATAACGCCTTTAAGGTAATAAGCCCGATAAAAAGGAAGTTATTAAATGTTTTTAATTTACGATAGAAACCAGACCTTATTCATCGTCCAAAGAGATCAAATCGTAGCATTTGCTTCCCAGATCTAACGGTTCTGCATCTCGTATATCATTATAAACCATTCCTAAACATTCCTTAAAGCCACTTGTTCATAAATAGATTATCCTAAAATAAACATAGATCTTATGGAATAAAGGCCTTATTTTTAAACAAGTGTTATTACCTTTTATGATATGCTTAACAATCAAAACCTCTGCCTAAAGCTATCCACCGGATTCGACGTGGCAGCCCGGTAGCTCTGAAAAAAGACAGAGACAAACGAGATCACGAGGCAGAATAAACCGGCGGCGATAAATATCAGCGGACTTAAACTGATACGGTATGAATAATCGGACAGCCAATCCCGCATGAAATATATAATAATCGGTACGGCAATCACGAAAGCGATCAGCACATAGTTCAAGAACGTGAATACGAGCTTAACCAATATCTCCCGATTGCTGGAACCAAATACCTTTCGTACGGATACCTCCTGCGAACGCTGTTGGATAAAATAAGTGGACATTGCCAATAAGCCTAGCAAAGAAATAAGGATAGCAATTACTGAGAATATGATTACGATCTTTGCCAAACGGATTTGCGAGTCGAATGATTTTTGTAAACGCTCATCCATGAAGAAAGCCTCAAACTCAAGTCCGGTCACTTTCTCATACACTTTACCGATAGCCTCCTTTGCGGCGAAAGGATCACCTTGTGTCTCGATCAAGATCATCCAAGGATCTTCATTATCTTTCAAGAAACGGAACATGACGGGGTTCATCCCTGTCGTCACATTTCCAAAGCAATAGAAATCCCGGACGATACCCGCTATCGCTATCGGCCTTTCGTGCCTATCCAACATAAAAGAGGTCGCATCCTCCGATAAGTTCATCTCACGCATCGCTTGCTCGTTTAGGAACCAGCCCTCTGTCGTTAAATGGTTATCACGCAAAATCTCCAATCCCAGCATATCGTAACAATCCTTATCCATAACGAATTGCTGGAAAGATATATTTTGCCCCTGATAAGTAGAAGTCCAGTTATTACTACCGAATAAAGGCAATCCTTGAGTCTTCCCGACCCTATCTACGCACGACAAGCCTTTCAGCTCACCGACAAAAGCAGACAACAGCCTTCCGTCTACCGAGTTCATGGCCAACAAATTCTTCGTATTATATCCCACAGGAGCGTTGATCATATGAACAATCTGGCTAACCATCACGATAGAGGCTGCGATCATCGTGATCGTGATCACATTCTGGAATACGATAAAGAACTTGCTGAATACCATTTTCGTCTTAGCCCGGAACGTACCCCTTACCACCTCGATCGGTTTAGAAGAAGAAATAATGATAGCGGGCAGCAAGCCGGATAAAACTCCCACGACAACCGTTAATGAAACCAGAGCCAATAGCCAGACAGCTCTACCCAATACATTCATATCGACACGTGTCTGCAATAAATCATTGACAAACGGCACGACCGCCAGCGCAAGGAGAACCCCGATAATCAAAGAAATAAACGTAAGTAAAGTGGACTCCAGCATCAAACGCATGAATAACTCACCCCGTGAAGATCCCAAAAGGCGCCGGGTAGCCATCTCCTTCGCCCTGAAACCTGCTTGGGCAACCGTCAAGTTAATATAATTGATAACCGCAAAAATCAAGATAAGAAGACCTACGGACATTAGCACGATCACGAAACGCCAATCTCCCTTTCGCAAAGAAGAGTAAGAAGCGGCTTTCGCAAAATACTGCTCACTAAGTGGCAATATGCGTACCTCTTTTGCCGTCCCATATTGATACGGCCAATAAAACGACTTGAACCAATTGGCCATATCCTCCGCACGAGAAGGGAAATCACTACCCTCACGCACCAAGACAAAAGCCGATGTACTTCCGGCATTCCCCAATTGATCCGGAGCCAACGACCAGTTCAAATACCGGACCTGCTCCCAACGCACGATCACATCGGCTTCGGGAATAGAGGAATGAAGTAAATCCTCCACCACCCCGTTTATAGTAGCCGATATGGTATCGCCCACCACCAACTGCCGTCCCATCGGATCATCCGTTCCGAACATCTTACGGGCGAACGAAGAGGAGACCACCGCATAGTTCCCGGCGGCCAACGCTTGCTCACGAGTGCCTTGTAGCAACCGGAAATCAAAGAAATCGAAGAACGTAGAGTCTGCGAACATCACGTTTGCCTTCAGTTTCCGATCACCGGAAACGGTAACGATGCCGCCAAAATTACCCGCCACTACCGGACAAACTTTCTCTACCTCCGGATAGCGTTCCTTGATCTTATAAGGAATGGCGGCTCCGGTAGCCATCCAATTCTCATTCCCGACCAGATAGATACGATCCGCCTTGGTATGGAATTTATCAGTCGACATCTCCTGTACCGTATAGACCGCTATCAATAACACAAACATCAACGATACGGACAAACCAAACACGTCTATCAGCGTATAAGCCTTATTCCTTCCGAGAAACTTAAAGAAGGACTTAAAGTTCAATAAATTATTCATGAATTATAAATTATCAATTTTCTATTATCTATTTTCAATCACTCAGATTTCAAGCAGTTCACCGGATTATCATTAGCCGTCTTGCGGGCATCCAGACAGACCACGGAATATATAATCAATAAGACACATACGCCACAACCCAAGAATATGTACCATGACAAAGGAACTTTTTCCGTGAATTGCTCTTGCCACTTTTGCAAGACAAAGTATGCTATGCCACCGCCTAATACGACCGCATAGATACAGATATACCCGATATCCTTTATGAACAACCTCAATATATTCCATAAGGTAGCCCCATTCACCCGGCGGACAGCGATCTCCTTACGACGGCGGCTCACCTCATCATTCGTATAGCCAATAAGCCCGATCAACGTAACAAGAAGCGTGACCAAACCTCCGATCATCACGGAATCTCGGAATTGGCGGGAGTCCTTATATAAATCCATGATCTCGGAACGGAAAGAGATAGCGTTCAAGTCACGATCCGGAAATGTCTCGGATATCTTCTGCTGTAAACGAGCCATATGATCATTGGCCAGCTCATGGAACTTTACCTGCAAGGTGTACATGGGCTCATGAGTATAGAATAACACGGAAGGACGCATATCCTGGCTCGAGATTCCTCCCAAACGGATATTCTCATACACACCGCAAATCGTAAATGGCTCTCCGTTCCTGCTATGCTCGGTAATACAGATAGACTTCCCTATCACGTCATCCGTCCAACCAGCCACCAATTTCATCTTCTCCACGAAACGACGGTCTACCATGACCTCTCTCGAATTGCTTACGTTCTCCGTGAACGAGCGGCCTTGGATCACGGGAATCTCCATCATGTCCAAATATCCGTTACCTACCTCATACAGATCGGCGATATTAAAAAGCTCTCGCTCCTCACCCGGTAAAAGAATATTATTACCGGAAGCATGCTCGAAAGGCAATTGATAAACGGTGGTAGCCGCAACGACTCCCGGAAGCCGCATCACCTCATCCAGAATCTTGGCACGGGAGGTAGAGTCCACTCCGGCTAATCTACAGTAGGCAAGGTCCTCATAGGCATATCCCGGACGGTCGTTCACCATAAACGTATATTGACGGGCAACGAAAACAAGCATCGTCACCAAAAAACCCGTAGCTACAAACTGGACAAGCAACAAGACTTTCTTCCAGATACGCTTATTCTCCCGGTAATTACGGAAAGCGGAGGCCACCGGGACCCGGGCGTATAATGATCCCGGCATAAAACCGGATACGAAAAACACCAAGACACATATTCCCAATAAGAACAAGCTGCCATTGGACAAGAGCAAGGAATCTAACGAAGTCGCCAGCAACTCCTCCACCGTACCTCTAAATGCAAGGATCAGCAATAAGGCCAAGATCAGTGAAAGCACTATATGCACCAACGCCTCACCAAACATCATACCATGAATATTATTCTCACTCGCTCCATAACATTTATGGACAGCCACCTCCTTCGAACGATTTACGATAGAAGAGATCACGATCAAGACATAGTTCATCACCGCCGTAAAGATCAAAGCGAAGGCCAGTAAGGAAAGTATCCATGTCATTCGCTTGACTTGCGGCAACTCCTTGTGTAAGCCATCCAGCTCATGAAACGAGAAACCAATGTTAAACCCTGTCTTTTGCTGTTCCTCCGGAGGGAAATAAGAATTCACGAACGTATGCACCTGTTCCTCCAAAGCTAAAGGATTCACCCCCTTGTGTAATTTCACGTAGCTTATGTAACGATCATTTCCCAACATATTAGTAGGCGAACCCTCCCACATGAACCGACCCGCCGAAGCCATAGAAACAATCACATCGTAACGGGAATGAGAATTTTCCGGAACTTCCTCAAAAACGCCACCAATAGTCATAGTACGTCCCGGCGAACTGTCTACCGTGAAGTTTTTCCCGATAACATCGCCCCTGATATTTTTCGCTATACGACTTGATACCAACACGTACATCGGGGTGGAAAGAACCTCTTTCGCATTTCCGATCAGCATAGGACGAGGAAGAATATCAAAGAAACAACTATCCGCTATGATACAACGACCGGAGTATTTCATCTTGGTGTCGGTCATCGTAAAGGTCCAGTCTCCAAAACTCGTGTATCGGGTGACGGTCTCGATCTCAGGTATCTGTTGTTGCATGGTCGGGACAATGCCACCGCTTGTTTGCGGATAATCCTTCAACTCCCCTCCATTTTGCTGGTATTTCGCCCATACTTGATAGACCCGGTCTCTATCCGGATAAAAATCATCATACGATTGTTCGAAATAGACTTTAGCGATCAATACCAAACCTACCGCTAAACCGATTCCCAACGATACGATTTTCATCACGTTATGCCGCCCTTTCTTAAAAATGGAACGAATGGCGATTAGTATGTTTTTCATATTATATCGATTTTATTCCAGCACCAGCACTTCATTATCCTTATAACTCTCATAACTGGACACAATCACCTTCTCACCGGCTTCCAGACCTTCAAGAACCTCATAATATTGCGGGTTCTGACGACCGATCTTGATAGAACGCCTGTAAGCTTTCTTTCCATCCGGATCAAGAACAAATATCCAACTTCCACCCGTACTCTGGAAGAAAGTTCCCTTCGGGATAATGATACTCTCGGTAGGTTGCCCCAGCTCCAAGTTGATATAGTAGGTCTGTCCGCTACGGATATTATCCGGACGCTCGCCCGTGAAAACGAAATCCGTACGGAACTTACCATCACGAACCTCGGGATAGACCTTGCGTACCGTTAAATCGAAAGAAGAACCTTGACGCTCGAAAGCGGCGCTTAGGCCCGGTTTCACACGATCTATATAATGCTCGTCGATCATGGCCTCGATCTTATAATCGGAAAGGTCGTTAATCTGACCGATCTTTTGTCCCGGATTGATACTTTGCCCCAATACGACATCCAACAGTCCCAACTCACCGTCGATCTGGGAACGGACATTCAGGTTTTCCTTACGCTCGCGTATCAACAGGATATTCTTCCGCATGTTCGCTAAACTGGCCTCCATCTCATCCATCTGGATCGTGCGGGAGATAGAGTCTTGGCGCAAGCGCTCGGTAATCAAGGCGTGCTTTTGAGAGGCCAACTCGAAGTCCTCCTTCGCTTTCAGATAATCCTCCTTGGCGATCAAGTTCTCTTTATATAACTGTTCTTGTTGATTAAACGAACGGCGGGCCCGGTTCATGTCCATATCGTATTGAAGTTTCTCCATCTGATTGGTCAGCTTATCCTGCTCCATGGTAACCTGCGTATTACGAAGGAAGTTCTGCTTCTCCGCCAACTCAGCCTCAGCGTTCAATATCTGCAAATCCAGATTTGAGTTGCTCAGACGAACAATAATATCGCCTTTCTTCACCTGGGCGCCTTCTTCCACGACTTTCTCCTGCACGATACCTCCCTCCTCGGGGCTAAGCTGCACGACCGTGATAGGTTGCACCTGACCATCCATACGAAAGAAGTCGTTGAATTGCTCACGGGTCACATTACCAATGCTAATTCCTCTCGCATCCACTTTCAACGTAGAAGCATGATCACCAAAGATAATCCATCCCAACAAGATAACGAACAACACGCCACCCGCTACATAAGGAATATGCTTCTTCTGAAGACCTTTCTTTTTCTCTAATTGTATATCCATCGTATTCTATATTTTTTATTATCATCTAAATTCTATGTTCTCAATTCTTATTCATTGATAAGAGGCTTGCCCTTATAATAATCCACCAGCTTGCTTTTCAATAAGTACATCAATCGCTTTTGAAGCAGATTAGCCTTGGACTCCAACAGTGTATTTGCGCTTGTCTGTACATCCAGCGTGCTCATCAGGCCTTCCTCGTACTTCCGTAGGGTAACACGATAAGCCAACTCATCCGATCTCACCTTCTTATCCATCTGTATGGCCTCTTTAGCGTATCCCTCACGATCCAAGACAGATTGCTCTACCGCTGTCTGCAACTGGCGAAAGACCTCTGTTCTTGTCTCCCGAGCGATCCGCATATTGTTACGGTAACGACGAGCGTTCGTTAGTCTGCTCAAACCATCAAACAAGGGAAAGCTAAGGCTAAAAGAGACATATTCACCACGGTTATTCTTAAACTGATCCTTGAAACCTTCCGGGGCATTATCAGACTTCAGATTCTCGAAATAACTCGTAGAGATTCCGGCATTCAAATAAATACTCGGCAACAACTTTCCTTTATAAATACGATATTGGTATTTACTTTGCGTTAATTGATACTCGGCTTGCAAGGCGGTAGGGTTATTCCCGGACGCATAGGCGAAAATCTCCGCCACGTTCTCTACTTCCGGGACATAATTGATATCCGGTAATAAAGTATCCACCTCCAGTTCTAAATCAGAGGGATAATTCATACATTCCCTCAAGGTAAGCAAGGCCGTATTGAAAAGATTCTGCTGGTGGGTCAATGTATAATCATCGGCCGCTACTTGAGCCTCGAATTGAGCAACATCCGCTTTCCCTTTCAAACCCAGCTCTTCTTGCCGGCGAGTCTTATATAAGGTACGGTTACTCTCCTCCAATTTCTCGGCCGCCATACGAATCGTTCCTTTATAATACACCACATCCATATAAGCCTGCATGGTTTTCATCGCTAAATCATCTTTCGCTTTCTGGATGTCATTAACCCCCATACGGCGATTGGATTTTGCCATCAACCATTGATTGATCAGCTGTCCGCCCGTAAAAATAGGAATAGAAGCATCGAGGCCATAGTTATTATTAAACGTAGAAGTATTCTCATAGGTATTGGTCGCCGGGTCAATCGAACGGCCAAAACTATATTGCGCTCCGACCTTAGCCGATGCCGCAGGGAAAAAAGAAGCTATGGCGGCATTCCGTTCCGCCTTATACGTATCTGATGTATAAACTTGCTTTTTAACCGACGGGCTGTTTTCCACGGCATAGCGCATACATTCATCCAAAGTCCAAAGTTTCTCTTGGGCCACCGTTGCGGTAGCGAAACTGAGAGAAAGAACTGTTGTAAGTAATATTTGTTTCATTGCTCTATTATTTTCTACCTAAATAATAGCAAAGAACGTGCCAAAACACATAAACAACTAAACAACAATCAGATAACAAAAAGCCATTCTTTTAGAACTGTCCAATATTTTGACAATGCTGTCTAATTGTTTGACAGTATTCCCACTTTGATACGTAAGAGCGTCTCCTCTTCTCCCTAAGCAAAAAGCACTCTACTCCTATATGAATTCTTTCCCGATAACCTATGAATTCTTATACGCATACTGTATAATTCTACAAACCACGACGTGGTCTGTACAGATCAAGGCGTGGAATATACAGATCACGCCGTGGTCTATATATTCCACGGCGATAATCAGGAAATAGATGAGATAGTAATTATATTTGTATATAGTAAGAAGAATGTTTTTTACTTGAAGATACGAACAATTGTTTTGATTACAATCGTTGACTATCCTTTAGATCTAAGAACAAGACAAAAAAAGGGAAACAGTCGAAAATCAACTGTTTCCCTTTTACCAAGTCGGGGTACCAAGATTCGAACTTGGGACCCCCTGCTCCCAAAGCAGGTGCGCTAACCGGACTGCGCTACACCCCGTTTT
>ERZ778496.1125-NODE-1125-length-20597-cov-18.327524_pt1 | contig 20597 bp, 17 predicted proteins | sample MGYA00433099_ERZ778496 | MGnify/ENA primary metagenome ERZ778496 (study PRJEB29527, sample SAMN07138962) | mouse gut metagenome | material: feces | host: mouse | place: China:Nanjing | collected 2016-01-25 ... | reverse complement strand
TTTATTTATTTTACCGAATTTTTAACATCTCAAAATAAGTTTAGACAACTTCAATTTATTTCTTAAACGCTGCCTAATCTTCTCATCACTTATTTGGAGTGAATGTTCCATTCCTATGCAGTTTTCCCTTCACTCCATCTTTTGAAACTAACATAAGGCTGTCCTTATCGAAATAAAGCAAATACGATGATGCTTTTGTATAGACAAACGGGATAATCGTCTTTCCTTGCTTATCTACAAATCCGAGCTTACTATCTTTATAGGAACTGCCCTTTTCCACCGGTGCCACTCCCATTGTATATGGATATACTATTAAATTTTTAGCTTCTATTTCAAAAAGGTCCTTTCCGCTTTTATCTACTGCCGTCCATTTATCTGTCGAACCACTCTGCGACTTCCACCAACCTATGCCTTCTGAAAAATTTTCCACACCACGATACTTAGATTTTCTTTTAAATAAAACATTCCCTTTGTTGTCAATCACAGAATAAACATCATTCCTATAATCTGATTCCGATAACATTGCCCATGCCACTTTATCAGAAAAACTAGATATATCACAAATTTCTCCAATCTTCAATTTAGCACCATCATAATCATATAGTTCATACCGAATATACGGATATTTATCAGATGTTTTTTTAGCAAGAATCACACTATCACCTTTTATCCTAAAATAGTCATAATCTGGAGATATAACATTCCCATATTTATCAAGTAGCACTTCCTTTTTATCCTTCTTCTCTGCAACAAACACTTTTGCATCATCAATTGAATAACTAGGATACTCAATTTTCTTATATGGCTGTTTATTTTTAAGAATACCTTGCACAAATAAGTTGTATTCTGAGCCATTTTCATCCTGTTTCCCAAGTATAGCAACATCATTACCTGTCTTTCTCACATCAGTATAAGCCGGTTCAACCACTCTCTGAACAGAATCTGTTACATAAGCTACTCCAATCAAGTTTTTTTTCTTGTCATAAAGTTTCCAATGATTCCCTATCGGTTTAGATGAAATTGAATCATACATAGCCTTTACCAGCAATTCCTCATTATTATATCCTATTCCATACTTACCATTCACCTCTTGAACTGCAAGTTTCTTGGTCATACACCATGTAAATATGAAACTTCCAAGCCACCCTACAATTACAATTACTACAAATATACCGCCTATTGTCTCAGATGTTGAATCATTTCCCTTCAAATTTTTCCATATCTTCTTGACCTTATATCCAACAGTTCCCTCAAGCTCCTTTTTAAGTCTCATGTTTTCACGACTCAAATTATTCTTTGAAGATACCAACTGATCATATTGACTCTTATTAACGACTATTTGGTATAATTTAATCCCATACTTGCCGATTCGCACATTACCGCAATTCGCGCAATAATTACCCTCATCAGGATTCTTACAACCACAACTACCACACTCCCACATAATATCTATAATTTAATATTACTTGATTCCTAAACCTATAATTTTATGTCTTATTACAATACACTAATCGTCGTATAACGTATTATTTAATACTATTAAGCAACCATTCAAGAGTTGCCCCCTTAGATACATTTAAAGCCGCAAATCTTGCACCTTTTGATACTTCAATAGGAGAATAACCTAATTCTTTAATATCAATATCACTCATTGGCGTACTAATATCATACAATACACGATCTACTGGTCTATTGGGTCTTTGGGAAGGGAATATTATCTCTTCCTCGTTGTCATTAAATTTTCCATATTTGATATTAAATAACTTAACACGACGTCCAGATGGTCCACCATTTATAAGATTTCTTGCTGAATTAAGTATTGAATCCAAATTATCTTGATATGAGCTATAATATGAATCCGATAACGAACCATTTGTTATGTGTACTACAATTGGTGTCAAAATATCCTCACCCATACCTCTCTTATTTTTACTCTGAATCATATCCCGAATATCCCTTTTTGCAGCATCCAAACCCTCCGACATAACACAATCGTATTCTGTCTTAAATTCTGCATTCTTATCAAATATCGGAATCTTTCTTTTTCTTCTCTCAATAAGTTTTTTTGCCAAATCTTCCATCCGCATATCTTTCCAGATAACTTTCACTGACGTATTATACCCTATTACTGTCATAGCCACTCGCTCCTTAATTCGAGTTCCTTGCACACAAATTGAAATCATTCTCATAAATGTTCTTTCCAATGCATCTATCAAGTCATCAATCTTCTCTTTCATCCCATCTGATAGATCAATTAGATATACTATATACCCTGGAGTACGAGTACACCAATACTCATAATTTCTTTCCAATGACATATATAGCGATTCACCACAATGAGCACAATATTTTGAACCTTCAGGATTTTCAAATCCACATTTTTCACACGTTATCATTGTTCAGAAAAGTCAAGAGTTTACATTAATTGGAATTATCTTCACTTTAGCACCAAGATTTTCAAAATCGCTCTTTAATTTCATAGCTTTTGAATAATCAACATTATAAAACATTGTTAATCCATCGCTATGTGTCAAACAATTATTTGCGATCGAGATTGAATCTTTTAATTCTAATCCTGTTAAATATTTTATCAGTTTTATTATCTGCAATTTCGCAGGACCCTCTGCGGATATTAAGTTAACATTATATCCACTATTTTCCACTTTATCAGAATCTACAGAATATCCTTCTCCTTGAGATAGGATTTCTCCACAGTTTGCACAATAATTAGCTGATTGCGGATTTATACAACCACAATTTTTACAAGTCTTATTCATATTTAAAAACAATGTTTACAAACCTCTGCCATGACAGTTTTTATATTTTCTTCCACTTCCACACGGACATGGATCATTACGACTTATCATCGCTCGTGAAATCCAATCCTGCTCTATTTCCCCTCCGCAATTAGCACAAAATTTGGCTTCTTCCGGATTCTCAAAACCACATTTCTTACACTTCATATTCTTATCTTAATTATTATCTTAATTCTTATCACATATTTCTACCCAAACTGAAGACGTTCTGCACCACACATTATACAGAACTTATGCGACGGATTCGGAAACTTATATCCACACTTTATACAATAAGGGACAAGCCTAACAGCAGGTTTCTCTATTTCAATATCTGCAATTGACTTTACAAGATCCAATCGCGCGCCTATTGACTTTCTCAACTCTGCAAGAAGGCTCTGAATCTTGCTATCTTTTATCCCATTGCAAACTTTATAACCTTTTGAAGATATAAATGCAGAATCTGTCATCAAATCCATTCCTTGAAACAGTAATTCCTTATCACCAATATAACCGGAATCCTCCTGAGCAAGTCTTCCATTCTTAGCATAGCAAAGCAACGAAAGATAAATCACCTGTTGTGAAAAGTTATCCAACCAATTCGTCAAATATCTACTTGACGACCTACGCGGATGCTGATAGCCTGCTGTGCCCATAGTGGTTTGCAAAACATTACTTGCCATTCCCGGAACAAAAAATGAATCATAGTCAATCAGCATTAGAGTTCCATCATTCCTAACCATGATATTATCTCCGGATAGATCACCATGAGAAATACCAAGGCTTTTCATTGACTTTGCCATCTCCAAAAACTGGGATGCAACCTTTGTTATTGCTGCTGAATTATTACGGTTATCCTTCACATAAGAATGTAATGTCTTTCCATGCACCCAATCCATGACAACACCCGGTATCTTTTCTCCAGAGTCAAGCCTTAACGCCTCATCATAATATTCATAATTCATAACGTATGGGCATCGCCGACTTTTAAAATAATTAGATACCGTCTTTACCAAATTAATATCAACAATGTTGTACCACACTCGCAGACATTTATCGGGTATGGATTTACGCACATGTTTCAATGGATAGACAATACAGAAACTACCTGCATATTGCTCATACAATGTATAAGCTCCATCAATTGGACTATAGCCATCAAGCGATTTAGGCAATATTCTGCCCGGTTTCCCTATTGCATCCTCTATTTTAGGAATTTCTATACTTTTCATCTCTTACTTTCTAAGATTTTTAAATACCAACATCTAATCAATCCACATCTTAATAGTTGCCGATACAATTTTTTTCTCCAGATCGTTTCTATGCAACATTTCTGTTCCGAATGTACTTCCGGTTCCGATTCCTTTGGCTCTTCAGGTTCAACTTCTGGTGCAGACTCCTCCGGCTCTTCAGGCTTAACTTCCGGTCCCGATTCCTTTGGCTCTTCAGGTTCAACTTCCGGTGCAGACTCCTCCGGCTCTTCAGGTTCAACTTCCAGTGCAGACTCCTCCGGCTCTTCAGGCTTAACTTCCGGTACCGATTCCTTTGGATCTTCCGGTTCAACTTCCGGTGCAGACTCCTCCGGCTCTTCAGGCTTAACTTCCGGTGCAGACTCCTCCGGCTCTTCAGGCTTAACTTCCGGTGCAGACTCCTCCGGCTCTTCAGGCTTAACTTCCGGTACCGACTCCTCCGGCTCTTTAGGCTTAACTTCCGGTGCAGACTCCTCTGGCTCTTCCGGCTTAACTTCCGGTGCAGATTCCTCCGGCTCTTCAGGTTTAACTTTCGATTCAGATTCCTCTGGCTCTTCAGGCTGAACTTCCGGTACCGACTCCTCAGACTGAGACTCTTGTTCCGATTGTTGCGCTTTCTCTATCAGATCCAATATAATCACACTCTCATCGTCATCTTTCAAACGACCGGCATCGTATTCCTTCTGAACAAAATTCTCAAATTCATCATCATCTGCAAGTGAATACAACTGATTAATTGCATCATCTTTCTCATTTAGACGATCCACAAACCATGCACTCATTGCATCACTCATAATCACAATCCTTTTGGGACGCACCTTGCAACATCCCTCCTGTATTTTCCCGACCATTTTACCATTCGAGAAAATTTGAGATGGATGGTTGCCAAATGCCACAGTCAACCGCCCGTCAGCATCATGATTCACGGGATCGCTTGTTAGGCAATCATACGAACCATCATCATATATCAGAAATATACAACTGTCACCAATCACTCTCCAAGTAATCGCATCCCCGATTACCTCCACCCCTGCGAAAGTGGCAGAACCGGTAACAAACTCCTCCTCTGCACACTCCTGTATCATTCTACCGAAATCATCCAGGCTGTCAAGATATACGCTTCTCTCCTCTTGAAAACGGTCAGGGATTTGTTGAGAAGGGAATGGCTCCTCCATACCCTTCTCAACAAATAATTTTGTCAATAACCCTGATATTATATGAGGAAGAAACGAATTTGAGACACCATCACTCAAAGCATATCTGTGGATTGTATCATCCACACTGATGCTATCCTGATTATCCTCTACATTCTCCCCACGTTTATGGGTAGTGAAATATTTAGATATAACTTCCATCGGCATTACTACCATTATCCAACCCTTGTGTTGATCCAAATTCTATCAGACTAACCAGTTTACCAGGTTCCTTAATATTTGAAACCATATAATGCGCCCCCTTTTTTGAGCCAAATGTTACCCTTGTCTGACCGACAGTATCATCATCCATCTCAGAACTTGCATTATACATGAACTGACCTACTGGATCGGATGGCCTTTCGGAAGGGAATATCACTGTGGAATCTGTTTTAGAAGGATCATGATGGATATTAAAAACCCTCACATTCCCATCCGGAGTCGATATATCCATTAGGGCCTTTGCTGATTTTTCTGTTGCGGCAAACACCTCCTGCCATGTCTTACCCGCACCCTCGTATGGAGAGCCATCCGTAATGTTGATCACTATCGGTGCCGGTATTGCTGTGCCAGCCTTTCTTCTTTCCGCAATCCATCTCTCTATATCCACTCTTGCAGCATCAAATGCCTTTGCCATAAATGTTTGATACTCTGGTTTAAATTCTTCAGTTTTATCAAACAATGGCATTCCGCTGCGTCTTTTATCCAAAACCAAAGTGGCAATTTCACTGACACTTTGGTTATTCCATATAGTTTTCACAGTGCTATTATAACCTATAATAGTTACCGAAACACGCTCCATGACCACCCTGCCCTTTGTGCATCTCGCCACAATAGTACGGAACACTGTATTCAGCACGTCAATCGTATAATCTATCTTATTCTCCATTGAGCCGGAAAGGTCAATAAGATATACAATATGTCCGGGAGTTTTTGATCCCCATAATTGTTTATATGCCATAATATTTTCGTTTTATATTTTATGTTTATAAATTTAAATTATCAAAATCAAAATCCGGCACATTCACCGTAAACTGTGCCTTACCGATACTGAATACATATCCATCATAAAGTTCAATTCCACTCTTCCCAATCAACGAACCATTCGACCTACGAACCTGACCGGATGTGTCGAATAACGTGAACCTGCCACCATTCTCCTCAATCCGCAATTGCGCTCCGGAGAGTTGCCTTTGTGCCGCTGCTGCATCTTTCGCAGCACGCTCAATCTCTCTCTGCAGGCGTTCATTCTCCGATCTAACTTGCCTCAATTCCCGGTCATGTTCTCTTCTCTGAGTCTCATTCGCTGACTCAAGTTGCTCTGCTTTCCTACGGGAAGCTGCATCATCTGTACGCACCTTACGCAACTCATCCTCCTTGCCGGATATCTCATTCCGCTTCTGCTGAATCTCATTTTGAAGAGATGCTATTCTCTGTTGATTCTGCACATCCTTATCCCGCAATTCCTTCATTTTTGAAGTCTGACGGTCATATAGATCCCTCAATGACGATGGTGCGTTTTGCGGCAGACGCACAAGCACCCAACCACATTCCTCGCATTGATTGCCGCTCATCTCCTTTCCACACACCTTGCATATAATTTTTGCCATATTTCTATCTATGTGTCTATCTTGTTTCGTTATTCATATTTTCCCATACATCCAGAAATTGCCGGATATCCACAATCAGTTTGGCATTTACCTCTGTGAAAGCACCTTGCAACAGACCGATAACTTTAAAATCATCAGCCCTCATAACCGGACCTCCGGAACATCCATGATCTGAATTTATATCCGACATATATGCCTCAAATTCCCTGTCGGCATATTGACGCAATTCCTCCACTGCCGTTATCGTAGAGGTGCAAGTATTGAACGTTGTCGATATTGACGTGCCTTGCAGATAACCACAATGTATAATCGGGGTAGTCTCCATCACACGTGTGCCGGATGTATCCAGTTCAAACCACTGCGCCTCTTCAGGAAGAGAATCAAGCCGTAATAACGCTATGTCAAGCCGAGGGCTATTCCATATAACGGTAGCAGAACGAACGTCTCTACCCCGATACATCACAAATGAAAGATTCGGATTATCCTCTATCACATGTGATGCTGTCAGCACAAACCTCTCTGTCAACGAAATGATAAATCCGGTGCCTGAACTTCTGTCTCCGGATATAAGTCCGACAGAATTTTTAAAATGTGCGGGACTACTTACGCGCCTGTCAGCCGATATTTCCGATTCTACAACCGAAGGAATCCTACCATTTGCAGATATCGGGTTATCAGAAACGCTACTTACAGTATTTTCTCGATTATCTTCCCGATTATCTTCAATAGTCCCTTCTCTTCCATTCATGCCCAATCTATTCATACCCAGCCGATTCATATAAGACTCATAATTTGAGAAATCCTCAGGAATAATAGAAGTAAGAAATTCCCTGTCACCGCTTCGCGTAGAATTTATTCTCCAGCTCCTGCGTTTCTTCAATTCATTGAGCAGACCCTTCTCTCCACATAGACGGGCATTGCCAAACTCCCTCTTTGGCACACTGTCACGCACACGCTGAAACCAATCTGCCGCAAGCAATTCACACAATTCCGGATCGCTGAAATGCAATGGCACAATCTCACCGCTCATCTTATCTTTGAGAATCTCCACAAGATCGGAATTGGAATAGTCCTCAAAATTCAACACATGCGTGAAGCGACTTTTAAGACCTACATTCTGACTCAAGAAACGGTTCATATCATCGGTATATCCAGCCAACACAAATGCCTGTGTTCCCTTATATCTGTCATCTGTAAGAATAGAAGTCAATGGTGTTATCGCCTCCTGTCCCTGACGTGCCAATTCATACGCCTCATCAATGAAAATCACTTTACCTCCATGATCTCTGAAAAGTTGGTCAACATTCTTGGCAGTCATACCCACCTGAGCCGACACAATCTCTCCGATTTTTGCCTCCTTTATCTCGCATTTTTCAAGGAGTCCACATTCATGAAGTATATTGGCGAGCTTGAAAGCCACGGTAGTCTTTCCGGTTCCCGGATTTCCCAAGAAAAGGAAATTCAGATCCTTGCGTTCCATACGTGTCACACCAAGAGCCTCCGCCATACGGCGTTCAGCAGCCGCCTCATTGAGAATATCACTAAGTTTCTCCTTCACGTCTGCCAATCCGCGCATCTTGTTGATGTCACCAAGAATTGCATCAATATCAACCTCCGACGAGAGATAACGTCGTTTATCGACCGGTATATCCTCCTTTTCATATACAACTCCGGAATGATTCAGTTTATGACGACGACGCACCTCATTTGCCAGATTTTCCATCTCGCGGGCATTACCCCAACGGAAGTTTCTTCTGCCATATAGCACCGAGATGAGTTTCCTTATCTCTTGATCAAATTCCGGAGAAAATTCCTCCCCGGCAAACTGCTTTCTGAAAATGAGATACAATACATCCGGAGAATAATCCTCAAACAGGAAACGACCCACCTGCTGTATGCGGCTTTGGAAACCGGCGTTGCCATTATTTATCAGATCCTCTATCTCATCCTTATATCCGGCAAGGATTACAAGCGAATCATCATTATTCTCCATGAATTGGATCAGCACCTCTATAGCCTCTGCACCAAAATCGGCATCCCCATGACTATTCTTACCGCTCATCAGTCCATACGCCTCATCAATAAAGAGCACTCCCCCTTTTGCTCTGTCGCATAAAGCCTGGGTCTTAACTCGCGTCTGACCTACATATTCGGCAATCATATCGCCGACAGTAGCCACAACGAGATGTCCCCGGTCAAGCACACCCTCTTCCCGCAGAATATCTGCAAACAGACGTGCAACAGTAGTCTTTCCTGTTCCCGGATTTCCCATGAACGCCATGTGAGGACGGAAACGGATATTGGGGTTATCCTTAGATTCCCGGTATTGCTCAAGCAATTCATTAAACTGCGCCACCAATCTTTCAGTGCCGGCAAGTTTCGAGAGCCGTTCGCGTGCATTTGTAGTGTTCATCTTCCTGATAATTTTAATATAATCCTCACGACTAAGTTTGTCATAGTCCGAAATCCGTTCATAATCAAACTCCACCACATCCTTACCCTCATTCATTTTCTGGCTCATGGCAAGCGCAAGTTTCTCAATACCGCCATTATCAAAAATACCGTCATACCCCTTCATGAGCCTGTAGCGGTTAAGCATATTCCGGAATTCCATGCAGTCGGGCGACGGGATATTGTAGATATGTATAGGCACATTCTTCTCCGGACGCTTATCCTTATCCGTAGTGCCTACAATAGCATCCTGAAAATATTGATTGCAGAAGAAACCCCTGCTGTCAAATATCGAGCCGAACTCAGAGCCATATATCGCCACGATTTTAAGCTGATACTTATAGGCATTATATTCATGACGTATGGACTTTAACTTTGTAAGAATACTATCCTCATTCTGAAAAACATCTACATCTGCATTATCAAAAACCACTACCACCTTCACGTTTGGCTTCTGATATACGAAATTTGATATTATTCCAAATGGATCTGTATCATGCCCGATGCGATAGTATGTATATGCAGGATTATGCACAGACGAAATAAACTGTATCTGGTCGTAATGAGAACCCTCTGATTCCCCTCCCCTGACATTATTCTGAGCAGAGGAACCCACCGGATTGCTTGTGGATGCTCCGGCAGCAGAAGATGCCCCACGCGACATTTTACGCCGATGTCCAAACGGACTTGCCACATCTGCATGATAACGGAATCCGCCATTACTGGCAGATGCAGATTCTCCATCCCCATCACTACGTGTACCGGCATCATTTCCATTGCCCCCATTTCGATTTTGCAACATGAACAATTCTGCAAGATCATCCTCACAGTAGCTATAAAAATTAAACCGGGAATTATTATTGTAGAATACTACCCGATAGCCCTGTGCCTTGAATGAGCGGTATAATATCTCCTTGATATTGCAACGATGAAGGTCGGTATCAATGAAAAGATCATCAAGATTCCTACCGTAAATTCCCGAAAGGAACGGTCTTCGCCCAATATCAAAATCATCGATACGTCTGACTGTATATTTTGGTTTCTCACTTGCCATAGACCGACAATGTTATAAATCAGATTCCACGCACTTTCTTAGCTGTACCTTTTTTAGATATATTTGAACCGTCAGATAGTTCCGGCATACGTTTACCATCGCAATTTGCAGGAGCCTTAACATCGCCAACATCATATCCGGCTTTGCGAGTGATATCGCATATTCTGCGGATTGATTCAATATATTCCCGTTCGGTAATTGGACGAGTGTCGTTACGATGGAACAGGATTTGGTTGCCATCGCTACCCTCCACCGGATTAACCATTACTGTTATCTCCTCACCGACGGGACCTTGAACAATGGCATATACGCCCTCGCGCCAATCGCTCTCCTCATCTCCACCCATATATCCTATCTCATCATGGTGAGTACGCGGATTTAGTTTCACCTGATACCCTTGCCTTATATATGCTGACACCAGATTCTCAGCCAAAGCTATCCTCTCCTCACTCTCCATCGCTTTCTTTATGGCAGCCTTACGCAATGCTCCTGCCTCTTCATCAAGAGCACGAGCTTTCACGCATATCTGTTGAAGCCTTTCATTGTCGGGATCTCCATTCATCTCAGATTTAAGACGTTGAATCTCATTGAGAATTTCCGAATAACGTCCTCTGCTCCAAAAGTCAGATTCAATATCCACAGGCTCACCATTATCATTATATGAAAAACTGCGGTTGTCATTAACAACTTTGAGAACTGACTCAATGACGGCATCCGTATATTCCTTCATCTTCAGATGTGCCGCTTCAAGAGCCACGGCACGTCGGGCTGCATTCTGAAGACTTATTATGATCTGAAGTGCCGGAGCAATCGCATCCTCCGGTATTGTCGGAAGGTTGCGCAATGCATTATCTATATCCTGAGCCGCATCCGGCACATATTTTCTTATCGGATATTTACTCATATATTCCCTCGCCATTGTACGTGCATCCTCAGCAGCCTGCCTTCCGCGTTGCTGACGGTCGGATATATAATCATAAAGCCCTCTTACATTCGATTCAATGTTATCCATACGGCTATCCTGTGCATCAAATCTGCTGTTGACCTGATCCACAACCGTGTTTATACGTTCGTTGACAAAATCAATCCTATTGTTGACATGTTTCAATCCCCTTTCAAGATTCTGACGGAGATCACCTACTGCCTCAAACACCTCATCGGAAAGACGACGCATCCGTCTGCGGTTTTCCTCATCAATACGACGAATATTCTGGTTGACTCCACTGATGGCGGAATCAATACGTGAGTTAATCTGCTGACGTACCCTCTCCGCTTCACGTCTTGCCTGCACCTCCGCATCCTGACGGGCACGCTGACGTTCATTTCTGAGCTGACGTTCAAAATCAGCCTCCATGGCATTAGTCCTGTTTACAAATTCTCTCCAACTGGGGACAAATGATCCCTGTATATATACGCTCATGATGTCTATAAATTTTTATGTTAATAAAATCCAGCATATAGATTTCAAAGATTCAAAAGATCAGTTTATTTGAATTTTTAAAATCTTTTTAATCTTTTTAATCTTTTTAATCCTTTTAATCTATATGTAAATATTCAATGCCCCTTCTTATCAGGTATTCCGATAAATAAGGTTTCCGCGCCACGTATCTCTATATCCCGTCGGCGGCATCCTTTCTCCATCTCATCCTTATAAGAAGTCAGTCGGTCAGAGAGAAACAATATTCTCTGATTGCTTGATCCCCTCAACCCTATCCCATCGTCAAGATCCTCCCTGTATTGCCCGTCAATCACCACGTCTGCCAATGATAATAAATCCTCGGCATCATGCCACGTCAAATGTTCAAGCCTATAACCTGTAAAAATTATGACATTAAAATTCGGTCTGACGGTTCTTATCCTCCTTATCAAATCGGAAAGTGAAGCTGATTGAAGAAATGGTTCACCCCCACTGACAGTCAATCCGTCAATATAAGGACGGGAAAGAATATCCTCTGCCACAGATTCTGAAGTGGTCATCAATTTGGCTTCAATTTCACGACCTTCCGGAGTTATGCATCCGGGGCAAGAGAACGGACAACCCTGCACCCATATCACATATCTCAATCCGGGACCGAGTGCACGGGTGCCGGTTCTGCATGCGTTCAAAAGATTAAGATATCCCATTCCCTTAAATCAAGACATTACATTCCCACTTTTTCTCGCCTGATTAACCGATAGAGAATCCCTCATCCTGACAATCCCGGCTATCTCACGGTCATAGTCAGCAAGACGCGACTCTATATCTCGTCGGATATTGTCAAGTATGGCTAGATAAGAATCAAACTGATCACATATTCTTACATTCTCATTAGCATGTGCCTGTAGCATCTCCCTCATCTGACCATGTTTCTCATTGAGAGCATCAATCTGCTTCTGCAGTTTCTCCACAAAATTGGAGGTATCTGCATTCTCAATACGGGCAAGTGTCATTTCTGCCATCAGGCACAGCATTATGTAGCGTTTCATTCCGTTAGGGTGATTCTCAAGGTCTGAGATCTGGCGATCGAAATCCATCCGGAAATCAGAAAGAGATTCACTCTCTAATATTTCATTCAAGTCTTTCATATCTATCTGTTTCAAATCTATCAAATGTCAGGAAAGTTTGCATAAACCGTCTTAAAATCATATTCCTTGAAATTGAATTTATGGAAATCTATGTAAGTATCTCGCGTTGCAGGCATTTTTTCTTCCTCAATATCAATTTCTCGTTGGTTATGAGTCGGTGCGGCTCTGAAATCAAGTCCATATCCAAATCTTATACGCCAATCCGAACCGGAATACAATATCCTGTCATGACATTTCGGCATATCAACCACAACAAACTCCTTACCTCTCGTCTTAAATGATTTTTCCCACCGCTTGACAAATCGGCTGTAAGAACCATCCTCCTCTTTTACGGAACCGGCAACATTCGTTATCAATATAAATCTCTTGCAATCATCTATACGTAGAATCAGTTTTATCAGTTCCTCAATCCAATAAATCTGATACCATTTATACAGATAGGAATGTTCCAACACTATTGTCTCAGCCCCCTGTAATTTTGATTCAAACAGATTTTTAAAGCTGTAACCGGTTCTATCTTTTACAATACGGAACTCACCCTCAAAATCCGGGATTATCGTCACGCCTGTTGATTCCACCACTCTTCTGCCTGAATTTTCAGTTCGATTATCCCTCCTGTTAGCTGGCTTGCTATTCACCGACTTACCATTAGCAGGCTTAACATCAGGTTTTGTGGTTGTATGTGACCCCCTTTCCGATGGAATGTCAAGAGGCTGCGCAGCTTGTACATCATCAACCTTATTCAACACCACATTCATGGCATTTCTAACAATACCTCTCCACAATGGTTTCTTATCATCAGCCATACCATATACATTAAGATATATATTCTGATAGCCGTCGATATCTGCCTTAAGAGTGAAATGTGTCACTCCAATTCCATCTATCTCAAAATCAGGAATCACTTTTCCCTGACAGATCTGATTCCATGAGACGCCATCAACCAAATCAGCAGAAAGCACCTCTTCTGTCATAGGAAATGCAACAAGCGGAGCATTATCCTTTGTCGAGAATATCAAATCTGCAAGAGACACCGACGGATTGATTGCCACCCGTTTTTTAAAAGCATCCGGTGGAATAATGACTCTTCTGAACAATGATTTGACTCCGCCTGAAAAAGCATCATCGGGCAATTCAATCACATTCTTAAACCTCTTTTGCAAAAGGAACTGCACTGCCGGAATCTTTGAATATTTTTCATGACATCCGGCATCATATACATACACCGGATATTCCTTCATTTCCGGGATTTCACGGAAACATCTGTCAAGGGCTGACAAAAAATCAGGCCTGGTATATTGCTCAAACATTGAGTCGTCAAACATATAAAGAGACCCATCCTCTTTTCTGAAGAACAGACCATCCTTATTTCTCAATAACTCATTCTGCGGTTCTGACCAAAAATTTTTCAAATCATGAAGATATGATTCCGCTGATACAATCTTTAGTCTGGAAATATCCTTTCCGGAACCTCCGGTGGATTTTTCAACAACAACTTTATATATTGAGAAAGAATCTTCCCCAACCCCCATCAATGCAAAATTGCCATCCTTCGCATCGGCATACACTTCATGCAACACATAAGAAGCCAACTTCTCCGGCAATGACATAAAACGAGAATCCGATATATGGGATGATATGTATAATCTATAATCCTTGGGTAACATTTTTTCCAATTGCCGCCAAGCCTCATGCAGCCTAAGGTTACACTTTAAAGAAGCGTAGGCCTACTTTGTCATGCCAATTGTCTGAAATACATTGAGAATTATTCACATTAAAACGATATCATATTTATCCAATGTCTTGAATATTAGATTTCAAAGTTTCAAACCAAATGAAAAACGAAGTCGCTTCCAAATAAATATAAAAATATATCACAATTTATTGACAAAATTAAACAACATCTTTTAATTATCAAAAAAACTATATAATATTAACAAACATTAACATTTAATCACATAAGGGTGAGGCGGGAGAGGTTGCGGAGTATCTTCTTGCACCAGGCGGAATCTTCGGCGTTGTATTCGTTTTTGTAGCGGCGGATGTCGTCAAGCTGTTTCGGGGTCAGTTTGTAGAGGTTGTGCTTGCCGGGCACCTCCTTTTTCTTCAGAAGTTTGCGCAACTCGTATTCCGCTTTGTAACGGTCAGCAACCTCCACTTCAAACAACAATGTGCGTTCTCCGGAATCTGACGACTTGCCGAAATACACCTTATGATATTCCTTGTACTTGCCGACCTTCACATAGCCGCGTGCGCTATCCTGCACAAAGAGGGCACGTGCATCGTTTATATCATTGATGAACGCGTCTACATCCTCTTCCGCCGCATCCGACTTACCTTTACCCTCGATGTAGGAATTGAGGAGAAGATTGAAGCATTTCAGCGTAGCCTCTGTGTCGGCACTCGCAGAATGTGCCGTTGCCTCCGAGAAGTCAAGTCCGAGCGCATTCGCACACACTATCAGCGACGGCACGGCAAACGGACTCATCTCTTCCGCTCTCCCCTTCTGATACCAATACATATCCTTGACATCTATCACCCGCTTATCATCAAGACCGGAGATGCCCGAACGGGTCAGAACCCGCAGGTCATTGTCAACGGCAAAACCTGTCAGAGCGTATGCGTCGTCAAGCAAACACTGCACCTCCCCCTTTACCTCCGAGAACGGCTGCTTGTCAGCCACCATCTCCGGAGTAATGTGATGGATATCTGTGCGCCAGTCATCTATCATCTCCGGGCGATAATAACAATGGTATATCTCTTTCCCATCAAGTCCGAAAAGAGAAAGTTCAAGCAGCTCCTCATTGTCTGCAAATTCCGCATCGAGACATATTATATTCATAAGAGTAATTTCAAAAGACTATTTTCCATTTACGCTACAAATTTATAAAATATTTTGAACATCCACCAACTATAACTATTTTTGCATCTTCAACGCATCTATTTTTTGCATAATCCACACATCTGAAAACATAATAAATGACTACATCTGAGAATATCAAGGAAATCAAACATTCCTTTCTGGCGTTCAGAAACGGAATCGTATCCGACACCCTACGGAAAGCGGGTATGCCCTACGGCATAATCTTCGGTCTTCAGCTCCCTCAGCTTGCTGAGATTGCACGCAGATATGACAAATCTGTCGGGCTTGCTGACACTCTCTGGAATGACACAAACGTAAGGGAATCGCGTCTGCTGGCATGCTATCTATATCCTGCGGAAGAGATAGATTATGAAAAAGCCCACTCCCTTGCCACATCCGTACTGACCGTGGAGGAGGCGGACATACTCTCCTTCCGCCTGCTACGCTATCTCCCGTTTGCGACCCGTCTGGCGGACGACCTGCTCGGCAACGACAATAACCTTTACAGCTACTGCGGAAAGGCATTGTACAGGAATCTCGCATAACCCGAACTCCAAAGGCAAAGACTACATTACTACAAAGATAGCCAACTACAGAGATCGCCTAAAATAAAATAGCGGCTCACTGACGGGAATCTTCCGCGTGAGCCGCTCTTATTATCCAATCCGCTGCCTTCTCAGCAGATTATATCATTTCAGCCTAAGCACAGTAAAGGAATATGGAGCCAAAGGCATGGTGAAGAATGGAGATGCCAGCGTCACGCGGTCGGTCTTTACAGATGCCTTCTCATCCGCAGGCTTACCGCTCATCACTGTACGCACAGAATTTATCTCCTTCTGTCCCTCTGGATAGAACTTCTTCAGGTCAACCACCATTGTAGTCTCTACCGGAAGCATGTTGACCAGCTTGACGATTATGTCGCCGCTTGCATCATCCTTCACAACTGACGCACCGATTCTTGCCTTTGCCTTATCGTTATCTGTCTCTACATTAAGTTTTGTGTCGAGATATTTATTACCGGCATTCTCACCATACAGGCGCATTGTCTCGTAATCAGTAGTCGGACGAATCTCACTATTATTGAAATAGATGAGGTCAGGTTTCCATTGGGTATGGTTATCCTTCGCAAGGAGCGGAGCGTATGAACTCATTGTCACCACATCACCGTTGCGCTCCACCGATGTCAGATAAAGAGCCTCAGCCAAGGCTGTCTCCATATTCGAAGGACGTCCGGGGAGATGAGCCGCCCACTCGCCGAGATACACCTTCGTGCCGTTGCGGTCGTAGTCATCATAATAATCCTGATTATATATCAGCCATGCGGGATCCACGTAATAATGCTCGTCTACCATATCCACCTTCTGTTCGCGGGCAAGACGCCAACCCTCCTCATAGTCGGCACCCTCATAGAACGGACCGACAGTGCCGATGACCGTGATCTCCGGATGAGCCTTCTTCACGGCAGCATTTATCTTGTTGAAACGCTCCTTGAATACTGACGTGATCATATCCTCGTTGCCGATACCGATATATTTAAGATTGAAAGGCTCCGGATGACCCGCTGCGGCACGTTTCGCACCCCATTCCGATGAAGCCGGACCGTTGGCATACTCTATAAGGTCGAGTATATCCTGAATATAACCGTCGAGCATATCCATCGGCAGACCACCCTGCTGACCATGTTCCGTGATGGCATCATGGCTGTATTGCGATTTGTTCCATGAATTTTGGCAAGGCACCGCGGCTGCCACCACCGGCAACGGCTCTGCGCCTATATCCTCGCAGAACTGGAAATATTCATGATAGCCAAGACCACGGGTCTGATGATAACCCCAGAGGTTTGACAACGGTTTCCTCTCCTCCAGTTTACCGATCGAGCCTTTCCAGTCGTACATATTGTCAAGACCATTTCCATGCGCAACGCATCCGCCTGGGAACCTCACGAAACGCGGTTTCAGGTCGGCAAGCGTCTGCGCAAGATCCGCACGCAGTCCATTCTCACGCCCCTTAAACGTATTCATCGGGAAAAGGCTGACCATATCGAGGTCAAGCACCCCCGTATTCTTAGGCACGATTCTCAACGTGGCGTTAGCACAATGTTCATCCGGATTTATAATAAGCTCATAATCCTGCCAATCCTTTGACTGCTTAACCGTAAGTTTGCCGGAAGCAATCTTCCTGCCATGATCCGACACAAGCGCGATCTCCATCGGCATCTTCTTGCTGCTGCGTGCCTTCATGCGGAAACGATACGGCTCACCCCTCTTCACAGTTATCCCGTCAAAACCGGAATTGACAAAAGCATTGCCGCCATTATTAATCATCGTGGCGATACCACCTTTCACGTCAAGACGTGCGTAATGCGGATTATTGGGATGCAGCGGTTCATCAGTGGATATGGAGAAATCAATCTTATCCCCCTCCACATTCCATGCATACTTCGGTCCCCAATTCTTCTCATGCCCGTTCTCACCCGGTGCATACTCAAAATCGCGGTTCTGCACCAGTTCGGCATACAAACCACCGTCAGCAGCATAATTTATATCCTCAAAGAAGATACCCATCAGCAGCGGACTGATCTCCTTAGAGTCTCCGGAAGCTGTCACACTCGCCTTCAGCGGTTGCAGTCCGGCAAAACGTTCCCCATCCTTATCGCAATGTTCGGAATAAAGGGCAGCAAGTCTACCTCTCTCCGCCGCATGGTCTTCAAGCGACTTAACAGTCTTCTCATCAGTCTTCATTGAGAAACCAGACACCTTCTTCCCATCGAGATCTATCACCGACGGCACGAAACCCACATTCGAGCGGAAAGTGAGTTTAGCGGTATCGGCAGCAAGCATATACTCCTGAGGTTTCCAGTTGATAAGATCAGGTGACTGCGCCCAACCTATTGCAGTACCCTCCGGATTCACACGGAAGAGACACGACCAACCGGAAGATGTGGGGAACAATTGCGGCGACCACATCTTCTTACCGCTCCCCCAAGATCCGAAATCAGACCTCACGAAGTCAAAGCCATTACCGATGCTGCGCCAATTCTTACCGTCATCACTGACAGCGAAACGCAATCCCCCGTTGCCATCTTCGGGAGAATAGAAAAAGAGATCAGTAGCTCCGGCACAAAGAGCCGCCAGACCAAATATACCGGCAAACAAAGATTTTTTCATGATGAAGATATTAAATAAAACCGGACCAGACAACAGTCCGCACACAAAGTTACAAAAAATCCGACATCCCAACAAATTTCTTTCGTCTCATCCTCAAATTCATCCATAACTGCTAAAAACACATCGACAAAACCCAGCCAAAGTATTTTTGTGTAAAGTTAAGTGATCGGACCAAAGGTTCGATCAGCCGCCATCCTTCAAAATCCCATAGACCAAAGCCCATAATCTCAAAAGAAACAAAAGGAACAAGAGAAACAACCCACCCACCAAAGAAATATACAACAACAGAACCTCAACGACGGCAACCTCAACAACTGGTTTCAATTCACGCACCCACGCGGGGTGCGACGTGTGCATGATGTTGAGCCTAATGTGCATAATGTATCCAATTCACACACCCTCATGGAGTACGACTCGTAGGCGCATTCAACGTATTTTTCAAAATGCAGTTTCAATTCACGTACCCATGTAGGGTATGACTGACACACCGCCCAAAATCTCCGACTCAATGGTGTTTCAATTCACACACCCACGTGGGGTGCGACTGATGATGTTAGGGCGTCGAGGAATGGATGTTATGTTTCAATTCACGTATCCACGTGGGGTGCGACCGACGACATAATGAGATTCCAGCAGGTTTCCGACGTTTCAATTCACGCACCCACGCGGGGTGCGACCAATCTTTTTTACCTTAACGAATCACCTCAATATGGTTTCAATTCACGCACCCACGCGGGGTGCGACGTAAAGATCCCGGAATACACACCACCTTTCGACCGGTTTCAATTCACGCACCCACGCGGGGTGCGACTTGACTGACTCGCAGATTACAAGCAACAATCTTGTTTCAATTCACGCACCCACGCGGGGTGCGACTAAGCACCATGACAGACCGGAAATATTTCGAGCTGTTTCAATTCACGCACCCACGCGGGGTGCGACCGCTTACCCTCATTAGTCACCAATGGCAATCTCCGGTTTCAATTCACGCACCCACGCGGGGTGCGACATATTAAAAAAGGGTCAATAGGCATAACTATATGTTTCAATTCACGCACCCACGCGGGGTGCGACCCAATGCCTTCAAAAACGGTCAAAATTGGAGCGGTTTCAATTCACGCACCCACGCGGGGTGCGACTTCGTCATCCGGAGGTAGATTAAAAAAGAACTGATGTTTCAATTCACGCACCCACGCGGGGTGCGACTATCGTAAGATTTATAATGATTGGTATCGTGACGAGTTTCAATTCACGCACCCACGCGGGGTGCGACGTAGGTAGGGAACGATTTAGCATACCTGTCAAGGGTTTCAATTCACGCACCCACGCGGGGTGCGACATATACGACCCTCGGTAACAGGGTCAACTTTTACGTTTCAATTCACGCACCCACGCGGGGTGCGACCAAATAGATTGCTAAGGTTGTGAGCATCCTGTCAGGTTTCAATTCACGCACCCACGCGGGGTGCGACCTCTGCTCGAGGCATAACACTCATGATGCCAATAACGTTTCAATTCACGCACCCACGCGGGGTGCGACTTCGGTGGCAAAAAATCCAATGATGCCAATGTTGTTTCAATTCACGCACCCACGCGGGGTGCGACGCACAACTTTTGCTAATGGTTCTTACCCTCTTGATGAGATCGGA
>ERZ778496.1118-NODE-1118-length-20741-cov-25.549405_pt1 | contig 20741 bp, 26 predicted proteins | sample MGYA00433099_ERZ778496 | MGnify/ENA primary metagenome ERZ778496 (study PRJEB29527, sample SAMN07138962) | mouse gut metagenome | material: feces | host: mouse | place: China:Nanjing | collected 2016-01-25 ... | reverse complement strand
CTATCTCTGCGGCTGTAGCCTGGACGTTCTGGACCTGGGTTGTGCCCTCGGCCTGTACTCTTGTGACTTGGGTGTCTCCGGCTGAATTAACTCTTGTGGTCTGGGTATTCCCAGCCGTATTTACGCGCTGTGTCTGCGACTGACCAAGATTCCCGATATCCGCAAGGGCCTGCTGTACTGTGAGGTCAAAGTCACTTACCATCTTCCTCATTTCGGCAATGTCTTCATCCGTTGCTATCAATTTGATTTTATTTGGCCCATGACAGTACCGCATCAAACCTGTATCTGTTGAGATAGCCAGCTCACCGACACTCATTCGTTCGGGTATAAAGTCCTTTTCAATCCCCACCCTCATTGTGATTGCCATTTACCGTGCCCCCCCCATTCCATTCTTCAAAGCTCCCGCCATTTATGTCAAATTCAGTTTCATAAATTATATTGGCGCCTGAAAACAAACTGATTTTATTTCCTGCAATAGTGAGACCATCGGCTTTACTGTCAAGCTTTGTTATAACCTGCTCATAAACACCGGGTGTAGGGGCCTGTGTCTCGTACCCCTCCCCGTATCCGGATTGGCTTATTTCCATCGGTGCCTCATTCGCTGTGACTAATCTACCACAGTATACCGATACATAGCCAACCCCCTTACCATCCAAAAACTCCCACGGAACATAGCACTCATCGTGGTCAAGCAGGACAGACGACTTCTTGTCAGCCCTACGGAATATTGCAGTTTTTGTACCGGACCATTCATCGGTCGAGAAATCAAATCGCGCCCGTAGATAATCACGACTGTCCGCCACAACCGTGAACTTGTCCGTCCGGCTTATCTTCTGGTTTTCCACCCTGAACATTATTACTGGTTCCATCCTTTTTCGCCTCGTCTCTCAGTAGATTATTTGATTCCATATATTTAAGCGCATAACCTGTATTGCTATTTTTTAACAGATTGTTCTCAACGCTTTCCAATATGTATGGGAGCAACTCCATTGGTACATTATTCTCCCGCATTAGAGCAATTGCATGATTATATATCTCACTCTTTATAACATCCATCACCATCCCCAAAGGGACCACGACCGGCTTATCAGGTGATTTATTCTGTTCCATCAAACATTCTCCTTAATTATTATTTCTTCAGGTTTCACATCTTCAAGCACGGGAGGCTTCGCCAACTCCACTGCAGCTATTTTTTCTTCTGCTGTATATTCATATGTAGTAACGTCTTCCTCTAAGCTCATAAGATTGACTGGCATTATTCCTGTATACAGTTCCTGTATCGCTTTGACCAAATACGGTATTAATCCGACATAATTAATACTGAGCAGCCCCTTCTCATCCTCACGGACCAAACCGGGAATAATCTGCTGGAGCTGCTGCGCGATAATCCCTGCGTCAACATGCTTTCCATCTGTCAGCCAGTCGAAGGATTTTACCTCTATGCTTTTGACAGCTTCAAGGGCGCTCACAGATAATTCTGTAATATTTTCTTTTAATCTTGCGTCTGATTGATTGAACACACTGTATCTGTTCATGTCCAGATCTGTGTAGAAATCAATCCCGGAAGGTTTTGCACTTAAGAATGTCGTATTACTGGTTGACGGTACCACTGAAAAATTATCAGTCTTAAAACCAGAGACATTATTCCATGATTTCAAGATTCCCCCAGTTCTCAAAAGTATATCATTTCCTCTCGTATTAAGATTGGCACCGAGATACAAATTTCCCGCCTCATATCCAGAGAAATTTTTATGCGCATATATAAATTTAACACTATACGAAGTGTCCGTACTTTTGTTTCTGGCTGACCACGCCATATAAGCGCTTTCCGATTCCAAATCAAAAACCAAACCCGATTGCTGGTCACCGCTTTCAAAACGGTTTGCACCAATGCCTCCAACCTCTGTTCCCATCCACGAAACATGTACTCTTCCCCCTCCTATACTGGCAGTCGAGCTCTCAGTCGTTGTAGTAAAAGATCCCTTCTCAATTACAACCCCATCACTCCCCCAGCGTCCTATCTCCTGATCCGATTTATCTTTTACCCGCAAGAGCCCGTTAGTGTCGTCCAGCCCTCCGAGGACTAGTGTTCCGCCTTTTGTATAGGTCATATTTATATAGATTTTGCCATCCTTCAGGTATACCCCTTGATCCTCTCCGTTATTTGTCAGAGTATCGAAAATTATCTCCTGTGTTAGATTTGATACATCAACCACTATGGATACTGTCTGCTGGTCCATTTCAGTCTGTGTTCCGCCAGCCGCATATAATACACATTTCACTGCAGTAGCAAACTCTGTAGGCACATACCCCTTACTGATTTCGTCTATTTCGGATGTATATTTTGCCTCCCAAGCTTCTCCATCTATACTCTCAGAAACTATGAATCTGCCATAATACGGGGTTCTTTTAGAGTTATCTCCATCCCGATAATATGCGCTGAAAGTAACGGATGTAGGCGATATGCGTCCATCCTGGCCTCTTTTGATGATCACAGTTGACGCATCAATAAAATATGTTCGCCCTGCATCGCCCGGTTTACCTTTGTCACCCTCAATCTTTTTCCATGCATAAGTGGAAAAAACTGAAGAATCGGCCTCAATAAAGTCCACATATGTGCCAACCCAGGCTCCCGGTGTCTCTCCATTGTTTGCTGAAAATGTTTTCCCATCATCAGAATATTTAATATGGAGATAGGAAGTCTTTCCGTCGATACCATTTTTACCAGGGATACCGTTCGTCCCGTCTTTTCCATCGACGCCTTCTATTTTCACCCAGTTATATACCATTGGATCCCTGGAATCCAATTCTGAAAAATCAACGTAGGTTCCGATGAAAGCGTCAGGCTCTTTTGACATCTGCGCTGCCGTAGGATTAACAACTGGAGCATACATCACATGGAAATAGCTTGTCCTCCCGTCGGCGCCGTCCCCGCCATCTTTCCCCGGGATTCCCTGGAGGCCATGCTCGCCTTGTCTTCCCTGTTTATTTTTTGAGATACTAAACCGCTTTGTGGCTGTTATTTCCATGTATTTAACAGTAAAATCTACATAGCCTGCATCTGTTGTCATGTTCGTTACGGTATATTTTCTGGTATTAGTGTTCCATGAACCAACAACGCCAGCGCTTTTTGATACAGTAATGGGTACATCTGCTGATATATCCGTCTGCCCCCATAACACATATACCGTAGTGTCACACCCTGTATACTTCCCGTTATTGCCGTCGGCGTCTGTGGGAACTACATGAGCATCGTTTTCAAGCTGGATATTTAAAGTTCTCATTTTCTCTGCTTCCTGCAGGGCTTTGTTTGCTGCGTTATTCACTTCCTCTATTGCTTTTGTAACTGACTTGCCGCCGATGCGAACAGAATCACCAGATATCACAATCTCCTTTGTGTCCATATCTACCAGGAAGATTATATTTTCGTCCTTATCCTTCACCGATATGCGGCCTGTGTCAATCCATGAGGCACTCACTCCTATAGCGGTCAATATCCTTACGATCGTGTCGCCGTCGACCGTCATCCCACCATTCCAGCTTTTCCCTCCGTCTGTGGATACGCCCCAGGCTTCTGCGTTCATTTTCCAGACAATGTTGGAGTCCGCCAGGTTTGGCCTGTCATGCAGGTAAAAGATTTTTCCGCCGGAAGCCTGCACCTCTACCGTTGTATAAAGTCCCGAGGATGCGGCTAACCGATTGCCCAATTCTTCCAGGGCCTTCTCCCGTTCTGTCCTCTCCTTGCGGATCTGTTTTCTCAATTCTACATATGCCTGTGTTGCGGCGGAATATCTTGTGGCTTTATTCCTGGCCGGGGTCTGCGCATCGCAGGTCACTGTTTGATAATTTCCGGAAGAGAACACCGTATTTGTCACCAGAAACTTATATGTTTTACATTTCCGGTCAGTGAAGAAACCCACATCACCCGCTTCAACTGTCGGATCACTCAGACAGGAAAAAGAAAGAGGCCTGAAGCGCAGCCCAATCAATCGACTCCCTAAATACGCTGCAACCTCCTGACCTCTTCCCGGCGGTATAAACCTGTTTTCTTCTATTGATAGTACATAGCCTTCTGCACCTGTGAGATATGGTACAATCTCATCCTTATCAATATCAGGTGAGTATTCCTTTACCAAAATACCTGTTATTACAACATCATCTGTGGATATCTCAGGGCTTGCGTAAGAAATAAAATGATGGGCGGAAAGCAAGTCCTTGAACGTACCTCCACTGTGTGTATCACCTTCATTCCACGGTGCATAGACACCGCCATCCGAATCATCACCGGTCTGGTACTTTGGCGTTCCATTATCATATACGCCGCCGTCTAGTTCATCCTCGAGAATACCTGTCTGGAACCATTTAAGTTCCAGTTTTCCTTCAGTGTTGCACCGGGCAAAGCAGCACGCTATCTGCGCACACCAGTTAAGCACCTGCCGAAAAGTCAAGGCTTCATCGGATGGTCTTTCCTGGACAATGTACGTGTGATTTGTAAATTCAAAAGTATTCAGTCCTACCCCGCATTCAGTACACGCATCCCGGACTATGGCCCCAATCGTAGCGGGATACACTAATTTGCTTTCCTTGTACGATACATCAAACTTTGACATGTTATCCAGGCATTCAAGTGTGATCAGGGATCCGTTATAGGAGGTGTCATCTACGGTATACATCCCCTTTTTTACATATTCCTCTGTGCCGTCTGGCAGTTCAAGACCCACTCGGACATTCTTTACTACAGCATCCGTAAAGTCATATTCCGTATATTCATCATAGATATTATTTAATGTAAGTGTCAATTTATTTGCGACAACTGCACCAATATCAAACTTACCAGGGTTAGAAACAGCATCTTCTATTTTGAAACTATCCGACCATAGTTTTGTATTATTAATATCTAATTCTGTATTATCAGATAAGACAATTTTGCAATCCAATATGTAATATCTATTATCTATATTGAGCTCTTTGATAAAATCCACTGATACCTTTTGCATTTGATCACCTCTCTATCACATCAAAACTTAACGTAGAATATCTTTCCCTTCCTTTTGCCCACCACTTTACATCTGCTTCCATATCTCCTGTATAAAATGTCCTTGTTACAACTCCTCCATCAAGCGGGTCCCAATATGTGACGCTCACATATTCGGGGTCAAACGCTACAAGTATCTCGTGTATCTCTCTCTTCGTCAAGCAAGTCCAGGTAAGAGACAACGCTCTTTTCCTTGCCAATCGGATTTTATGCATAATAGCATCATCCGTTCTACCTGCTTGGCTTGAACTCACATCTAGTTTCTTCCATTTAAAACCGGAAGGGCATTTGTATGCTCGTCCGTCAACTAAAATCAGTTCATCCATACGCCCATCCTATACTGTATCAAGTACCATAAATCTTCCATTATATTTCTCTTCACCCTTTTTAAGCGAACGATATAAAGTTTCTTCCCCGCATTTCATCGTAAATTCAATATATACGGGGTTATTATTGTCAGAGTTTCCCAAAAATCCAGATGCATTGAAAGCATCCATCACAGCCCTAAACACTCCCGATTCAATACCATCAACAATCTGATTATTGTTCGCTACGGCTGTATGGTTGCCCATCTTTCCAACAAGCTCAGGGCCGTTTTCTCTTGCTATGAACATCTCACCCATGCCTGGGAATCCACCCTTTTCATACCAACTAATACCAAAGCTTGGTGTTGAAAAACTTGTATTCCCAATATAGTGTCTGTTCCATGTGGTTCTAATATGAGGCAAAGGGATATCTATAGACGAAAAGCCATCAGCAAATGATGAGATAGCGTCTCTTCCTATGCTAAATAAGTTCCCAAGCCCTGAGGAAATCATATTTGGAATACTGGTGACAGAACGCTGCAATAAATTTCTTTTAGCTTCCAGTCCGCTATTGATTCCGGTTATTACGTCTGAGCCTTTACTTTTAACCCTGGACGCCACGTTGCCAATAGACGAAAATACATTGTCTTTGAGTGTCGCTACTTTTGATAGCAGCCCGCTCTGTTTGCTATTCTCATATCCATTTTTAACACCCTCTATGATGTCCTTACCTTTGTTCGTGACAGCGGATTTGATATTGCCTATTTTGGTATTCACATATCCACCAATCTTTGATACTACATTACCGAGTGACATATCCTTGGCGGATTCCCACCCGTTCTTGATGCCCTCTATTGCTGCAGAACCTTTCTCTTTGACCCATGCCTTAGCATCTCCTGCTTTGTCTTTCACGTACTTGCCAACAGCACTCACTGTCTTACCAAGCTTTGATTCCTTCACAGACTCCCAACCATTCTTTAATCCCTCGATTGCGTCTTTACCTTTCTGCTTCAGCCACTCTTTCGCATTGCCAAGAGCTTCCTTAATCTTGCCTGGAAGGTCCTTAAACCATGCTATAACGCTCATAACGCTATCTACAAGACCGCCGAGCATACCTGCCATCAATTGTGACCCGATATCTGCAAACACTTTACTCGGGCTATGGATACCAAATAACTCCTTTACCTTGTCGACGATAGGGTCAACCAATTTTTCCTTCAGCCACTCGCCTATCTCTTTTACTCCACTCAGTATACCTTCCAGGAGTCCCTGTACAATCGCTAGTCCTAACTCGCCGATCTTCTTGAGTATGTCTCCCCAGTCTGTCTTTGTAATGAAGTCCAAAACAGCCTTTATAATTGTCTTGCCGAGTTCCTTCCAGTTAATACCCTGCACGAGTCCAATTAGGAAGTCTAAAATGCCCTTTACGGCATCTGAAAGGGTCTTCCATACGTCCTCCCACTTGATTCCAGTGATTGCATTGCTTACACCTGTTGCGATCTCTTTACCGAGTGTCTTCCAGTCGAATGTCTTGATGAACTTCTTGAGCATTGACAGTGCAGAGTTTACAACCTCAGCCAAGCCATAACCGATGGATGGTAGGTCTATTTCCTTCACTGCTGTGTTCAGTCCATTAGCCAGGTCTTTTGCAAGCTTATTCCATTTAGTCTTCTTAACTGTCTCTCTTATCATGGATACTACACCTGATACTGCTCTGCCAAGTGACGTACCAGCTTTCTTGAAGTCTGCGGCTTTGATAGCTCCATTCAGCATATCACCTATAGACTGACCGAGTTCTTTCCACTTGAATTCTGTTACTGCTGTGTAGAAAAACTCAAGCTTCGCATTGAAGTACTCTGTGATGGTCTTACCTATCTTCTCCCACTCTGCGTTAGCAATGAAGTTGTTAAGTGCATCTATCAATCCGGATGCCACGTTGTGTACCGTCTCTTTGATGAGGCCCCAATCAAGCTTATTAATTGCACCGTTTATACCATTGCTTACAGCGATACCAAGAGATCCCCAGTGGAAGTTTTTAGCGAATGTGTTTGCCGCTTCAAATACTGTGTTCACACCTTTTGCTAATGTGGCACCTACCAGCTTCCAATCTACTGCCTCTATGAATCCGCTTAAGAACGTTGCAACGCTTTTGGCGACCTTATTCAGCGTGTTCCTTGTATTGTCCCACGGTATGCTTTCTAATGCCTTATTCAGCTTGTTCCCAACGATTTTGCCTATCTCCGTGAAGTCCGCGTTACGCCATGCCTCTTTAACCTTATTAGCAAAATCACTAATGCTATTGAGGATAGGAACTTCCTCGAACATATCAGCGGGTGTAAGCCCTGCCAGATTCTCTGCCTCCGTATCATTTGAACCTGACTGGTCATCGAGCTTATTAATCTGGTCAAATCCAAGCAGCGTCTTCTGTAGCTTCTGGTTCTCTTTGTTTGCCTTCTTAGCCTGATCTGCATTATTATTCAGACTTGCGGCGTAATCCTGGGTGACTTTCTTTGCTGCTGTGAATGTCTTTTGCCCTGTTAATGATGCAAATAACATTCCAAGGGCGGAAACGGCCTGTATGACCTTCTGGATCAGCGCATTTAGGAGCGGTGTCACCGCATTTAAAATAGGGGCGAATGCCGTTGCAAGAGCGCTTTTGAGCTGTGTAAGAGATGACATTAGCAAAGACAGGCTTGCATTTGTCTGGCTACTGTACTGTGCCAGGTTCTGCATCCCTTCTTTAGCTCCATTCAAAGCTCCACGGATTACGAAAGACGCAAACATGAATCTTGCTGTCATACCCAAGGTACGGAATATCCCGCCCATGCGCCGGCCAGTCTGTCCAGTACGTCTCATGGAGCTATTTAACCGATTAATGCCCGGAATCCCTGTTACAAATTTCTGTATGAGAGCAGCAAACGCACCACCTGCTGTTTTTATTGCAGGCGTTATCTTTGACAGCACAGAGCGCAGTCCTCCAAAAATTTTTGTTATGCCTCCCCAACCCTTGGAGCCTACAGCCTTAAATAGATTTCCAAATTGCTTTGGAATAGAAACAGTCCGTTGTACATCTGCGCCTGAACTTACCATGCTGTCGCGCTGCCTTTTATATCTTGCGACAGCCGCTTCTGCATTGCTTATATCGTATTCGATTGATTTCCACGCCCTGCTCTCCTTATCAGTGCCCAGGGCCTCCATTTTGTCTCGCCTTTCGTAAAATTTATCACGAGTTGCTATCGCTTTTTGAATATTATTTTCAACCACCTTAAATTCGTCGGTGTATTCTTTTATCCCAGCATCTACCTGAAACCCCTTTACTTTTCCCTTAATGCCGCCAGTCACGGCAGACATGGCTTTTTTTATCCCGCTCTGCATCTCCTGAATCTTTTTCATTGCCCCAGAAGCACCGAATCCTGACAATGGATTCTTAAACTTTTTTAAGTCCTTTTCCATTGATTCAGTAGCTTCTTTCGTCGCAGACTTGGCTTCATTTAAGGCTTTTTTATAAGGCGCTACAGTTCCTTCAATAATGACATTCAACTTTTCCAGTGTGTCTCCCATACTTCACCTCCCTCCGCATAAAAAATAGCAGGGTTATATCCCCTGCTGTCTACGTCTGTTAAATTCTGCTACATACTGCCGGCGTTGTTCCTTATACTCTTCCTGTTCTCTCTGTTCTTTCAGTTTTTCATACCTGATTTTTTCATCTGTAAATAATTCCGGATAATATTCCCACTGATGAGGGAAATCCTGCTTTTCTTCTCTGAAAATATACCGTGCGTTCACTTCCGCCATGATAAAGTCATGTCTTATCTTCCATTTAATTTTCTGCTTTTCTTTTCGATAATAGCTTTCCATGAGATCGCAAATTTCGTACGGAGAGTATTCCCAAAAATCCCGCGGCAGGATTCCACAATCAAGTGCTCGTTCATACAGCTTTTGCAATCCGTCAGTGATTGTTACAGTAACTCGTCCACGTCCTGTAGGCTCTTCATCATTGATTCCGCCTGTTTTTCGGTAAAAAAACCCGATACCGCAAGAGTCGGCATCACAACGCTTGTATAAAATTCCATCTGATTACCGCCTTCCTCTGCCCAGCGGTCATACAGGTCTTTAGCATCATCATAATCAATGCCGTGCTCCCAGGGTGCCATTGCCGCCTGAACCACAGTCAGCATTACTGACAGGAGCGGTATTCCTTCTCCAGCAACCAGATTTAAAACATTCTGCCGATACTTATTCTCCAGCTTTTCAATCACCCTGGTCGTCAACTTCAATTTATAATCCCGATTTCCGACCTTCCAGTAGTGGAATGGCCGCCTTTTGGGCTTTCTCTCCACAATACCAACAACCTTTTCCACACGCTCTTCGTCTCTGATTTCCTGATTTACTTCTTCATCAAGTCCGCCTAAATTTCCCATATTCTCTTATCCTCCTTAAGCACCCGGTGTTACAGTGGGGTCAGTGTATTTTAAATCACTCTGTACTATCATTGTCAGGTCAAATTCAATGGCACCGTTCACTCCACCGCCCGTACGTTTCACTGTTACTTGGGCATCGTACTCTATTGTAGTACCGTCTATTGCTTTATCCTGGAACGTTAAGACTTCCATAGATTCCTGAGCTTTTCGCATCACCCTGTACGGGGAATCAACCTTAGTGTTATCATATCTGAATTTATATGTCATTTCCGGAAGATCACCAATCCCCATTTCGTATGTTTTATGCGGATCAGTCAGACAGGTATTATCAACCTTCTCCGGTTCTACACCAATTTCCGGAATCTCTTTGAGTCCGGGAAGGTCCATAAAGGTAGAACCTCCACTCTTTTTGTATCCTAATTTCGCACCATTCGCTAACATGTGCCACTCTCCTTTCTTAGTTTGGCCAATAGACATAATCATTCATCATGTCGATAATAGCCTCATATCTCATCATTTTATGTTTCAGCCCGGACGGATCCGGTACATCCTGGCAGGACGTCCTCACCAATCCAAGAGCCGACAATGCTTTGTCAACCTCTAATGCTGACTCAGACGTGGATCTGTTGTGCCAGATATCCACACGATACCTGACATATGATTTACATTCTCCTTCGTCTGTGTGCTCGTAGACTTTGTTTTCCTCTTCTGCATACTGCGCCGCAGGTAGATCTGCCCAATCTTTCGGATACTGATCAGACACATTTTCAAACACAGTAGCCAGGGCTTCATAAACCTGGTCTTTTACATTCTTCATAGCTGTTTCTTTATCTCCTCTCCAATCAACCTTACAATCTCTTCTTCATTATCTTTCAGTGCCGGATACAAATATGGCTGTGCTGCCTGACCAGTGCATTGATAAAAACGGCCTTGTGGCGTATCAATGTAAAAGAAATGATAATGCTCCGCAACCTCCCGGTCTATCTGACTCTCATGTATCCACCAGGGGGACTGTGTGTAAGCTACTGCAATATCTGGAGATATACCTTCGTGGTTTGCCTGCCCCTTAGGTCCAGTCCCCAGCTCCACAAAAATGCCATGCTTAACAGCCGGCCAACAGGTACCGCGAACAGTATCTTTTTCCTCTGTAACCTCCGTCAGGATTTTGCTACGCAATTCTCCATCAAATACCGGGCAATTCGCTTTTGCTGCCTCCTGTACAAAGCTTATTCCCTTGCTTATTCCATTTTTAAGTTCCACTTTTGATAGCCGGTCAAAATGTTTATTGAGATTGTTTGCGCCCAAAATCATCTTTTTTCTACCTCCAATATCAAATGGCTGTACGGATAAACAGCAATAATCTGATAGTCCGGCTCCTGATCTGCGGCAGAATAGATACAGACTCCATCTCCCACCGCGATCTCCGGTCCGTCTTTCATTCGGTATGTGACCTTGCCATTTATCCCCGGGACCTCATGATACGCACCATCCAGCCGCAGGTTACGGATATTAGGCAGGCGGCTCCCGTACATCTCTGTCTGTAACTTTCCGCCTCCTGCCCACATCTCTGCGGTAATAGGAGTTGCAGGACCGTACTCTATGTAGCCACCTCCTTCAGCATCTCTTTTAAGGATAGCTTTCCTGATTTGGTATGTGCCCAGCCTGCTACGTTTTAGCCTCATGTGCCTTACCCCCTATCCTGACAAGCCGGTACCGGTCCATGAGATCGTAGACCTGTTTGGGGGCGTTGTCAAAACTATACGTCTCTCCTGCCCCGCTCCGACCGCTCTCTCCCTCGGTGCCCATGCGATTTAGAGCAATCACCGCCAAGTCCCTTACGGCTTTATCCAGGCCAGACACCAGTTTTGTGCGGTTGGTGTATGACAATACAAAGGCTTCTGCTTCTTCCAACAAAAGAAAGAGCAACTCTTCGTCGCTCTCCCCTGTCAGCTTCTTCAGTTTTTCGATATACGTCAAATCAGATCACATCCTTTAAGACGGCCAGCAGCTCCTCCTTATTTAGGCTACCAGCGCCCTTTATTCCTTTTTCCTTTGCCAGGGCTTTGAGCTCAGGCAAAGTCATATCTTCAATTGTTTTTACCGGCTCCTCTTCATTCAAGACTTCCAGTTTTACTTCTGGTTTGCTCTTAAACACTTCAAAATGTTCTGTATCTTTCTTACATACCTTTATGACATCCGCATTACGACATTCCTGCACCAATCCGGACTTGATATTTCTAATGAGCATGTATCACCCTCCTATTTCCTGTTTGCAGTAAGTACAGCAAGACATTTCGGCTGCAATACCTTTGCTCCATAAACATGCAGTCCCTTAATCGCATCACTGAACCGCTTCTCTGGGCGGTATGCCTCTGTCTTTAATATCTGCTCGGCGTAAGAACCTGCTTCGTTGGTTCCGGCAATGATCTTGTATTTTGTACCTGTTGTATTCGGAACATTATTAGATAAAAGAATACGGAATCCTGCAGCAACTCCAACTTCCCCGCCTTCCAAGATGGCCTTATTGTAATCTGTACCGTTGCCAACAAAGCGTTTGTCTTTGAGAAGCATACCGTGATACCATGCCGGGATAACCGCCCAGCGTCCATCCATCGGCACGTTCGCTTCAGTCAGCAGCGTGGAGAGATCAACCAGCGCATCATAAGCATCGTCAGCAGTCGGTACAATTGGCGAATCATCTGTTCCCAGTATATTTGCTGCATCCACACCAACGTATAACAGATTTGCCGCAAACTGGTCTGTTACATCATTCATTCCGTAGCCTGCTCTTTGCATAGCTTTATCCATCAGCTTTGGATTTGTCTGCGCATTGTCAACATCATCTACGGCAAAGTTAAAATACTTAGCCTGATCAATGGTGAGCATGAGCTGTTTGCCGCTTAAGTCATCCGGTGCTTCTATGTCCTGATTTTTGGTAAAATCTTTAATCTCTACATCACCGATCTGGTTGATCTTCACCGTATCACCAAAATTCTTGATTTCTCCTTCATAATCCCTGTTCAGAAGGTTTGCGTATACATGCTTCTTATCTAAGTGCCTTAACAGTCGGGCACTCCAAATAGTGGGGATAAAATTTGTTACTGACATATCTCACTCATCCTTTCTTATTTCCAATTTTTCATAGATTCTGAAATAGAATCCCAGTTCTTATTGATCTCGTCAGGTGTCATTGCATTTACCTGCTCTTTGGTAAATACTTTCCCATTCTCAGGTGCCTTTGTTGGCGGCACCCCGCCCTTCAGCCTCTCCTGCACACCTGCCTCTACAGCCTCCTGGAAAGCTTTTTCTACTGCAGCAATGGATTTACTGCACGAATCTGCATCAGTATAGTTCAGCACCTCTGCCAGGCTTACCGGAAGCTTCTTTTCTGCCAGAGTATTCTTGGCCTCTGCCATCAGCTCTCTACGAGTTATGGCTGTTTCCTTGTCTGCCAGTTCCTTCTCCCGCTTCTGCTGCAGATACTGCGCTTTCTCTTCTTTCGTCATCTTAGCCAACTTCTCAGCCTCCGACAACTTATCGTCCGTGAGCGCCTGCCACTTCTCCTGTGCGTTTGTGAGTGCAGTATCAACGGCCTTCTGCACCCTCCGGTCAAATTCTGCCTGGTGGCCACCTTTCAGCAGATCATCAAAAGAGGGAGGTTCATTACCCTCGCCACTATCTCCTCCAGTTCCTCCTTCGCCCCCGGCTCCGCCGCCATTGCCATCACCGGCCCCAGCGTCGTCTCCACCAGGCTCTGCAAAAAACTGCAGGTTCATAGGCAGCATACAACTTGTAAATCTAAAATACTTATTCCTCATCTTCCTATCCTTTCCGCCCCAGCCCATTCCCGTAGGCCCAGGCCATTGCTGTTAAGATTAGTTTTCGGCCATTCCGGGCACAAAAATAAGGCAGCCTCACCCCGCCGCCCAGAGGGAGATTCAGGATCACCTCCTCCCTATCCTCCTTTGCCTTTCTTTTCGCCTTTTCCTTTGCAAGCCAGGTTACTCACCTCCTTTATCTCGTATGTGCTGTTCATCTATGCTTTAGCTTTCTTGGATGGGCGCTTCCTCATATCCTTCTCCTTCTGCTCAGCCTCAGGCTTGCCCTTTACATATTCATTGTACCACTGCTGATATGTCATTGACCTGGGCACCTTGATTCTCTTACCCGTTACTGGGTCTATAGCAGAACGTTGCATCTTCTCTATCAGTGCCCTGTTCACTACTGAGATCGTAGTAGACCTACACCAGGGATGCATTGGAGGACAATTTGTCCCAACGCGGCGCTCCTTCACCGGGAATATCTTTCCGTCCAGTTTACGACAGGGCGGGGACGTGCGCAGATCCAATGTAGCCAGGTATTGATATTCCTCAATCCCGCATTCCTCGTATGCCTTAAAGTTCAGCTCCGTTGATACATAGTTGCTTTCCGTTCGGACAAGCCTCCTGGCATTACTCGCCCCCTGACAAAACTTATTGGCAATGATAGCAGCGGATTCTCTGTTTGTACGGCCTGTCACCAGGTTGATAAGCAGTTCCTCTTTCAGCTCCTGGGCCAGCGCTTGCGTATTTCCCCAGATACGTTCTGAGTAATTCTTGCCTGACCAATGGCTATTAACCACTTTATCTATGACTTTGACCGACACATGATTGAATGAGAACGCTGCATCTGCACGCTGCTGGATATTGTATATGCTCCGATAATAGGATTCGCTGGCAAGGCCTGTATAGAAGTCGGCGCTTATGAGTTTTTCCTGCTGGTATACATTCGTCATAATCATATCAAGCTGGGACTGTATCTGTCTAAGTCGTTCCAGCCTTGCCTGATACGCCGGTGCCTCCAGTTTTGACAAAAGCTGACGTTTTGATTCGTCCTTATCACCATTTCGCAGCTTCTGCAGGAGTTCATCCAGTGACGTCCTATCCTGCATGGTGCTAATCACTTGCCTGGCCTCTGTCTCTGATAACCCATGCTTTGTTTTATATCTCTCAAAGACATCATCTGCCTGCAAAGAAAGATATCGTGATGATTTTAAATATAGGTTTGCTATCTGGTCAGCCGCATCTTCTGCTTTCTGGAAGGTGTTGAATGCATCCTGTACCTGCCTTCGCTCCCAATAAGCACTACTCTTCATCGTCTATCTCACCGTCCTCTGGTGGCTCATTTGGCTGGTTTCCGAAGAGTTCTTTCTGCTTCTGCAGGCTTTCCTGTTCTTCTTTTTCTACGGCCTTCAGTTCTTCGTCTGGGTCTTCCACAAAGGGGATTTGTGACAGCAGTGTCTTACGACTTACCTTTCCCCAGAGATTTGCCACATACTGGCTGATCTCCAACAGGTTCTTTGGCATGGCCCGGGTGAATGTCGGTGCAATGCCAGATATGCCAATCTGTATTCCTGACCGGGTATTCAGAAAATTCGCAAAGATACGAAGCCGCTTCCGCAAACCCTTCTTGTAATATCTTGTCTTAATTTTTGTGATATTTTCCATACCCAACAATTTGAACTCCATTGCCACACCGGAAACATTGCCACCAAATGAATCATCCGTCATGCAGGGGATGTGAGAAAACTTATGTATATCCTGCTCAATAGCCTTCTTGAGTATTTCTACGCCTGCCTCGTCAAACGTCCTGGTCAAATACTCTGCTTTGGCGTCTGCCGGCAGTGCTAGAAGCTTCTCTCCCCGGAGGTGTTTCATGGCTGTTTCATTTCCTTTTCCGTCTCCATCCTCCTCAGCATCTTCATCAGACAATAAAGCACCGTAGAGTGCCAAAATCGCATCAATAAACTGCTCCTTGTCCGTGATCCGGTCGCTCATCAGCGCATTGTAGGCGTCTATCAGTGGTATTTGCAGCTCATAATCTCCGATAGCCAGCTTGTTGTTTAGATACTCTATTACCGGCACTTCTCCCTTGAAATGAGCTTCTGGGCCCTCCAGTATCCCCTGCGGTCCCTCTATGTCTTCGATATTCGCTGTATATTTGTAGTTTTGTGTCAAGATAGTCGCCACATATACGGTATTTGCCTTGTCTCTGGAATCCACTTTTTTATAATAATAGACAGCAAAGAGTTCGTTCTGCTCAATGCTGTCATCATAAACAACAAATGTGTTTTCAGGAGGCAAATTCTTAATACAAAGTTCAGTTTCATCCTGTTTTGTATATATGTATTCATAAGCCCGGCCATATATGGATAAGTCCAGGCCGTTGTCCCCGTCTGCCTCATCAGCTCCCGCCAGCTCCAGAGCATCCGTCAAAGCCGTGATATCTCCTTTGCTTTTATAAGACACGGGGTTGCCGATAAAATAAGACGTAGCCGTATCCGAGATATCTTTTGCGTGGTTACATACCAGCTTATTCTGCCGCTCTGAATCGGTCAGAATCTTATGCTGCCCCTCATAGTAAGCTTTAAGCTTTGCAAGGTCTGTCACATGTGACCTGTGCTTCACAATCAGGTGTCTGACTGCCTGCTTATCAATGTTCAGTTCATCCCACTCCGTCGCAGGCATTGTAAATACATTCATTTCCATCACCTCCTTAATGGAATCCGGCTTTCGCCTTGTTCCTGATTTTTGCCACATTATTATTAAGTATCAGATAGCAGAAGTATCTGACGGCATCCATTGCGTGATCATGCAGCTTGATCGGTGCATCCTCGCCGCGTTCTGCCGCCTTTTCATCCCAGATGTAGGAAGAAAACTCCATTATGGTATTCACACAAGATGAGCTGAATGCTATCTTCTGCTGATTAAGGAGTGTCCCAACGAGCCGGATGCCATCTTCGACGTCATTCTTTGCCTTCAGTACACTATATCCCCTCTTCCGCAACTCTGCTATAAATGAAGCAGCCGAAGGGTCCACAATAACCGCTTTTATCTTGGTTCCATCAAGCCATTTTTTCAGATCATCTACATATTCAGCATCTGTTTTCTGGACGCCTTTATCCCGGCCGGAATAATAATACTCACGTATGCAGTACCATTTACCATCTACAGCTTTATTCCAAAGCAAAAATGCAGTAGCATTTTGAGTACCGTAGTCGATACTGACGTACCGGTTGGCATCTATAAGTTTTTGGAAGAACTCTCTTATCGGTTCGACATGTACATCCTCTGAGAACATATCATAGATAATGCCTTCTGCCATTGCCCATAATCCCAGGATATACCGCTTGTAGAACACTCCTGTATACGTTGCCCTGTACCTGGCCTTAATTTTCTCACTTAGGCTCAGGTTATCGTCCATCGTGAAATGCAGATACAATATCTGTTTCAGCACTTCTCCCTTTGCTGACAGCTCAGATGCCCTGTCTCTACCCAAGTATCCGACCGATCTATCAACCCATTTAATTTTGAACCAATGGTATGGCCCGTCTGGGTTACAGTTAAACCAATATTTACTACCATCCACGGAACAACGTCCCGTTGCCTGATTGACAAAGGATTCCGGCATCAAAGCAACTTCGTCAAAAAAGACCCCAGCCAGAGTTATGCCCTGAATGAGATCCTGCGACCGTTCATCCTTGCCACCAAATATATAAAAATAGTTCTCAATGCCGCCTTTTGCGACTATCAGAAGATTATCTGCTCTGTGGTCTGATATAGCATAACCTCTGGATTTCAGCATTAATTTCAACCAGAAAAGCACATTACGCCGGAAGCTTCCAATAGTCTTGCCACACACGCCAAAGTTCTGACCTACAAACGACTCCATTGCCCACATAACAAATGATAGTGACATACAGACCGTTTTTCCTGACCTGATAGCACCGTCAGCAATAATCCCATCCATATCTTTAACTGGGGATTCAGGGCACCACCATGTCAATACCTGCTTCTGTTTATCGGAAAAAGGCTTAAATTTGAATGTCAGGGAACACGCAGGGCGCTTACGCCTCTGTTTCATCTGTTTAATTTTATCTCTCAGCTTCTGTATCTTTTCATGCATCAGCATCACCCCAGACCTCTGTTGCAGTGGCGTTCATGGCATCCATAAAACCATCATCCGCCTTCTCATCCCCTGGTCCATCCTGCTTTGTAAGTTCCAGTTCAAACTTCATAGCTTCCAGCTCCAGATGCGCATCATCGTACCCAAACTTGTGTAATGCCTCTATGGCACGCTGGCGTCTGGCCTGTACTCTGGTAAGAGCATCCTCTATCGCTTGGATCTGGCCCAGGATGCCTTCATATTCTTTCAGATCAGTGAGCTTCCCCTTGTCAAATCCGGAGGAGTATTTCACTACAGACATTCCAGGCGGTATGTTCTCCGGATTATCGTTCCATGTCTCCGGGACATCATCTTCTAATTTCCGCAGATTATCTATGCGCTTTAACATTCTTCGTTCCCGGATTGTGAGAAGTCGTATTTCCTGCAGAAGGAGTTGTTCTTTGTCCGGTTGCACCAAATCAAGAAGCTGTTTCTCCTCCTGGTCCAATGTATCAAAAAAGAGAGTCTCAAACTCTCCTGTCTTGACTGCATTCTTGTTTTGTTTTGGAGCTGCTCCACCCTTATTTCCTACGGCATTTTTATTATCGGGTTGACCTCCACGCTTTTTCGCAACGTTGCGTTTATTCTTTTGCAACGTTGCATTATCCCACTTATATCTATTTTTCCAACTCCTGATGGTCCCTTCTGGGATTTTCAAAAGCTCTGATATCTCAATCAGTTTCTTGCCTGACAGAAACAATTCCTTTGCCTGTTCTGCCCGGGCGTCCGGTGCTCTTTCCAAGCCTCACCACTCCTCAGTCGTGTTTGTTTTTCTGATTACGCAAAAACACCCAGCCAGCATATTGCCAACCAGGTGTTTCTTGATTTTGTCCCAGACCTGGGACATACGGTTTAAAGTCCATTGTACCGCCAACTTGCCACCGTTTTTTATGAGGCCGGTATCGAATATCCCTCAATCCGCTTTTGGCTTCAGAACCCCCTCGCAACTCCACCCAGGGACGTCTCCCATGTTCTTTACTCCACACCCGTTTTCTGGCCGTTGGTACTACGACAATGATACAGATGTTTAGCTTTATACTTATCACTGCCCGGCTCTTCTGTCCGTGGCAGCGGAGAGGTTGTAGTTAATCAGCTCCCCCAGCGGTCGGGTTCGCACACTCATAAAATTATACAAGATATAGCAGTCACGCAACCCGCCCCGTACTGCTCTGGCAACCATAAGTTCCTTTCATTGCCCCTACCCAAATGCCCTTTAGGCTATGTCTTCTCTCGGCAGCCTCGGAATGCTTGACGTCAATCTACTCCATTACGGAACCGCACTGCCTATACGCCTTAATGCGCAATACCGGACGTTCCGGCGCCCTGCGGCGTTGCCCTGTTATACAGGTCCGTCTTATGAGGGATCGCGCTTGGAACCGGCGAATCAGCCGCGGAGCTGTGACACCCCGCAGCCGAATAACAAGAGGAGGTCTAAAATGACTTGTACGTCATGGTACTATACTAACACATCTGAAGCGGACAAAACGGACAAACTTTATTTTTCTATCCCCAGGTATCTGTCATGGGCTTTTCTGCAACTCTCTGCTGTATGCTTTATGCCCATCCGGTGCGCCACCTGTACCCAGCTCAGATTGTCCACATACCGGTACCGCATGATCCTTCTGATCCGGCTATCCCCGATGCCCTCAATGTACTCCTCTACTTCCTTCAACAGCTCCAACAACTTCATATCCGCCAGTTCCAGCTGTAATTTATATGTCTTTAGACATTCTTTTTTGTGGTTATACTCCGGCAGAGGAAAACCCTGTATCTTACGGGTGCCCAGCGGTTTTTTACCCCGCCTGCCGCAGGTAACGGAATCGGCTACCATGTATCCGCCCATCTCCATGTTCAAAATCTTATCATTCAAGGACTGAATCCGTCTCACCAGATTACGCTCTTCCGCCTGCATATCCGTATACTGCTCTAAAATATGCTTTTCCAATGGCGTCACCTCCTGTCCCACATCTCCTCGCTGCACCAGGGATATTCCCCGAGGCATTCAAATTCATTACCGCCACTTAGGCTGCAGCCTTCACACTCCTTTTCCTCACCATTATCCATCATGGTTGCGCATTCTCTGTAGTCGTCTTCCATTTGCTTAGTCAGTGGAATTTTAATAAACTTCACTTTTTTTCTCACCTCCAGTCCCGCATTTCCTCGTTTGCTTTACACAGGGCAGTCTTTAAATCCTCCCGCCACTTTTTTGTTTGCTCATACTTAAATGGATAATCCTGATACCTTTTGTAGATATCAAGCATCTTGTATCTATGCCTCAAAAGCTTGCCCTTGATGCCTACTTCTCTGCACAGGGTCAAAGCAATTTTAATTATGATCAACATCTCTTTCACCGACATCACCTCCCATACCAGTACCGCTTCCCGCTCTTCCGGTCCTCCAGCTCCAATTTTGTAATCCTCAATCCCACCATCCCGGCAACCAGCTTGAGTGTATGTACCACGTCCATGATATGTTTGGGCAGCCTGTCTGCCTCATGGATCGCCTTGCTGGCCGTCGGGTCGGGATAGCCTTCACTGTTTTTCATTCTTTCACCCCACATTCTGCTTCCTCACGTGTCAGAAAAATGCTTTTCCCAAAACACGAAACAGGAGAAGAGCCGGACATTCCACCGCATTCGTACTCCATGTACAGCTCATCTATCTCGCGCTCTTCCTTAAATTCTTCCTCGTCCTCTCCCATCATTCGCCCTATGCGGTATCCGATCACCCGTTGCGGATATCGGGGGCAATCCGCATCATACACAACTGCCCCTATCTCCACTGGTAGCTTTAATGTTTTTCTCATCTACTTTCCTCCTCATCTTTGCTTTGATTTCCTGTGCCCTATGCAGCCCATGCCAGCGCCTCCGCCAGTCATCCAGGTATCTCTGGAGGTCTGTAATCCTCCGCTCTCTGTCATCCATTGTCCATCTCTCCATTTTTCGTAAATCGAACGCAAAGTATGCAGTATCGCGCTCCACCAGCTATGTATCCACGG
>ERZ778496.1110-NODE-1110-length-20914-cov-7.281222_pt1 | contig 20914 bp, 18 predicted proteins | sample MGYA00433099_ERZ778496 | MGnify/ENA primary metagenome ERZ778496 (study PRJEB29527, sample SAMN07138962) | mouse gut metagenome | material: feces | host: mouse | place: China:Nanjing | collected 2016-01-25 ... | reverse complement strand
CCGGAGCTGCCGGAAAGGGGTTCGCGGTGGTGGCCGGCGAGGTGAAGCAGCTGGCTGCCCAGAGCGCCAAAGCCGCCCAGAGTGCCACGGAAATGATCCGCAACACGCAGTCCATTATCCAAACCGGCGTAGCGCTGACCGCAGATACCGCAGATTCCCTTCATGCGATTTCTGTCGTTTCTTCACAGATCAGCGTTATTTCAGACCAGCTGACAGAGGCGGTACAGGGGCAGGAAACGGCTCTTGCTGTCATGGAGGAGCGAATCGACGCCATTTCCGCCATTGCGAACCGCAACCTGCAGAACGCAGAGGAAACGGAGCAGTCAAGCGGACTGCTGGAGAGGGAAGCCGAAGCGCTTAAGTCCCAGGTTCAAAAATTTATTCTAAAGGAGATATGCGGCAGATGAAACGAATTTTTACCATTCTTTTGAGCCTGCTGCTGGCGTCATTTTTGACGGCCTGCGGCGGTCAGACCGGTCTTCAGGACGGCTATTACACCGCTCAGGCGGCTGAGTTCAATTTCGGCTGGAAGGAATATGTTACGATCCTGGTGAAGGGCGGGAATATTATCTCCGTGGAATATAACGCGGAGAACGCCAGCGGCTTCATCAAAAGCTGGGACAATGCCTATATGCAGACGATGCTGCATGCGAACGGCACCTATCCCAACGAGTACACCCGATATTACGCCGGCCAGCTTCTGGACGGCCAAGGGGAGGGCAGTATTGACGCACTCACCGGCGCCACCTCCTCCCACGGGACGTTTCAGGTGCTGGCCCAGGCCGTGCTGGAGCAGGCCAGACAGGGAGATTCCAGCATTGTGTTCGTTGACACAGCCCACTGAGAACCTTCTGCCCGCCTAATCAGACAAAAGTCCTGGCAGGACAGAAGAATAGCCGTGAAGACAGAGAAGAAAGCGGCAGTGAATTCGGGAGTGGGGATAAAGCATCCTGAATCGCGGCGATTAAAACAGGGATAAAACAAAGAGAACCGCTAAGGGCATAAAAATACTCCTTTTCGATAAGAATTGTCATATACTAATTCTTACCAAAAAAGAGGTATTTTTTTCCAATGGCACAAACTCAAAATATTTCCAGTTCTGTGTTTAAAATCTGCCCCACTCTGCCGACCAAAAAATATCCGAAACCGCCCAACACAACTGTCAGGAATTTCGGATATCTTACTTCTCACTTAAATCCTACTTTTTTCTATCTACCATCCCCATTTTCCTAAGTTCATCATGAAATGCCCGTCTGCGGGAATACATATTTTTGTATTCCAACAGCACTCTCTGCTTTCCTCCGCGCTCGCCACTTGTTTCATACACTTCTCCCAACGCTGCAACATATCCAGCACATTCGCCATAATAATTGCGGCGGTTCGCCTCCATAATTCCCTCAACCCGCTTGGCTATCAATCCCTCAATCCAGCCTAAATATTGCTGTTTTTCTTCAGCGGAGAGAACAATTTCCTTTTTCCAACGGCAAAAGCACTTCCAAAACAGAATTTTGTCACTCTCTATTGTTGTATTTGATGTTCCTTTTTGATATTTTTCACTAGAAAAATCAATGTTCTCAATAATGATACTACACATACACCCTCCGCCAATTTGCATCTGATCACTCTCCAAAAGCAGCAACAGAAATGCCGCTAATCCGCATTTCATAAATGTAAAACTCCACCCTAGCGCATCTTTTATATTCATAGACTTTTCTTTAATATTTTGAAACTCACCGCAAAGAAATGCCAGCATATCTGCCATCTTATCTCCAATTTGATTTTCATGTAATTCATTACTCAGCGAACGCGATACTCTGTTTTGTTTTTGCTCCAAACACTGATGATAAATCGATTTTATCTCCTCTTGATAGCGCGAAAAATCTACACTCTCCATTAACAAACGAAAGAAATTCACAACCGTTGTATCGGAACGAAATGCCTCCAGCCAACAATGTTCCGCCTCTTGCTGCATATTTAGATGTAGCGCAAGCGTACTTGTCAACAACGCTGTACTACTGCGTACAGTGTACCTTTCATCTATTGTTTCCAATGCCTCTTTTCCAATTGCTAGCAATTCTGAATTTTCTTTTTGATTTGCATATACTTGAAGATACTGGTTGTATAATGAAGGATGCTGTACAACATATTTTCTGACATATTTTAAATACAGTGTGTCATTATTTAGTAATTCCAGTGCTTCCTTTATCAGCCTATTTGATTGATATGTCGTCATTATTCCTAAATATTCAATCCAAAGTATTAAAAATTCTCCCTGCTGCGGCAATTCTTCCATGTTTTGCATCACCATTTCTAATGTAATCTGATATATTTTAAATTTTTCAATAATTGCATAGATATGCTCCGCTCTATCACACATTTTATTTGCAAAATACGCTATATAGATTGCATCAATTGCAAAATGTTTGTAATCGTACGTACCCAGACAACAATTTTGCAGCTCTTCAATCCCTATAGATTCTTCACCATAATCTGAATACTCTCCCTCTATGATAATCTGTAAATCCATCAGTATTTTGACAATTTGATACCCCTCCTGAAACGCTTCCTGATCAATACATTGGTGCACATATTTGCAAGCATTATCAATAATATTTATCACGCCATCCGAATCTTCAAATATAAATTCCTCCTCGTCGCTGTTATACCAATCATCATATTCCTCGTTTATATTCCCGACTAAACATAATTCGCCATTTTCAATACGTTCTAAGTCTGCTTTGATATCCTGATTTTCTTCGGATAATCTATTTCTTGTCTTCTTTTTCTTTCCTTTTTGTATCTCTTTTAATTTTGAAAAGAAACAATCTCGATTTTCTTCGGGCAACGTCCGTGCAATTTCATGGATAAAATTGATTAACTTTTCTTTATCCATCTTTTCTAATTGTGTGTCAACTTCATTTAAAAATTTCGTTAAATTCATTTTCTCTATTCCTTTCTAAATATATAAATATTTCCACCTTATAATTGAAATACAGTTATGTATATTAATACCAAAAACCACCTTACTTTATATAGATATACCATTCTTTCAACGTATGCATAAAAATTAGAATAAAATAGTACCTAAAATAAAAATCCCCAATACAGCAAAATGGTTTTATCCAAATTTTACCATATCAGGGATTTCCTATCCATATGAATTTAAACTTTTTTGTAAAAATTTGTCATAGTTCGTTACTTTTCACACCCATGCCAAAGTAGTGGGAATCATGCGCCAAAATGCTAAAAGCTTTCGCTTTTTTACTTTAGCATTTTGTGTGCAAAATCTGTTATAATTCACACCTCAGTAACTTATAAGCTAATAAAAACTGGCATAATTGTGAATTGTAACCATAGTTCAGCCTAGGACTTTGCACTATGCTGCAAAGTCCGTAAGAAAGCGAAGTAATTGAGGTGTATCAAGCCCGCGCAAAGCGATTTTACATGGCTTGATACATTACAATTTGGCACTTTAATAATTCTTTTGAAATAAGCTTTCCCTTGTCCTGCGATATATTTTTAGCCCTCAATTGGAATATATTTGCTTTCTTCAATTACCGGCTTTGCTTCCTTCTTCGGCACAAATACCTTTAAAATACCGTCCTCAAATTTCGCTTTAATATCCTCCTGCATTACATCCTCGCCAACATAAAAGCTTCTGCTGCAAGTTCCATAGTAACGTTCACGGCGGATATATTTACCATTTTCATCTTTCTGATCATTATCCTGTTTCGATTCAGCGCCGATGGTCAGATATCCATTTTTTAACTCTGCCTTTACATTCTCTTTCTTATATCCCGGAAGATCAATGTGCAGTTCGTATCCCGCATCGCTTTCCTTAACATCTGTTCTCATTACATTTGCCGTAGGTGCGCTGTATCTTGCGGCACTCCTTGTAGGGCGAATAAAATCATCAAAAAAGTCATCAAAAAGGTTTTCTCCAAAAATACTAGGCATTAACATAATTCATTCCTCCTCTAAATTAAAAACTTTATTGTTGTTTGCTTGTTATATATATGTTATAACACCATTATTAGCACTCGTCAAGTGCGAGTGCTAATAAAATCTGTGAACTTTTTGTGAACACCTTTTTATAAAAATTTTGAAAATATCCTTATACAGTCTTATTCTGGGTCTGCCTTCCACAATCCATGCAGATTGCAGTAAGCATAAACCGCAATAAGTTCATCTCCGTCAGCCAGCACAAACTCTGCTTTTGGGGCTTCTCCAGGCTTTAGCCATGCCTTTTGAACACCTTTCTTTGTTTCCATTACAACCCATGTAATATCGTGGGACTCCTCCATTGGATGTGGAACTTCGCCAACCATTACTGTTATTTTTGCACCATCCCTTTGAATTACCGGTTTGTGCTTCTCCACAGCCGCATCTGTCGTTCCGGGAATAATCTCCTGCATTTTCTCGCCGCAGCAGCTAATCGGCACACCGGCATCTTCCATAAAATCTATAATATTTCCGCAGTGTTCGCAACGATAAAACTTCATATCACTTACCTCCTAGCTAATACAATATTTAACATCATTTTTATTATATCCACTTTATCGTAAATCATGTAAAATCACGTTGCGAAAATTCCCCTATTCCTTAAAACAACCATAACTGCTGATACTGTTCTTTCTGCGGAAATGTTGACAAATACTGGAACACCTCTTCCACATTATCGACAATCCCATGCGCTCTGCATTTTTTGTGAAAAAGTTTCATCAATTTCGCATTTTGGCTGCTTGCTATTTGATATGCATAGCCATATTTATGATGAAATTGTTCTTTCAGTCCTGGAAAATGCTTATCAAGTGCAGCATAAAAATATTCCCTATCACCCGCACGCAAAGTCATTCCCATACCAAAATTAATAATTCCATACACACCCGCATCAATACAATAGTCCAAAATCCCCTCAATATTCTCCTCTGTATCATTGATAAAAGGGAGTATCGGTGAAAGCCATACAACCGTTGGAATCCCATTTTGCTGTAATATTTTCAATGTTTCAAAGCGCTTTTTTGTCGTACACACATTCGGCTCTACAATTTTGCACAGTGCTTCGTCATAGGTCGTTAATGTCATCTGCACAACACACTTTGCTTTTTCTTGTATCTTTTGAAATAAATCCAAATCCCGCAGAACAAGGTCTGATTTTGTTTGAATCGCCAGTCCGAACCCATAACGCTCTATTATCTCAATGCATCTACGAGTCAACCGCAGTTCCTTCTCACAATGCATATACGGGTCGCACATTGCACCTGTCCCAATCATACATTTTTTTCGTTTAGAACGCAGTGTCTGTTCCAACAGCTCTGGCGCATTTTGTTTTACTTCAATATCCTCAAAGTCATGTGTAAACTGATAACATTTACTTCTGCTGTCACAATAAATACAGCCATGTGTGCACCCACGATATAAATTCATACCATTTTTTGCCGAAAGAATGCCTTTTGCATCTACAAAGTGCATAACCGCCCCTCACCATTTTTCTCCTATACTCACAAGCGATTAGAGTTTCCTTTCTGCACAGCACGTATTGCCCTCTAATGCAATATTTTCTATGCAGAAATTGGAAAATCTTAACGGTCGTCAGTATAACGACGATACCATATGTTTCACACACTCTAATGATTTCTGCGTACACCTTATCGTTTCAACCATAAGCCCTATTACCTTTGACTGGAAATAGTTTTCAATGCCTTGCACAATCCCATCTGCTACCTGCTCCTGATAAGTTTCGGTAACAAGCTTTCCGCGCTCTTTCGCATTAGATAAAAAACCGACCTCCACAAGACAGGCTGGCATTGTTGTTTCCCCTGTTACATGAAATTCTGCATTTCCTCTCAATTCGCGCTCCATAGCGCCTGTATATTGAATCGTCTGCTGCTGCACATACTGTGCCAGCCGCAGATTATCCCGCTGCGTATCCTCTCCCTGATACCAAACTTCCATACCATTAACCCTTTTATCCTCAGAGAAATTCTGATGAATACTGATGTAGATATCCGCTTCACACCCATTTGCCGCGATAACGCGTTCCTCCTTTGTGACAAAGGTATCTTCGTCGCGTGACATAACAACCAGATACCCCAAGGCTTCCAGCTTGTCCTGCACAATTTTTGCAATCGCAAGATTAATGTCTTTCTCTGTGACTTTTCCCGCAGAACATCCGCCGTCCGCCCCGCCATGTCCTGCGTCCACAAAAACAAGCGGTTTTATCTGCCCTTTCTGTGTATCCTGTGGCAGCATTTCCATATTTTTCAGATACTTGTCCTGCATATTTTCTTCTGACTCTTCTTCCGCAAAATTCCTGTTTTCGGTAACAAAATCCTCACCTGTGCTCTCTAACCCCTGCACTGTACTGTTATCTATTGGGGCGGCAATGAGTTGTTCAGCAAGCAGCCCTCCCGATAATAACACTACCAGACTAACCAGCCCCACAACAATCACCACAATATAAAACACTTTCCAAGCATTCGCCGTCCTCTGTTCCTGCTCATTACCATAGCACTTATATTGATGAGTAAATGATGATCCTTCGTACATAATCAATGCTCCTCTCTAATCTGCCTCCACTGCCAAAAAACATCTATAACCTTAATTATATTTAGTATACAGACATTCTGCATCAAATTTTCATCATTTTTGCATCAAAGTTGCATCATTTCCATAAAAATTTTATGAATATAACATTTTTTTCATTATGATATCTTCAAAAACAACTCATTTATCCCTTCATAAAACCCAACTGTCACAATTGTAGTTTCACTGCCCATACCAGAAAAAACATATTTTTTAAAAAATGGTGTGGTTTCCAACAGCGGATTCACGGATTCATATGGCTGCGGCGCATCAAGCCCCATATAGTCCGCCCATGCCTTAACAATAGCATCCGCATTAATATCCTCCCACAAAAGCGGTGTCCGCACATAAAATTCATACAATTTTCCATTATCTGCATCAATATAAGCATCTATCAGGCGGTTCTCTTTGTTGGCGTTATTCTGGCTGTTAGATAGGCTTACCTTCCACACCGCCACATTATTGCGTGGATCCAACACATCAATGGCAGAGTACAGCGTTGCATCATAAGAAGCCGCTTCCACTTTCCGGATTTCTTTGGGTAAAATGCCAAGCGTCTTTAAGTTCTCCACCCCACTGCTGCACGTTTCATAAATCTGCTTATCTGTAATCTCTTTGCCAGATGGGCCTCTATGATTTACCACAAACGCATAAGACCCCTCTAAATCTTGATATTCAACACCGATTCCCTCTGTTGCAAGCGCATTCTGCTCTGTCTGCGGAAGTGTTTGATTAATCAAGCTGCAGGATAAAATATAGAGTTTGTCATTTGCATTTAACTGATAACGGTAGCCTTGTCCAGAATCCTCTATTAACTCAAAATGCGCTTCATTTAAAATACCCTTATCCTTGTATTTTGCCAGTGCTTCCGGTCCCCAGATAGAAAGCAGCACCGCGATGCCCGCAAGAAGGATTAATGCCGTTTTGCGCATTGTGTTTTTCATGCTGACTCCCATTTGTGCATCTTGACAGCCATTTTCATTTAGAAATTTCAAAATCTTTTTAACCATATGTAACCTCTTTTTTGGGGAGCAGGAAACCAATGCAGGAACCTTTATTCGGCTCACTTTCAATTTCCAGCCTGCTATGATGAATTTCCAGTATTTCAGCACACAGCGCAAGCCCAAGCCCTGCGCCGTTTTTGCTTCTTGCCCGCGATTTATCTACCATATAAAACGCTTTCACAATTTTATGCTGCTCCTCCTGTGGGATCCCTATGCCTGCATCTATCACAGCAAAATAATAGCCGTTTTCCCGATTGACGCCTTTCACTTCGACAACGCTGCCCTCCTCCGAAGCTTTACAGGCATTATCAATTAAATTTACCAAAACCGTTTTAATCAGATTTACTTCTGCCCAAATCATCCCACTTTCATAGGAAAAGCGAAATACCATCCCACGGTCGTCGCCATACATTTCTTTCAGGTATGTAAATATCTCTTCCGCCGAATACTGCCGCAGCTCTGCCTCACTCCTCTTGGTAACAATAATATCCAAAAGCCGCAAAGACATTGCCTCCAAACGCTTTCCCTCTGTATAGATATAGTTTGCCGACATAAGACTTTTTTCCTCATCCAGCTTATGCGATCGCAGCATATCCGCATAGCCGATAATCGCCGTCAGCGGTGTTTTCAGTTCATGGGCAAACGCTCCCATAAATTCCTCGCGTGCCTCCAATTCCTCCTCCAGCATTGCAATATTTTTTTCCAAAGCATTTGCCATTTCATTAAAATCCGTTGTTAGCTGTCCTAGTTCGTCATGACTGACCTTTTTGGCACGGTATGCATAATCGCCGCCTGCCATCTGCTTTGTCGCCTTAGTCAAAAGCCTAATTGGTTTGGTTAACAAAGATGCTATTAAATGCATAATCACAGTTCCAACGAAAAGCATAATAAAGGTTACGCGCCGATAAAGCGAAAAGCCCAGTGCCCGCTCCGTAAACACCCCCGTAACATTGCGCATTGTTTCAAGATAGAGAATTCTGTCCAACGTATCCAGTATTACGCAAGTGTGAATATAATACTTCGCATCAACATTGATCACGCGGTAAGATTTCATATTTCCATTTGTCTGCATTAAAAGCCCCTCGTCTGCCATAAATCCATCACTGGCATACAACACCTGCTTATCTTCCCCGAATATCCGCACAAGCCGGCTGCTGGTGCGTCCACTTTTTTCCAGATTGGAAGCAATTTCCTCCACGGTGCTATCCGGCAGCACACTGTATTTAGCAGGTACATTTAATGCCGCTGTTTCAAATGCAAAACGCAATATACTGCTCTCATCCAACGCCTGCCCAATCTCCCGCTGCAGCGAAGTTTCAAACACATAATTAACAAAATAAAATCCACTAAACCCCAACGCCAGCGCCATTACAATCATCGTTGAGAACAGCAGTTTTAATGAAAATTTCATTTCTATACCTCTAACCGATACCCTACTTTATACACAGCTACCAGATTGTGCTCCCAGCCAAGCTTTCTCCTTAATCGCTGCACATGCAGGTCAAGCGTGCGGCTGTCCGCAAAATATTCGCCCTCCCAGACTTTTTCATACAGCGTTTCACGAAAAAGCGCCACATTTTGATTTTTCATAAAAAGTACCAACAAACCAAACTCCTTATTCGTAAGATCTACCAGTCTGCCTGCTTTTTTCACGCGATGCGCATCAAGATCTACCACCACATCTCCGACAACCAGGCGTTGATCTGCTTTATTGTAGCGCCGCAGTACCGCCTCTACCCGCGCAACCAATTCCACAACATCAAACGGCTTTACCAAATAGTCATCCGCGCCTAATTTTAAACCTTTTACCCGATTCTTCACCTCATGCTTTGCCGTAATAAAAATCACAGGAATGCCTGTAGGACGTATGTAATCCATAACATCATAACCGTCTGCACCCGGAAGCATAATATCCAACAGTACCAGATCAAACGCTTCCTGTTCAACCAGTTCAATTGCTTCCAAACCATTCTGCACTGCAATACATTCATACCCTGCTGACGATAAATTTAAGTCTATTAAATCACAAATCGGTTTTTCATCGTCCACAATCAGTATCCTAATCATTTTCTATCTTCCACCCCCAGTATTCCCTCGCTTTTGTAACAATAGTTTCCATCGTATCCTCCTCACTACAAGGATACTGCGCCTTAATTTCTGTATCTGCTGAAAAACCGCCTGTTCTCTGATAGTAAATATTGTAATCACTTTTTACAGTCAACTGTCCTCCACCGCCATCATAACTATACTTTGCCAGTACCACCATATCCTTTAACCCATCGCCATCTATATCCTTACACGTAATTCCATTTAATGCATAGAAATTGTCATAATCCTCCATCGGCTGAATACTTGATACAATATACCCATCTTCATTCACAAGATAAATCAAAAACACATCATAATCCGCAATGTGATACGTTCCTGGCACCACCTGCAGTCTGCCCAGCTTGCCAAACGTCCGAAAATAACACTGCTCCTCAATCACCTGCAAATTGTTTTGTTGTAATTCCTCTAGCGTTGCCGCCGTATACAGAAATTCTGTAGAATACCCATCCCGCACAAATGCCGTAATCAGCTTGGCGCTTTTATTCATGCCAAAACGATTGATTTTATCTGCGATCCGATAATCCCTGTAAAAGCCCAAACGATTGTGATCCTGAAAAAGGACATCACCCACTTTGTAAGTTTTATCTGCAAGCGCCCCACTTTCATTTTCGCATAATGTAATCAATACAATATCCATCTGCCCATCTAAATCCAAATCTTGAAACCCAATCGCCGCAATCTCCATTTTAGGCTGTTTTACCTGCCCGCGAATACAATGATTTGTTTCCAACTGATCGGTCTTATAAATCACTCTCCCGCTCGATTCTACAAAAAACAGTACCATGCGGTTATACTTCTGATCAAACGCCGGCAGCATAGAAACCGCATCTTCTGCATATCCTGCAATCGCAATCGGAAAAATCTGAGTTTCTACTACTGCAAAGCCGTTTTCTGCAATATCCGCTCGCTGTTCCACCGCCTCAAAACGATGACAATATTCCTGATATTGTGCAAGGATTTCCTGCTCGCGCAGCCGCTCCTGTGAAACTGTATTTTTTTCTGTTGTATCCATGCTCTGTGCTAATGCTGTATCCATATTTCTGGGCAGCATAAATACCCCCAGCATTATAATAAGCGGCAATCCAGCCAGCACTAGAATGGCAGAGCGCACAACAGACATCCGCACCACTATATCATTTTGCACTTTTATATTTCGCATTTCTATAAAAGCCTTCTTGATTACAGTCTGCAATAATACCATGCCACCACACCTCCTGTTTCTCCGTACAGGTTGCCGATACCTAATTATCCGCATTGCGATCTGGTTTTCCTGCACTGATATCTGTATACATATCCAAAAGCCCTACAGTTTCCGTTGCCGGACGCCCATAGCTCATACAGCATTTATGGGAAACTGCTTTCTCTTCATCCATATTATCATCAAATAAAACACTCATCCGCGCCGCACCAAGTGCGATCTCCTTGTCAAGATGCGCCAGAATCTCATCAATCATTTTCTCATCTGCTTCACTGCTTTTTGCCAGATTTTCCTGCAAATTGCAAGGCAAATTGCTTTGCAAGTTGCTTTGCAATTTGCTTTGCACATTGTTTTGCAAGCTGCTTTGCGCAATGCCTGATTGATCGTTCTCTCTGCCAGTTCTCTCCTTCTTCATTCACAACACCCTCCTGTTTTTTATAATCAAGCTTGGAAAAGAGCTCCCTCTTGGCCGTTCCTAAGCCTTTATATGCCAAAAATTTACCTGCTCCACAGATAGCAGTATGCCTGCGTTCTTGCAGCAAAACGGTTATTTTTCAAAAGATCTCTTACCTGCTCCTTTGTAAACCAGTCTGCCTCTATCTCCTCCACGGTGGAAGTGCTTTCATGAAACTGACCTCTTGCCCTGCCGACAATGCAGACATTCACTTCATTGCTAAAGCCAACTGCACTGTAGCTTGGGCCGAGTTCATCCTCAATTTGGTAAAGTTCCAGTCCCGTTTCCTCCCAAAGTTCACGCTTGGCACTCTGTTTTGGCTCTTCGCCGGGGTCAATCAAACCTGCTGGAAAATTGTAAACCCAGTCCCCGACTGCCATACGAAATTCTTTATTTAACAGTATTCTCTCTCCGCTCTCATCCGTTGCAATAATTACCACAGCATCCGGCTTTTTTCTATGAAGCGCATCATAGGACTCTAAATCCTGCTGCCTGCTGATAATCTCATACACTTTTTCCTTTTTATCCACGGTTTCATAAGTAATATCATAACGCGTGATAAACTTCCCCTCCTCACGCTTTTGTATCCCCTTAAACTCCATACAATTAACCTCCCTTTGTATCTTTCCTATTGATTCCAATACCATGCTTTACATCAGACTTTTCATATATTGCAAAAATTGCAGACAATTTAATTCCTTTTTGATTCCAATTCCATGCTTTACATCAGGCTTTTCATATGCTGCCATGATTAAACCTTCATAAACTACACAACCGCCTCCACAATCACTTGATTCCCGATCTGAATTTCCTTTACCCCCGTTTCTTTATTCTTGTTAAAGTTAAAGCTAAGCAAATACCCCTTGTCCTTGCGGTAGTAATCCAAATACTCCGTAAGCTGCTTTTCCCCTCTTTCATTGTATTCACTGCCATGCCAGATTTTGAGTTCGACAATAAACTGTTCACCAAGATAATCCACTATAATGTCCGTGCGCCTTTCATCCCTTGTCTGTGCTTCAATATAGTAATTTCCAATACCATTAATAATAGGCTTTAAATATATCAGGAAAATTTTTCGTCCCTGTTTTTCAATAAATTTTTGATCGTTTTGCCCATAAATCTCGGTAAAGTACGCAGCAAATTTTTTCAGGACAAGCGTCATATCAAGCATATTATCCTTTATAAAACCAATCCTGTCGCTTCCGCCCTGCGCATAGACATCACTGTTGATTGCTTCCTTTGCCATAAACATATTTAAAAGGCACATTTCAAACATTCTGTTAGCAATCGCCACATGACCGTTTTCTTCCTTCAAAAAGCCAAACATATTACCAAGACTAATAGATTTTTCTTCAAGACTGAAAGGTATTTTCTTCCCACAATAAATAATATCCTCTACTATTTTGTATAGGTTGGCATATAAATCCAACTGTTTTACCATACTTTCAAACAATGGTGAACTTTTTTTCAGAATAATGCTTACTGCCTTTTCAATACCTTGCTTTGTCCATGTCTTCTGCATTGTTTCAAAGCCTTCCGTTCCAATAATCTTTTCGTCAAGCTGTTTGCATATGGACGAAACGAGAACAGGATAGCCCGATGTATACTCGTATATGATTTCTGCCACTTCTTTAATATCCATTCCCGTCTGATTGTCCGCCTCATATTCTTCCAGCATTTTCGCAATCTGAGGCACGGATAAACTCATATCAATGTCAAAATCAGCGGCGATATTCCACGGGCTGTTGTACTGATGCTCCGAATCAGGACGCAGTTTTAATTTCAGGTTTTTAATATCATATACCCCTGCAAGAATCACCGAGTGAAATATTGGTGATTTATCTCTGTTTATATAATACATCCTAAGCTGTGCTAAAAAATCAATAAATACCTGATTGTTGCTTGCACTATCAACCTCATCAATCATCAGCACTATCGGTTTTTTGGCTTTCGCACACATCTTGCTTAAGCCAAAAAACAACTCTTTCAAATTTCTATCTTCTGTTTTTTTTGTAAGTGCTGTCAATGGCTGCAAAAATGCTTCTTCACAATGGATCCCCATAATATCAAATGTCCAAAGTACCACTTTTGTAAAAGCTTTGACAAAAGTTTCCGTATCTGCAAACTCTTCCGTCCCCATCTGTTGGAAGTCAAGCGACAATACAATATAATCATCCTTTAAATATTCTTCCAAAGCCCTAAGTGTCGTCGTTTTTCCATATTGGCGACCTCTGTTAATAACCAAATAGCTTCCGTAATCTACAAAATTTTCCTTAATCTTTTCCAACCTGCTGTCCAGTCGTACCATATAATGCCTTTTGGAGCTGCAAGAACCTGTTATGTTAAATCTGCGTTTCATTCTCCTACCTCCAATATATGAAATAACTCCCGCTAAAGCTATTGTAACATTACAACATAAATATGTAAACATACGAAACACATAACAATACATTACAAATTACAATGCAGCAAGGCTAAGTTGTAATATATCAAGTCATACAAAGTCGCTTCGTGAAAACCACTTCGTGAAAACCACTTCGTGAAAACCACTTCGTGGTGGCTTGATGCATCTCAACCTCTACGTATTCTCACGGACTTGCAGCGCAGTGCAAAGTCCTAGGCTGAACTGTAACCACTATCATTCTATTATCACTACAGTTGCCAAGAACCTATTCTAACCATGCATTCCAGAACTTCTGCACATGCCTTGCAACACCTTCTACGCCGACAATCTCATACCGACTCCACTCACGCGGGAACATTTTGCGGTAAGATAACTCTAAGAACCGCTCGTCCAACAGCACCACCACCCCCACATCCTCCGCCGTGCGGATAACACGCCCCGCAGACTGCAAAACTTTATTCATTCCTGGATAACGGTATGCATAGTTAAACCCGCTCTCCCCTTGTGCATCAAAATAGGATTTCAGCAGTTCCCGTTCACAGCAAACTTGTGGGATTCCTGTTCCTACAATAATCGCACCAATCAGGCTGTCGCGCTTTAAGTCAATCCCCTCCGAAAAAATGCCTCCCATCACGCAAAAACCAATTAATATCTGCCCGCCTCTTGCCTCTGCTGCAAACTCTGCCTGATGCGGCGCACTGCACTGCATACTCCCCTGAAATCGCAGCAAAAATTCCTCCCGCTGTGCTTCGCTCATACGATCTTCCTGTACAATACATTCCATCATATCTTCCTTATAAAATTCCTCCATAAAGCATTGATATACCTGATCCAAAAATAAATGGGATGGCAGAAACACCATATAATTTCCATTCCGTTCACGAACTACACCATCTATATACTGTGCAATTCGGTAATATTCTTCATTGTTGCGCCGTGTATATTTGCTAGTAACATCATTTGCAATAAAAAGCGCTTTCTTTTCCTCATCAAATGTCGACTTTGCGTAAACTTCATAATCCTGCGAATCACCGCCGAGCAATCTCTTATAATATTGGATCGGCAGAAGCGTAGCGGAAAACAAAACGGTACTACGTCCTTTCTGCATACATTGCTGTAAGTTACGCGAAGGGTCAACGCAGAACAATTTCAGCATAAAATCCTTTTCATCTGTAAGCTGGCTATAAACAATATAATGACTGTCCATAATCTCATACATATTTAAGAAATGACATATTTCAAAATAAAATTCCAAGATTTCATCTCTATCCGAAAAAACTTCATTATCATCCAGAAAATCATCCAACGCTCCATACAAATGATTTAACGCCATCACAAAACCGTCAATCTCCGATTCTTTTTGATAACTCTCGCAACGCCGTTTCATCACCAGCAGTTCCCTATTGCATTTCTCCAAAAAATGCGTTACTTTCGGTGCTTCACCACGCAGCAATTTTTTCATATGCAGAAAATCTTCTTTAAACAGTGATGCGCTGTACATCTCTCTGCCACGCTCCAACAAATTATGTGCCTCATCAATTAAAAAAGCATAATCTTTTTTCCCTAATCCCTCCGCAAAAAAACGCTTTAAATAGACTCGTGGATCAAATACATAATTATAATCACAGATAACGGCGTCGGCAAACAAACTCATATCAAGACTCATCTCAAACGGACAGACTTGATGCTTCTGGGCATATTCCAGCACTTTTTCCCTTGTAAAATGGTCTTCATGCACCAATAAATCATACATTGCTTCATTAATGCGGTCGTAATGCCCTTTCGCATAAGGACACGCATCTGGATTGCATTCACACCCACTGCTGCCGATCGGTATTATTACTTCTTCTGTTTCTGGGATTTCTTCTGCTCCTAATAAGGAGCTCCCTTCCTCTTTCGTTAAAAAACAAATTTTCTCCTTTGCCGTAATTACAATGGTTTTCAATAATAATCCGTTCTGTTGTAATAGGCTAAAACATTCCTGCGCTACAGTTCGCGTAATCGTTTTTGCTGTCAAATAGAAAATTTTCTCCACAAGCCCCTCCCCCATTGCTTTCACGGTAGGAAAAACTGTTGATATCGTCTTTCCTACACCGGTCGGCGCTTCCAGAAAAAGCTTGCGTTTATGATATATTGTCCGATAAACATTTGCTGCCAGTTCTTTCTGCCCTTCCCGATAAGGAAACGGAAACGCCAGCGCTTTCATCGAATCTGTACGTACACGATACCATTCAAACTGAAAATCTGACCATTTTTTATATTCGTTTATTAAGCCACAAAACCAGCGCTCTAATTCCTCAAACGTATAATCCTCATGAAAATATTTCACTTCTTCTGTTTCTATATGGCAGTATGTCATACGCACACCAATCTGATCCAATCCGCATTCCTTTGCATAAATATAGGCATAACATTTCGCCTGCGCCAAATGAACGCGTACCGGATTTTGAATACGCCTTAATTCCTTATAAGTACCTTTAATTTCATCAATTACAACATTACTTGACATTGCAGGTACCGGCTTTTTTGGGGAAGGATCGTCGATTTTTCCCAAACGCATTTCCCACTCGCTGTCGATAATGCCGTCCGCCCTTCCTTCTATTATAATATCGTATCCCTCCGCTGCCCAATTCAGTTTTAATCCAACTTCTGCATGATACTCGCTCCCCATGCGCCGCTGCAGCATTCTGTGAATCCGGCTGCCCTCCTGCATAGCAGAATCCGGAACGCCCAATTTGCGGTTGTCAATATTCCCTTCCCTTAAAATAAATTCCACAAGCTGTCGAACCGACACATGAATTTCCATAGATGATCTTCCCCCGTCACTGTTTCCAACCGATACGCAAAACACATCTTTTACGCCAAAAGCACCCCTTCTATCCCCAAAAGCACCTTCTTCTATTTGAAAAGTTCTTCCTCCTATCCCCAAAAAGCACCTTCTTCTATATGAAAAGCTCTTCCTCCTATCTCCAAAAGCACCTATTTCTATATGAAAAGCTCTTCCTCCTATCTCAAAAAGCACCTTCTTCTATACAAAAAGCACTCCTCCTATCCTAAAAAGCACCTTCTTCTATATAAAAAACACTCCTTCTATGATAGTTTACACGAACATGGAAGGAGTGTCAAAATGATTACACATTCTTATTCAATTTTTTTAATTCCTTGAACATGGAAACTTACGCCACCACTAAATTGTTGACAAAGCTCTCAAAGTCATCATTATAACCCGTATATTGCACAGTGAGGATTGAGCGAAAATCCAATCCCATAACACCAAGAATAGACTTAGCATCTACAATGTAATGGTTATAGGAAATATTGATATCAAAGTCACACTTTGATGCTTCATTAACAAAATCTTTCACTTCCGCCGGGGTCATCCTAATCTTAATCTTGCGCTCTTTCATAATTAACCTCAATTCCTTTCCTTAATATTTTTATTAATTTTGGTACAATCCACCTTAGGGTATCTTGTACCGCCTATCCAAATAGGAAGTCTATTCTTATTACCATATACTTCCTAACAAGATACATTATATACAATATCTTGCGAATGTAAATACTTTTGGCGATTTTTGCTAACTTTCGTCACTTTCCACTTTTGAACTTACAATTTATGGAAAATGCTTTCCAATCTTTGTATTATTTTTATAAATCATTCTACCCATTTCTATCGTTTTTAGACAATATTTCTGTGACTTTCTTCCCATTTTCTTGAAAATATATCAAAAATAGGAAAAGCAGCAAAGTTTTTATAACTCTGCTGCCCCCTATAGCTGCTGTCTATGTACTATCCAAATAACACCATCATCCCTTTACGGCTCCTGCCACAACACCCTCAATAATATATTTCTGACAAGCGATATAGAAAATAATAATCGGAATAATCGCCAATACAATCATTGCCATCATTGCGCCCATATCAATTGCGCCATAACCACCTTTTAAGTATTGGATTGCAATGGGAATTGTTTTGTACTTCTTAATATCCAAAACCAGATATGGCAGCAGATAATCGTTCCATACCCACATTGCTTCCAAAATCGCCACGGAAATAGCTGTTGGACGCATAACTGGAAATACAATTTTAAAATAGGTCTGAATCGGCGTACAGCCATCAATCATTGCAGATTCCTCAATCTCAAGTGGTATGGATTTTACAAAACCGCAAAACATAAATACCGCAAGTCCTGCACCAAATCCAAGATATACAATAATAATACCAAGCGGATTGCCTAAATGCAGCATATCTGCAATTTTGGACAACGTGAACATTACCATCTGGAATGGTACAATCATTGAAAATGCAAACAGGAAATACATTCCTGTTGTAAATGTATTTTTTACTCTTGTAATATACCATGCACACATAGAAGTACACAATACAATCAAAAATACAGAACCAACCGTTATAAATAAAGAATATCCGAATGCTTTCGGTAATTCAATCTTCTCAATACCGCTGATATAATTTTCCAAGCCTACGAAAGATTTCGCATCCGGCAATGCAAATGGACGGTTACTGATAAAGATTTTTCTCTTAAAGGAATTGTAAAGTACAATGATAATCGGCATGATATAGATAACAGAAACAACAGAGAATACCGCTGTCATTAATCCGCCGTGTTTTGCCTGTCTTACACTCGTCATTATGCCTGCACCTCCTTACTTCTTGTTGCTCTAAGCTGTACAATTGCGATAATGGCTACAAGCAGGAAGAATACAACTGCTTTTGCCTGCCCAACGCCTTCCCAACCGGTTCTGCCATAGAATGTATTATATATATTCAATGCCAACATTTCTGATTTATTGGAAGGCTCACCTGCTGTTAATGCAAGGTTCTGGTCAAACAGCTTAAAGGAATTGGTCAATGTCAGGAATGTACAAATCGTAATAGACGACATTACCATTGGGAGAGTGACATGCCGAAGCAGCTGGAGATTGTTTGCGCCATCAATTTTCGCCGCCTCAATCAACTCTCCGGGAATATTCTGGATACCAGCGATATAAATAATCATCATGTAACCTACTTGCTGCCAACACATTAATATTACTAAGCCCCAGAAACCATATGCGGAGTTGTAGGTCAATGTCCGCTCCATATTCGCAAGGATACCATTTAAAATAAGCTGCCATATATAACCAAGGATAATTCCACCAATTAAATTCGGCATAAAGAAAACCGTTCTAAAAATATTTGTTCCTTTAATGCCTTTTGTCAGCAGCATTGCTACCGCAAAAGCTAGAATATTAATTATCAGCACAGACACAATCGTAAATAATGCCGTATACCAGAGTGAATGGATAAACGTACCATCACCCCATATCCTCATATAATTCTTAAACCCTACGAATTTTGCGTCTGTTACTGTGGTAAACTCGCAAAGGGATAAATATACACCCAAGGCAAATGGAAGTATAAATCCAATGGTAAACGCTGCAAGGGTTGGCAGTGCGAATACCGGAAAATATCTTTTAATCGCTTTATCCATAGCTTTCACCTTTCTTAAACCCAAATCAAAAGGCAGGTGCACCTGGCACAGACCGCCTGCACCCGCCTCAATTAATCAATACAATTTAGTTATTGGAAGCTGCATACTCTGCTGCCCAGCCATCAACGAAAGCAGTCTGTACTGCTGACCAATCGCCTGTACCCTGTGCATACTCTAAAAGTGCGCTGCCAACACCATTTTTCCAGTTCTCAGAAGGCATTGTTGTAAAGTTCCATGCAACAGAAGCCTTTCCAGAAGATACATAATCATTTGCGATCTCTACCAACGGATTGGAAACAGGGAAGTTATCAAACTCCTTGAACGGACATACAAATCCCATTGTATAAGCAAGAGAATCGCAGCCATCATAAGAAGTTACTACCCAATTCATAAAATCAAGTGTTGCTTGAATATCCTCCTCCGGCGCGTTCTTATTGACACACCAATAGTTCTCACTTCCTGTGCAAAGTCCCTGATTTTCCTCACCCTCTACACCAATATAGATAGGAAGCATACCAAGTGACTCATCAGCCATACCATTCGCACTTAAATCAGAATAAGCCCATGTACCATTCTGGTAAAATACTGCGTCACCAAGTGCGAAATCTGCTGTTGCATCCTCGCCTGTTTTGCTGGACAATAAAGTCGGTGCACAGGTAGAATCTGTAATATACATATCCCACACGTTCTTATAGTTCTCTAAGTAAGTTCCCTTAATTGCCTCTGTTGAGGAAATGCCATCAGCCTTGTATTCGTAATAAATTGGCAGATTTGCAAGATGAGTCTTAAATCTCCAGTCAGAGCTAGAATCCATTCCAGCAGATGTAAATGCACCTTTTACGCCAAGGTCATCCGCATTTGCCTGAATGCTGTCTGCTACTGCTTTTAATTTCTCGAAAGAATTAATTTCTTCGACACTCTTTACTGCTGCATAGTCTTTTGTAAAATAATCATTTAAAATATCTGCATTATAGATAATACCATATGTTTCAATAACGTATGCAATACCCTTTACTGCGTCGCCTTCTTTCAATGCAAAATCATCGCTCTTTAACTGTCCATAAATATCAGAACCAGAAAGGTCATAGCAATAATCACTCCATGTTGCAAGACCCTCAGGGCCGTTTACCTGAAACATCGTAGGTGCTTCTGATTTTGCCATCTCAGATTTTAATGTAGACTCATATGTACTAGACGCTGCTGTCTGAACAACAACTGGAACACCTGTCTGCTCTGTATACTTTGCTGCAAGTGCTTCCCAATCTTTTGCCTGCTCTGGTTTAAAGTTTAAATAATAAACCTTGCCTGAACCAGAAGACGTTGCTGGTGTCTGCTCTGCTGTATTGTCTGCGCTCTGATCAGCAGATGCATCTGCCTGCGCATCATCTCCCTGTGCTGCATTATCAGCATTGTTTGTATTTGCCGCAGGTGTCTGGGACTGCGAACTGGAATTATCTGTATTTCCACAGCCTGTCAATACAGATGCCAACATTGATACACTAAGAACTGCACTTAAAAATTTCTTCTTCATAAATACCTCTTTCTTTCCATTGCGGAATACAATCACGGGTTTTAGAAACGTTACCGGAACCGTTTTCGGTAACGTTGTCGGTAACGTTTCTAATGGACACTTTTATACTATCACTCTGTACAAAAAAAATCAATATA
>ERZ778496.1109-NODE-1109-length-20923-cov-7.388298_pt1 | contig 20923 bp, 26 predicted proteins | sample MGYA00433099_ERZ778496 | MGnify/ENA primary metagenome ERZ778496 (study PRJEB29527, sample SAMN07138962) | mouse gut metagenome | material: feces | host: mouse | place: China:Nanjing | collected 2016-01-25 ... | reverse complement strand
GATGGTCCAGGTGTCGGCGGCGTCTCCGCTGGACAAGGTGGATTGCCCGGTTGCCGCGGCCAATTCCACGCCCGCCTCCTTGAGAGCTCCCGGCAATTTATTTGCTACAGCCTCATTGACCAATTCCCCGCTTTCCACCTGTTCTTCCAGCGTTCCCACAAGCTGCTCTGCTTCATCCCGGGCCGCTTCGGCCTGTCGTACAAGTTCCTCGACCACAATGGACGGGTTTTCCACAATGGTCACGGAGCCGTCTTCCGTTTCGGGGATGGAGACATCAAGAGCACCGGCCACGGCCGCGGCCTCATTCGTTCCGTCCGGAGGCGTAACGCGGGACATTACATGCACGGCTCCCTTCAACAAGGGGTATTCTTTGCCCGATGCGTCGGTCAGAAAAATATCATATGCGCCGCATCCGGCGGCCAGCCTCGGCCATGTCACCAATGCCGTACTCACCCCCGTAACGGCACAGTCCAGCATGATCACCCCATCCTGTACCACCGCGCCGCGTAGCGTCATGCCGCTGATGTCCATATCCTCACCGGAAGGAGAAATAAAATGCAGCGCAAGAGACTGCGGCAGGGATTCCGTGGCGTGTACGTTGTAGTTGGCGGCTTGCCTCATGCACGCATTATCGCCCCAACGTGAGGGAGGGTACAACAATGTCAAAATGGGCTACGAACAGTCCTAAATGGGATAAAATTTCCCCGTATGTTTGACGGCGTGCTGACTCTTGCCCACAATAGGCCTGTTGCCCTCTCCTGTCCAAACTCCGGAAGATCCACGAAAGGAAGCCCATATAGCCCCCAGCAAGGCGTCCGCGCGATCAGGAGAAGACAGGTTGCGAGCCTTCATTTTCTCCTTCTTCTCGTTCCTGAGCCTGGAATCGTCCGCATATTCTTTCTTCCGGGTAGTCAACTGCACGAAAAGCGTCTTGTCCGGCCGCCTGGACCTGATATGCACTCGCCCGGTCATGAGTTCCAGTCCGGCGTCATTCCAGCATTCCGCCGAGAGATTGATGTAGCGGTCGCGGTCTTCCGGAGGGTTGTTCCCAAAGAACTCATTCGGATACCAACCTGATTCATTAAAATCGCTGATGACAGCCAGGCCCATGCCCGGAGCGTCCACCCACAAATCACAATCCGCAATGCCCAGCCCCTTGAGGGTGGCAATGCACTTGCGGACACTCTGCACCGTGTCCCGCTGTCGTTCCGCGTATTCAATCCAGGCTTCGTTTCCGTCGCAGATGGCAAGGACTGTTTCATCCCCGCCCGCGGCAATGTCCAGGAAGGCCACGGGGCGCCCCCTGCGCGGCTCGTAGGGCTGCCGCTGACCCCATTCCAGTTTTCCAGGGTCAATGATGTACAAATCTCCTTCCAGCGTGAATTCCGCCAGCACGACGGAACGGAAATAGGAATCATCCTCATTACCCCCCACACGGGCCAGAATGCGGTCAATGCGCTCCTGGGAGATATGGGGGCAATCAAAGGCCGTTACCACCATCGGACAGAAGAGGTCTTTTTCCTCGTGGAAACAGCGATAAAATTGCCCTTCCGGCTTGCCTGGGGATGAAAGGTAGATGCAGAATTGAAGCGTACATCGTTCAATGGCGTCAAAGATTTCATCTGGAACCGTCTTTGCCTCGTCCACCACGAAAAACACGGGGGAGGAAGGATCATCTCCGGTAAACTCGTCAACGTCAAACAGACGGGCTTTCTTCTCGCTGCGGGGGTCTTCCTCATCCTGTTCCTTCCGCTCATCCTTGAATTCGTCCGTCACACGCCCGTGCCAGCCTTCCGCCTTCCCGGCGTGGTTGGTGGAAAAGCCTTCGATGAATCCCCCTTCCGGCGTTTCCACGCGGCAATTCTTGAGCCATTTCCAGCCCGCAAGGGATGGGTTGTTCCGGTGCCGTTCCAGGGCAGGCCAGAGCTGGTTTTTTACCTGGCGCCATGAGCCGGACGTAATAGGCATACGCCCACGGGGGTAGCGCCAGAGAAACCATAGGGCAAGGATACCAATTACCTTGTCCGTCTTGCCGGAACCATTAGCAGCGCGCAGGGCAACCCGCTTTCCCCGGGCAGCCCTTTCAAGGGCCCGCATCTGCCATTTGTACAGCCCTGTTTCCCCCAGAATCAGGGCGGCAAAGATGACGGGAGAGTCTTCCGGCCTGACCGGAGCCCCTAGCTTTCTTCCTCTTCGGACCATATTTCTCTCAAGGCTGTCACTAACGGAACGATTGCTTCTGCTGGAAGTTTATGGGTCACCTCTACGTTTTTTTCTCCACCTTCCAGAGCCAACGCCGCACGGTCTCCGTACTTCTTCGGCATCAGCTTGGCAAGCATCCATTTGAGTGTGTCTATTTCCAACTTGACCGCCTGCAACATGGTTCCCCCTATTTCGGCACGTGGGGCCACTTCATGCCCTTTCTCCACAAGGTCAAGCAACTTGTCTTCTAGGGCGGCAAGCCGTTCCTCGCACGCGCGCGCGTATTGGTTTGCAAAATCCGCGTTCTCTCTGGCCCAATTCATCACCGTGGGATGGGGAATGCCTTCCTTTTCGGCAGCCTTCCTCAGACTATCCCCGCAACGTATATGACCGCAAATGCGTTCAGAGAGGGCAGCGCTATACCTGGAAACATTTCCCTTCTTCCCGGTCCTCTCTTTCTTCATTTCGCATACTCCTTGTTGATTTTTTCCCACCCTGCCGGAGGTATATCGTCCTGGCGGGGAACGTACGCCTTTCCGGAGAGTTTCACATATCCTTCAATCCAGCGCAGCCCTTCCGCGTCAATACAGCGTTCAAAGCTGGGGCAGTCCGCGTTATCGTAGAGGATACTATCAGGTTTACGCTCATAAGCGCTACATTCCATACTACCCGGGTTGAGCTTCTTCTTGGAGCACAAAAGGCATTTCATCAGGAGAGGGTGGGATGTTTTGCATCCTTTGAAATCAGACTCCCAAATTCTCTTGTGCGCTGGTGATGTTTCTTCTTTCATATCATTATTGTATCAATTCACAGTCAATGATCAATTTCCCGTTCTGATTATGGAATTGGAGAAATTTGAGGGTTCCTCCCTTCTGGATGATGATTTCATCTTCACTGCTAAAATAGGTTTGCGGGCTAAGGCCGTCCCAGTCCTTACCGGCCCCTGCCCCGAATCTGGAAAAGGGCTCTGCATAAATGGCACGGGTTTTCTTCTTCAGGAGAATTCTGAACAACACGGGACGGTTCATGAATCCTTTCCCCTCCGCTACGGCAGCAGACATGAAACCTTCGTCTTTGAGAGGGTTTCCCACTACGGAGAGATTGAGCATATCAACCAGCTCGTCTGTTATTTCTTCTCCTTTCCAGTTCAAAGCGTCTTTCAATTCCTTGTAAACCCCACAGCCACGGAAAACAACCATGTCTTGAGGCACTTTGCATCTGTCAATGACTTTGGCGATCTGTTTCGCCTTGGCGTTGGACTTCCCCTTCCTCAAATCGTTGTTGATGCGGGCATATCCATTTCCGGTGTAGGAAAACAAAGCGTTCTTTTCCAGTCTGGATGCCTTTGCCCACACTTCCCCGGTAACGCTTCGCAAAAGGTCATCAGCTTCCTTATCCGTCAACGGGGCAGGCATCTTCACCTTGGGGACATCTCCCAGGCTGACCGTGTGCGTGACGGCTGAGACTGGCGCAGGAATGGGAGCAGAGGGAACCTTGATGACTTTCTCCGCCGTTTCCCTGGCCTTTTTCGCCACTTCCTGTGAGGGAAAGACAACCTCATCAGATTTGTCCTGTTTGACTCCCCAGCGGTCTTCATAGACCTTTTTCAATTTGGCCTTCAGTTCCTCCGGCAACTTCGCCGTACTGGCCTTCTTGCCGTACCCGTACCGTTCAATCAGGTCAATCCCGAAGCGCTCCGCACCCCTTGGACGCTTCAACGGCTCCCCGGGTTTGAGTAGTCCCAGCCGTTCGCATTCTTCCCGGGAAACAGGCTCCTGATCCATGTAGGAGTTGAAGCCGAACGGCGGCCAGGGGACCTCAAAGCCCCCGAGGCTGGCGGCGTTCATTTCGTCTGCCCAAAAAGTAAAGTCGGTTTTAAGCCGGACAGCATCTTCGTTGACGACATGAACAAGCCGCTTTGTCTTGGCTCCCGGAAAGCGGATGAACCGGAAAGCAGGCCATGCTTTGAGATTGGCTGGTTTCATGGATGCCTCCCATTGAGCAGCCCCAATGCTTTGCCGGACGTTGGTCTTGAAAATGAGCTTCAGACGGGCCAGAGCACCGATGTTTTTAATATCGTTGTGATACTTCGGGCCTTCGGCGTCCGGTGGAACAAGCCCCTCGGTTTGGAGCCATTGAAGTGCCTGGTTGGAAAAGTCCGCGGCGCTTCCTACCTTGATAACCGTTTCCCCATTGGGTAAAGTCTCCTTTTCTCCTGTCAGATAATTCTTAATCAACCTGTGCAGCCGTTCCAGCAATCTGATATTCTCCACCTTGGAAGAGAAAAACTTGTTTTCCTTCATGGCAGCGTTCAGAGCAGCCCATTCCTTTGAATCCATGCCGGAGGGTGTGGGATGTTTTGCCAGGAATTTTTCCAGGGGTGTTACCATAGAGGCAATTCTGGATGTTCAAAGGGGGGAGGTTCAATCTTGCCAAATTGGGCTACGTGATGTTCCAGAATGCGGACGGCGGGAAGACGGTAGAGTCCGGCGGATTCCAGAGCATTGATAATGCTGTTGGCGCGTTCTTCGGCTTCCTGTCTGTCGTTAGTACCAAGTCCCAGCTCGACAAGTTTGCCTTTCTTTCTGGGATCCACCAGAAGCGTTAAGCGCAGTTTGTAGGATCCGGGCTTTCCTCGCCGCGTCGGCTTGTTTTTTCGCAGGGATGGTTTGGGGGGTCTCATTTGTTGGTGACGGGATAATTCTGTTCTTCCTCGTATTTTGTGAGTTCCGCGGTCCAGCGGAATTGAATACGCCCCAGCCGTCCGAAGCGGTTTTTGCCGATGATCCACTGCGCTTCCGTGGGGTCGTGCTTGTCGGGCTTGTACATGTAGGGGCGGTGGATCATGATGATCTGGTCGGCGTCCTGCTCAATGGAGCCGGAGTCGCGCAGGTCGGAAACGACCGGTTTGCCCTGGGCGTTCCCGGCTCTTTTTTCCACGTCGCGGTTGAGCTGGGCCAGCACCAGGACGGGAATATTGAGTTCCTTGGCCAGGGATTTGAGGCCGGCGGAGATTTCCGAGACTTCCCGTTCCCGGCTTCCCCGGGCCTGCTGGGTCGTGGAGCGCACCAGCTGCAGGTAGTCCACGCCGATGCATTTGACGCCGTGTTCCCGGACCATCCGGCGGCCCCGGGCTCTGATGCTGTCGATGGTGAGGGAGCTTTCGTCGTCGATGTGCAGCGGAGCGGCCGTGATTTTCCTGACGGCGGCTGTGAAATGCTGCTGCTGTCCGACCGTCATCGGCTTGCCGCGGCGGATGTCGTCGGAGTTGATGCCGGCCATGCCGTAGAGGATGCGTTCCAGGAGCTGGGATTTCGGCATTTCCAGGCTGAACATGCCCACGGGGGTTCCCTCAAGGCAGATGTTGGTGAGGATGTTGACCAAGGCGGCGGTTTTCCCGACTCCGGGCCGGGCGGCAAGCACGATCATGGCGCCGGGCTGCAGGCCGTCCAGGGTCAGGTCCAGGCGGCGGTATCCGGAGGAGATTCCTTTGATAGCTCCGGGGTTGTTCATGCGCCATTGCAGGTTTTCAATGATGGTTCCCACGGCTCCGCGGATGGTTTCGGTTTGGCGGACGCCACACCGGTCCCGCAGGGCGGACATGCCGCGCTCGGCTTCATCAAGGGCTTCTTCCGCGCTTTTGAGCTGATCGCCGGCGGCTTCCGCCATCCGGGAGGCAAACGCGAGCAGAGCATGTTTTTTGGCGGCTTCCGTGACCATTTCCAGGGCGGCTGCGGTTTTGTACCGGGCAAGGGCTCCGTAGGTGGCCGTTTCCACGACTCCGGCGTGCCCTCCCACGGCGTCAAGCTGGCCCTGGGCTTCAAGGCGGGCGATGACGGTGAGGGCATCCACGGTTCCTCCCGTGCCGGCGACGGTTTCCAGGGCGGTCCAGATTTGCTGGTGCGCCGGGAGGCTGAATGTCTGGCGGCTGATGCCCTTGTCCCGGAGGTCCGCAAAGGCCTGGGAGCCGTCCATTGCCTGGGAGAGCACCAGTTTTTCGGCGTCGATGAGTGTCTGAGAGTCGATCATGTTTTTTGAAATTGTTGATTGTTAAAGTTCTTCAAGGTTGCTGTAAGGGTCTTTGTCTCCGTTCCCAGGGGGTGGCGGATGGTTGAGGACGTAGCTGGTGGCGAAGCTGATGGCGTCGGATTGCCATTTGGTCACGGGGATGCCGCTGCGGGTCCAGTTGACGGCGTCCCGGCTTCCCCAGTAGGCTGTGGCGCAGTCCGGTATCTGGTCGGGGGTTAAACGCACACGCCCCGCAAAGGCCGCGGCCCGAAGATGGTCTTCGACTTCTTCCACGGTGCACGGAAGGGGGGTAGAGGGGGTATTATTCGTCTTCGTCTCCGACTCCGTCTTAGTGTGCATATGCTGCGCATCTGCTAAGCATGTGCTGCGCATATGTGCATCAGGCGCAGGGTATTTGCTTTTCTTGCTCCGTACCTGTTGCCGGAAGTTGGTCACTTCCAGATATTCTTTTCCCTCGATGGAGTACAGGACGACGAGCCGGGCTGCCTCACAGGATTTGAGGCAACGTTGAACGGAATCCTCCCTCATGGAGTCGAGTTTCAAGGGGTACAGGGCAGAGCGTAGAACAGACGAACGGGCGTCAAAACGTCCAAAGTCGTCTACAACGGAGAGCAAGCGGCGGAAAAATACCTCCGCTTCCCAGCTCAGAGAATTAACCGCTTCGCTGGTTAAAATCCCTTCTCTGATTATTCTATTTGGCATATCAAAAAAAGTGTCAGTTGGGGGTTTAAATTTCATAACCACTTGATGGTGCTAACTGTATTGCGGCTTTTAACCCAGTGGAACCATGCGTATGCAATGGCTCCGCCTTCGGTTTTGGCAAAATCCCCATTTTTCGCACAAACCCTCCGATCTGAAAACACCCACACATCTGCGGGTGGCGCTACGTCGAATAACCGGCGCCTGGCCTTACCCTCTAAAAATTGGAGACGCAACAGCATCCAGATGTTGGCACCCGGACTGGCACAGATAAGCGCTCTCTCAACAAATTCAAGGGCCGTTGCATAGGGGGGATTGGTCATGATGTCCACATCATCATCCGGCACAGGGGAAAACTCCCAAAGGAAATCTTGCAGGCTTGAATCAGGGCAACCCCTGTCCACTATATCGGTTGCGTACACTTCATGCCCGCGTTCCCTCAAAACGTTGACAATGTGGCCGGCCCCGCAGGCTGGTTCCCATACATATTTCCGGAGGGGCGCACCGGCGTTGAGCAGATCCCTCACCATGTCCGGATGCGTGGCGTAGTAGTCTTCCCGTTGCCGATTCTCGGTAGTGTGACTGGATGCGCCCAGCGTGGCGCCAAGGGTTCGGTTGTTACCTGTCCAGTCCTTCATGCCCCCTCCTTTCCACGCTGTAATCTTCCGAGCAGACCCCAGAATGCAGTTGCCGCCACTCCCGGAACTTGTCCGTTGCCAATGGCTTTAATGCGGTCCACTCTAGCGGCCACCCCATGAGCCACTCGACCCACGTCGGGTTCAGCTGACCACCACTCCCCGCAGTCATTTGTCTCCGCTCGTCCGGCGTGATAATCCCCTTGGCTTCCAAGTCTTTCATTTTCAGGAAACTCCCCGTCCCCCCCCCGCACATGCCCTTGGTGCGGGGTGTTGGAAACTGTGAAACCACAGTTATCAATTTCTTCCCTGTTTTCCGGTTGCTTTCCTTGTCGCCGCAACTGGCGGTTGGAGTAGGAAACATCCGGACAAATTCGGACAATCCCTGTTGCCTGCTGTTCGGGCCACGTCTCTTGTGATCCGAGGCAAGGGGGCTCGGAAACATCTCTACAAACTCGTGTGGATTGGGCAGCTTGTTCCCCTCCCGAAACTTCTCGCTCCGCTTCTTCCCGGAAGCGGTTGGAGTTCCAATCCATACACCTTTTTTCAGCAAGGCTTTTCGGGAATTCGACCCTCCGTCGAGACCTTTCGTTGTTGGGGTCGGCCACATCATCCCCGGCATCCAGCCTGTGGAGGCTACATCCAGCAATGACTTGGGGCCCCGTGAATGGCTCCCCTTGTTTGGGGCGTTGCAAGCCGTCGGCGTGGGGATCATGTGCAAGTATCCAGATGCGTTTCCGGACGTGCGGGGCTCCCACGTCGTCCGCTCCCAGCACAAGCCATTCCGCATCGTACCCGATTTCGGCAAGATCACCGAGGACTCTGGCAAGTCCTCTGCCCACAAGCAAAGGTGAGTTTTCCAGGAATGCGAATTTCGGTCGTACCTCATTGATAATTCGGTGCATTTCCCGCCAGAGCCCCGAGCGGGCGCCGTCAATGCCGGCGCCTTTTCCCGCGGCTGAAATGTCCTGGCAAGGAAAGCCTCCCGATACCACGTCAACAAGGCCGCGCCACGGTCGTCCGTCAAAGGTGCATACGTCATCCCAAACCGGGAAAGGCGGGAGTATGCCGTCATTCTGGCGGGCGAGCAGTACGCTTGCGGGGTAGGGTTCGAGTTCGACGGCGCAGACGGTGCGGATGCCGAGCAATTCGCTTCCGAGTATGCCTCCACCAGCGCCCGCGAAAAGATGTAGCTCATTCACTCGCCCTCCTTTCTAAAATTGCCGCTTGCTCGTCAGTGATATACTGCCAGCTCTGCGGTGGGCGAGTCAGTCCAATGGACGAGAGCAGCACGAGGGACGGGAGTTTCACGGGGTCCTGGATGCCCCAGGCGTAGCAGGGGAGATAGGCGCGGATATGTTCTTCCGTCACGCAGGCTTCTCTGATCAGTAAATCCAAGGCATCCCCGAATGGCATATGGCGCAAAGCCACATAAGAGACCATCCTACACTTGCCGATAACTGCCCACTCCCCGTCCTTGCCGGATTCATAAAGCCACAGCGTGACGTGTTCTCCGTGGGGGATGCATGGCTTATTTTTACGTAGCTCCCATGTCTTTTGCCCGTCCATGATAAAACCGGAGAAAGGCCGCCTGACGGATAAGAGGATGTTAATCATTACTGGCCTCCTTTTTCGGTTCCCAACTAATAGGCCAACCTACACCGTAGCAGAGCGCGCAAAGCTTGTAATGGGTCCCATCATGTTTGCAAGTAAAGCACCCCCGCTGTTGAGGTGGTATCCATGCCCTGCACGCGGCCCGCTTCTGCCATGCGTCACGGATGGCATCTTCAACTCCGTACATTATTCGGGGTTCTCCGTGGTAATCGCTGCATTCCCCGTAGCCTTCCGTGAAGCGCATGAGGCTTTTCCGCTCTTTCAGGATGCCGCGGGCTTCTCCATAGGCTAGGATCGCTTTCTGTTCAGGCGTCAGTTTCATTGCTCTGATCCTTCTTGCACAGTGATTGTTATTTGTGGTTCTTCGCCCCACCATTTCTCCACGGACGCGGAATGCACCTGGGCGTCATCCTCCCAAAATCTCAACCGGGTCAGGACATCCTGCAGGGTTTTGGCCAGGTTGTCCCAGTCCGGTTTGGTCGTTTTCGGAATGAGCCCGATCCGGTTTTTTTTCGGCTCGCTCTTGCGGTAGGGCCAGACGAAGGCCAGTTTCAGGAAGACCGGCCCCGTCAGGGGCCGGGCCGGTTGATAAGGTTTCAGCAGGGTCAGGTAATCGCTGATGACCAGTTTCAATTCTTTCGTGTCCGCCAGTTTGGCGTGTTTCCCGATGTTGACGATTTTTTTGTTCTGGTGCGTTTTCGTCGGGGGAACGATCGGCAGCATGATGGTTATCGGCTTGTTCATGACGCTTTCGAGTTCCTTTCTATTTCCCGGGCCTGGGATTCGGCGTCGAAGTCCAGTTTCAGCTGGCCGTCGTCCTCAAAACAGGCATTTGCCACAGCTGTTTTCTTGATAGAGCCTGATACTTTCACACAGACTTTCTGTTCCCCGTCAGGGATTTTGACGCTGATGGAGAGGCAGAAGTCGGATTCGTCTTCCGCCGCCTGGCACCTGATGTCTTCGTAGTCGTCGAATTCATCAAAGACCATGCGGACGGTTTCCAGGATGGTTTCTTTCTCGTGTTCCGTTCGCGCGCTCATGGCTGTTGATTAGAAGGGAATTTCGTCTTCTTCCGCCGGCGGTCCCGCCGTGGCGCTCATGTGGTTGTTGGCCGGCAGGTCCGCCGGGCGCGGAGGCAGGGACGCTCCGCCGCGCCCCGCCGCTGCCCTGTCCTGAGCCGCCATGATGGCCCGGGCTTCGTCCGGCCCCAGCACGTCTTCGCAGTTGCTGAATTCGGGATAAGTCCCGTCCGCCCTGGGCTTGTCTCCCTGTCTGACGCTGAGCCGGACGTAGCAGGGTTTGCCGAGGTATTCCGCCGGGTTGATGATGACCTGCTTGCCGGGTTGGTAGACGTTCCCGGTGACGTTTTTGACGAACAGGTCAATTTTCCAGGCCAGGTCTTTCGAGTTGGTCAGGTAGTAACGGACCGTCGCCGCCCCTTCAGGGCCGAAGGCTCTGATGTGGACGGCCAGCTGCGGGCATCCCCGCGTTTTGGCGCCTTGGGAGATTCCTTCTTCCATTTTGACGATTTTTCCTTCGTAGACGCCCGCGGGGAGGAATCCGTATTCGCTGGGCTCGCCTTCTGATATGTAACTGAACATAATGGTTATTTGGTGGTTGCGGTTTTGGAGACGGAGATTTTTTTAACGTAGGAGGAGCCGGCCCCCGTCCTGACCAGTTCTTCCGGGAATTGTTGTTCCGGCAATGCTTCCGCGAACAAGGCGCGGAAGATGTCCGCCTTGAGCGGGCCATAGGATTTCAGGAGTTTCGGGACGCCAATCCAGGTGGCGTATTTGGCGACGTCTTCCGGAGCGACGGTGTCCGTGCCTTTCCGGGAGACGCGCCTGAATCCGGGGACTTCCGTTCCGTTGTTGAGGTAGTCGAGGATTTTTTCTTTTCCTTTTTTGGCATAGGATTCCAAGATTCCGGCCTTGGTGACGAATTCCGCCAGCCTGGACGGGTTTTCCGCGATTTCGGCGAAGCTTTCTTCCAGCGTTCCGGCTTCCGCCAGGGTCAGCATTTCCTGCGCCGCCCGGTTCCGCAGCGGGCAGGTGTCCTGCGAGGCGCACCAGCCGCAGTAGTCGCAGAGGCGCGGCCCGCCGCCGCGGTCCACGGCGTCCACCACTCCGTTGACGATGGAGATGGCTTCCCGGTAGGTGAATTTCCGGGTGACGATTTGCTGCTGGTCGCAGTAGAGGAGGTGGCAGGTGATTTCATCCAGGAATTCCCGTTCCATGAAGGATTTCGCGTAAGAGGCCTGCTGTTCCCAGTAGTTGCGGATTTGGCCGCTTTTGAGGTCGAAGAGCTTGCCCAGCGCGGGGCAGAGGCAGTCCGCTTCCCCGCCTGTCACGCGGGGGTGCCATTGCGGGAAGGCGCAGCGGTTTTTGTCGGCAATGACTTCTTCCCCGGAGCAGAGCGTCCGGACCGTTTTCACCGCCCAGAGGATGGATTCTTTTTCATCGGCTTTCAGGTGTTCACACGCCCTGAATTCGTCCACGCCCATGAGCAGGGCCCGGAAGGCGTCGTCCATCCGGGTTCCCCGCCGGGCCGCTTCCCCCGCGTCGGGGGAGGAGACGTAGCAGGGGCATTGCGCCAGCTTGGGGAGCAGGGACGGCCTCAATAGTTCCGTGGCCGGGGCCGGACGGGGCCCGGCAATGTCAGCGAGGATTTTTTGCAGGTCGTCCAGGCTGACGGCGTATTCCGCTCCGTCCAGGGAGAGGACGGCATGCCCGGTTTCGCGGGCGACGTTGATGCAGGTGACGGGTTTCATTGGCACGCCCCTCCTTCCATGAATTCTTTTACGGAGTTATTGAACCGGGCGGGAGTTTTCAAAATCCGGGCGGCATATTCCGCCGGGACTTCTTCCAGCCCTTGTCCGGCAGTAATGATTCCGCGGCTGATCATGAAGGCGAGGGCGTCTTTTGCGTGGTCAATCACCGCGGCCAGGGCATCCGCCTGACGGTCTCCCGCGGATGCGTCCGGAGGCGGCTCCTGTCCATTGTTTGCCGCAGGGGCATCATTCGCCGAAGCATTGGCAGGTCCGCAGCCCTCTCCAAACAGCAGGCGGGAGATTTCCCCGGCGTCCATCGCCATCACCGCGGGCATCCCGTGCCGGTTTTTGGCTTCCCACGGGGCGGAAGGAGAGGTGTAGACCATGCGTTGGTTTCCTCCATGTCCCTTGCCGTCCTGGACCGTTACGACGAAGTTGCAGAAGAGCATGGCGTCAGCCCATTCCTTGACCAGCGGCGCGACAAATTTGGAGAGGTTCAGTTCGTGTTTGTCGTAGGCGCCGGCTGTTTCCGGCATTTCAAATTTGACGCGGCGGGAGTGTCCCACCAGCACCACATTCATTCCTGCGCTCATCAACGCGTTGAGGCGTGACAAGAGATCCATGGCCACAGGTTCGATCATCTTATATCCCTTGCCGTAGCCCAAATCTTCAATGGAGCGATGATGCGCGTTTTTCTTTTTGTTTTCTTCCTTCAGGAAGGAATTTTGAAGGAATCGCTCGCACCAGTCGATGGAGTCAATGATGACGGTTTTGAAATCATGCGGTTCCGTCCGCAGGGATTCGATGGCGTTCAGCACGTCTTCATAGCTCCGGCAGTCCAGCCGGGCAACGTCGATGTGGGAAGATCCCTGTTCCGTGTCCAGCAGAACAGGAGCGGGCAGCCCGGCCGCCAGCGTGGATTTTCCCACGCCTTCCGGCCCGTAGATGATGACTCGCTGCGGACGCTGCTGCACTCCGCGCTTGATGTTTTGTAATAGGCTCATATTATTTCCTTGCCCGATTGTATTCAGGTCGGGCGTCAGTTCCTGCTGGCCCCGGCCTTTTTGGTTATGGGTAGTTGGAAAGGGTACTGACGGAGTTACGTTTCCGCTTAGCGGGAGGTTTGTTCATGTCCGTCCTGGTTTTGGATGTCTTTTGGGTCAAATACCTGTACACGCTTATCGCGGAAATTCTGTATTCGCGTTGATTGGTGCCAATGTCTTCTATTTCATGGTTCTGCAACAGGTTACGAACCTTTTTCCTACCCCATAAACAAGCAGGGTGTTTCCGCAGATCCTCAAGGGTAAGCCATATTTTGCCGTCGAACATGCGAGTGGCATTCTCTTCCTCGGACTCATTCAAAATCAACAAGCCACGTTCATGAAGGGATTCTATGGTTTGCTCCACAATAGAGGTTACAAATTGATCTAATCCGTTCATAATTCACTAAGATTTAACGATGAAATAAATGATCGTGAAAATTCCAACCAGCAGAGCGGAAAAGACAAGGTTCTGTACGATACCGGGCCGGGGCTTGAGTTCGTCTTCCGAAAAGTCTATCGGGCAGCCGTAAAGGGATCCCATTTTCTCGGCACGGTCACGGCGCATCCAATATTGTTCGTTCGTCATTTTTTTCATTGTTGTTCAGGGGGCGGGTTAAAGCTCGTGCCAGCCGAGCAGCTTCAATTCGTCAATCAGGGCTTCTTCCATTAGGCTGCCGGCTTCTTGGGGTTCTTCGGGCTGGGAAGGTTACTAGCCGTGGTTAGACGGCTACTATTAAAAAGCAGGTGTCCGCTGGAATTGATTGCAGAAGACATGGCCTCCTGTGGCGAACATTTCAGTTTGGCGGAGATTCCCAGCAACAGAAGCTTTCCTGCTTCCGTCAGGTCTTCCATGTTGATTTCAATAGTTGATGGTTTCATGTGTCCGTCCGGTTGATGAGATTGTTTTATGCAATTCTATTAGATTTTGCAACAAAATTCTACTGATTTTGATAGAAATCATGCGTACAACAAGCTTGACAATCTCACAAAATTACATAATATCAATGCATGACGCCGACCAAGAACGACATAAAAAAATGGCTCAAGACCATCAGAAAAGATCGTGAATGGCTCGCAAAGCAGTGTGGTCTGAATTCAAAACAGAGCGTAGATAACTGGTTCGCGACCACAGGGAAAATTCCTAAAGCCAAGCTCCTGCTTATTCAGAGGCTCATGGCAGAAACTCAAGCCCCCCCTTACGAAATAGAGGGCAAAGATAATATGGGAAAGCTCTTCATCACTTTGAATGAAGAATCCCAAGAAGCTGTATTGGCGGAGTGCCGCCGCCTGAATATCACTCTTTCCGCCTACTGTTCCCTAATGATGGAATGGTGCGCTACCACACAGGAGGGGCATGCCGTCATTCAATCTCTCATAACAGGGGCTCCACTGCCTTCTGTTAACATGAATCTTGCCCCCTTGGTACAGTCATCTACTACAAATGCCGCCAAAGAAAAAGAGGCAGCCCGCAAGAAGTTTACCCCGGTAGAAACATTCACAGCCCCTCCCTTGGAGGCTCAGGGACGAATCATCGGCAACATTGCCGCCGGCAACCTGGCGGATGGAGACACCATTCCGCAGGACATCCGACTATACCGTGAACTGGAAAAAGGGGAATACTTGCTGCGCGTGAACGGTCACTCTATGGAACCTTCCATTCCGGACGGCTCCGTGGTCATCATGAAAAAATACACTATCCCCCCCATCCCCAAACCCGGAACCATTGTTCAATACCATGATGAACGCGGCGTGACGCTCAAAAAACTGGTCTGCAGGAAAAACCCGGAAACCGGCAAAATGGAATACACCCTCCATCCCATCAACCCCAACTTCGGAGACATCGAACCCATGGACGGCGGCAAAATCTCCGGCATCTATGTGGAAACCCTGGACAGGTGGGAGAAGGCATGACAAACGCTCGCTTGACCAATCCGGAGAAAAGGGCATAGTAAAATAGGGATGGAGATGAGGTAGGCGTTTGTGTGAGAAACATAGAACAGAAGCTTGGCAGAGGCGAGTCTGGATTGGAATGACGTATCAGACGGGGTGACTTATGCAGCAAAACCGAATAGGAAAATTCCAACAGCGTGGCAAGTATTCCGAAAAAGTTATTGGGCCTAGGAATAAAATCACTTGCAATATTGCATAACATATATAAGAGTGAATTCGTCACGAAAGTTCTGCCATGATTCCCTTAAATTACTTGTGTTCGTTGTCTATTGATTTAGCATGATGCCGGTAGAACTTGTGCGATCATGCAGGAACCTCAATTCAGAGAAAATTTACCAGAAGGATGCCCACTACCAGAGTCTGGCCCTATTCAGGAAGAAATGATCATGTACAGATTCGTTCATAATCCGCCAAGTGAAGCAGACTTTGCCTCACATGTTGCACTTGGCAAAATCACCAGTTCAAAAGATCCTCGCTTTTTCTGTCGAGCATTATCCCTATCAGTATTTAGTACATATAAAGAAGCAAAAAAGTGGCAATCAAAGTTCAAACTTCCTATCGCGAAAATAATCCTTCGTGAGAATGATGGAAGAATATGTTTAGATGGTAAACCACAAAAGAAACATTATGCATGGTGGCCCCATGCTTCATGTGATGTATTAGGGACTATCTCCGAAATAGAAAATTTTCAGGATGAATAATTCTATATAAAACAATAAACAAATGTAATGAACACCATTTTCAAAGAATCTTTATCTGACTACGATGGCCCAGGCCTGTTTATTGTTCAAAAAGGGTCAGACCTCTATATTTCAATCAAAATTTTACATGAAGAAGACTATAAGTATATCGTCGTTCCGGTAACACCTCAACAAATAAAAGAAGCTAAGCGTGCTAAAATCTCTGTTGATACCATTTTCATAAATTCTCCTGTCTGGTATATAGGTAATTTTGCTCCGTCAGGATTTGTTTTATTCAAACAGAACAGTTCTATCACTCAATTAGCAAGCTATTTTGATGGTACTTTTTATTTGGATCCAGAGGATTATGAGGATGAATTAACTCCCTGTACATCATTTTTAGAAAATGATTCTCATATATCAACTGTATGGGAAGAAGAGCATTCAAAGACTGAAAAAATCAATTCTACTTCTATTTCTCCATTGGTTAAATTTAATAAAGATTCTGATAAAGATGGAGAATTAAGATTTTCTTATAATTTCCCTTATTCTATAGAAAATCAATATTTAAAAGACTATGCCGCCTGAAGATTCGTCAATACAAGTTAAATGCCTCCCTTTCCAATTAAGGGCTTATTATGTTTCCGAATTTAGTATTCGGACAAATAAAAGATTTGATAATAAAAAAGAACCTGATTTGAAGTTTAATTCATTAAAATTTGAACTGGATTTTGAAGAACTTGATTCTGAAAAGGGAGCGCAAAAATCAGAACACTTGAAAGGTTTTAATTTATGGGAAGTTAGACTCAATGTTTCCATGGATGAGAAAAAAGTTGAAGAAAATAATATCCCTTATTCTTTTTTCATTGCTCTTTCAGGGCTCTTTTCCTTCCCTCAAAAAAATCCTACTCCAAAGGACGATCAATTGCGTTTTGTCCGTATTAATGGGCCTTCCATTCTGTATGGATTTGTGAGAGAAATAGTCAACTCTTTCTACGACAAAGGGCCATACCCAAGCCCAGTGCTTCCTACCATTTCTTTTTATTTCCCTGAAAAAAAAGAGGATGATGGAGAAAAAAAGGATTCTTGAATCTATATCTCTTCCTTTTACTCGCCCTTCTCCGGTTCTCCAGAGAAGGGTTCTTTTTACCCTCAATCTACCACATCTACAACAGTCTTCACTGGATTCATCAGCGCAGCCCCAAGCGTCATTACTGCCCGGCAGTCTGAATAGCCTTATTCGTCATGCTGCTGGCAATCCCGCCTGCCGCGCCGAACACCCATCCCAGCCAAATCACCTGCTTCATGTAATCCTCAGCTATTAAAAAGGCTGATTTTTCCATTCGGACAGCGTTCATTGAAACTCTCCCCTCTTCTCGTATCTTCAACATCACTTATGCGAATACGAATACGAGATCTAATAAAACAGTTAGAAGATAACGGATTTGTCCTCGTAAGAACCAGAGGTGATCATCGTATCTACGAATACCGTAATGCAACTGATCATCGTCTTATAGCAGAAGCCACCATCAGCGGCCGCACTACAGACAATGCCCCCCACTATCTTATAGCGCAGGTACAGGATGCTATTGAAGCTGCAGGTGGAACCTGGGAAGATTAACACCTCCCCCTACCATATTCAGGAGCTGCCTCTATCGGGGCAGCTCCTTTTTGTTGAACATAGTCTCCTTAATAACAATTTCAGTATATATTTTTACATGATGATACTGAAATGATGATTTAGGAGTTGCTTATTCTGAGAAGAGAGGCTATCATTCGGTCTCTTTTGTTAGAATGCTTCGCCCCTTGACCTCCGGGTCAGGGGCTTTTTTGTTGTCTCCGCGGGACTCCATATAGATGATTATCTATTCATATTGATTTTTTCACTCTTGACTTTATCGTGTATTTTTTCAGTATGATTCCTTTATGTTGCTCAATAGTAAAATCATCTCACTTGTTGCGTTGACGGGGATTATTGGAGGACTTGTGGGAGGGGGTGTTGTCAAAGTATGCTTTAAAGATTCATCCACGCCAACGGACATCCCTCAAGCCCCCTCCGAAATAATTAAGGCTGACCTAGTTTCTACATGGGAGCTTGCCCAACAAAATGACCTTTATTCCCTAGAAAAACTCGCCGATACTTACGAAACAGGTGAATGTGTGGAACAAAATCTCCCCAGAGCTCTTACATATCGAAAAAAAGCGGCTAACCTTGGTAGCGCGGAATCTGCATACTTAGTCGGATATTCCTACGAAAGAGGAATAGGCATCAAAAAAAACGGGGTAAAAGCCGAGAAATACTACTGGCAAGCAGCAAAAAACGGACATCCCAAGGCACAATATTCGTTAGCTTTACATTCTTCTGGGTTGGATGAAGACGGAAATGATCCTTTTTCCCCATCTCTCAAGTTTAACATATCAAAGGAGAAAGCCTTATCTCTTTTAAAAAAATCAGCGGACCAAAACTACGGTTTGGCAGAACATATGCTCGCAGGTTTTTATTCAGAACAAAAGAAATACGACGAAGCAATTCTATTCTATGAAAAGGCAGCGAAGCACGGAGAAACGGATAAATGGGGATTGGAAAAAGCTAAAAATGGAAAAATGAATCAAGCAATCAACATTGAAAATCCTTCCACAGAAATTTTGGAAGAATTTGATGATGGAAATATTGAATATAAATGGAAAGTCCTTCTTACTAACACTGCTGATACTTTATGGAACGGATCTGTGACTTTCAAGCTTTTAGATATTAATGGAAAAACAATAGATGAAGCCATTGAATTTGATATTTCCATACCTGCGAAGGGAAATATTACAGTAGAAGGTGCTCGTTTTATACCAAAAGAAAAATTTGATTCTAAAACAAAAATCAACATTAATGTCGAATATAGTAAATGAATATCTATTTCAAAAAAATAATTAATTATATTTGTTTTACTCTTCTTTTTTCAGGAGCGGGAAAATCCTTTGGAGAGTCACACGAAGTCTCATTTGATGTTAGTCAAGTCGAAGAAATATCTCTGATCAATTCCCTGACTAAAAAAGCATTGGATGGCGACGGGGAGGCAGCCTATGAGGTCGGCAGAATGTACCTGCTGGGAAAAAAAGTTCCAAAAAATGAGCAACGCGCTTTCTGGTGGTTCGAGCGAGGGAAAAAGGCTGGGGATATAGGTTCTCAAATTATGGTTGCTAGATGTCAAATATGGGGATGGGGAACTAATGTTGAGCCAATGGAAGCTTTAAAAAATTTAGTTGCTCCATTAAAAAATAAATCCAGCTTTGCTATATCAACAACGTGCTCCTTATTAGATAGACATCCAGATATTTTCCTTATTTCTAAGGAAGCAAGAAAAACATCAACCTCTTTAGTATTGATGCTCACAGAATTATTAAAAGAAAAAAATGATCCTGAACTTGCTAAAGAGTGTGCAGAAAAATTACAAAGTTTTCTTCAAAAGTTTGAAGACAAAGCATCTATAGAGGCGGAATTTGCTAATATGACTAAAACACAAGCTAAGCGGCAAATCAAAGCACAAAAAATTGCACGTAAAGAAGCTCCTTTAAGCGTTCTAAGTAAAGGTATCAAAAAAATATCTGAATCCACAAACTATGTATGTTACTCATGGAAAGCAGAAATACTCAATACTACTGGGAAAAATTTAAATATGGATGCCAAGCTTGTAATCAAAGATAAAAATGGCTATCAAATAAAATATACATATTCATCTCAAACTGTTATTCCCGCAAGAGAGAGCAAAGTTATCACTTCACAAGGAATGCTAGAAAAACATTTATGGAAACCTGGAAACACGATTGAGATTATTCCTTATATATACGATTAATTCTATTCGAAACTTTTCTTTCTATCAATCATTTTGGAAATATGGCGTCATGGGTAAATTTCGCGACAAAATCCGTGCTGTTTAAAAATGTTGAATTCGATAAACAGCTTAGAAACACGGTGCCAGTTCGAGCTATCTCATGACGGCGAGAGGGAATATATATTCGTCTGTAAAATCCCCTTTCTTTTAAGTTGCAGGTTGTGAATAACTTAAAAAGTGAGTTTTCTGGCCGCTTCCTTACTGTGTTCGTCCCGGAGGTGCCCATATACCTTCATAGCCAATGCTCCGCCGTCACGATGCCCCAGCCATTTAGCCACCGTAGGAATATCAATGCCTGCCTCAATGCAGGACGTGGCGAAGAAATGCCGTAAATCGTGAATACGGACGTGAGGCAGTCCAAGCCTGATACACGCGTTTGTGAGAGCCTTCCGGGGGCTTTCTATAGAAAATACCGGGTCATCGGAACTATTCCCCCGTCTTTCTCTTCGGAGGCTTTCTATCACCTCAGCCAGAGATGCGTTAATGTACAGGGTCCGGCGTGAGGTGGCATGTTTGATATCAGGCACGGAAATGGACTCTTTCCCGATATCTCCCCACGCCAAGCGCCGGGCTTCCTCAATACGTAACCCTGAATAAGCCAGGAAAGCGATCATATCCGCCGCTTCGGAATATAGCCCCTTCTTTTGCCACTTCCTTAATATAGGGGCTTTTTTCACTTCCTCAACGATTCTTCGGAAATCTTCTTTTTCCGGAACGTTAAGATTTGAACTCCTCAAAGTCATCCGTTCAAGCTTGGATGCTGGATTGCTCTTGATACTTCCTGCTTCCTGAAGCATGGAAAAAACATTTTTCACAACAGCGAGTGTTCCGTTTGCTGTTCGTGCAGACACAGACAACGCATCTTTTTTCCACCAAGCCCGGCACATTTGTTCCGTGATGGCCTCTGCTGCAATATCACGAGCAACAAGCTTTTTAGCGCGGCTGGAAAAGAACTTGATGGATTCTACAGCGGCCGGCTTCAAATGGGGGCGCATTTCCTGCCGCTGGACGTACATATCAACCGCCAAATACCAAGACACGGATTCCACGGGTAATTCATCCCTCCCTTGCTCTGCCAGGAACCCGGCCAGCCTGGAAAGGGCTTCCGTCAACACGCGCGTTTTAAGAGATTTTTTCACCGTTTTTCTTCCGGTATCAATTCGGGCATAGAAAATTTCCGACTCTTTTGACCGATACAAGTTCGGATAATCCGTCGCAACAAGGGTGTTTTTCATACTTCCAAGCATGCCCTGCGGCCCTTAAACCGCAAGAATAATCTCTTTTTACGGACAACCATACGGACAACCAACACAAAGACAAAAGAAAAGGAAACCCCGCAAACCTTTCAGTTTACGGGGTTTATAATGGCACGTCCAACTGGATTCGAACCAGTGACCCACTGCTTAGAAGGCAGTTG
>ERZ778496.1094-NODE-1094-length-21208-cov-6.807545_pt1 | contig 21208 bp, 16 predicted proteins | sample MGYA00433099_ERZ778496 | MGnify/ENA primary metagenome ERZ778496 (study PRJEB29527, sample SAMN07138962) | mouse gut metagenome | material: feces | host: mouse | place: China:Nanjing | collected 2016-01-25 ... | reverse complement strand
AAACAGGAACGCAGCAAAATGCGGCAGGACAGGATCTTGGAACGCAGCAAAATGCAGCAGGACAGGAGATAGGAAGTCAGGATTTTGGGTATCACCAACATGATGAACCAGCAGCAGGACAGCATTCGTCTGGAGATGAAATTGATTTGGAGACGGCTAAGCGTATTGCACTGCAGAATGCGGGAGTGGAATCCGCAGATGCAGCCTTTACTAAGGCGCAATTAGACTATGATGATGGCGTGGCAGAATATGAAATTGAGTTTGTTGCAGGCTCTACGAAATATGAGTATGAAATTAGTGCAGCAAATGGCACGGTGCTAAAGTCGTCAAAGGAGTCAGTGGAGCAGATTTCTGGCGGCGCGTCCTCACAGGCGTCTATTTCTGTTGACGAGGCAAAGTCGATTGCTTTGAATTATGCAAAGTTTACGGCAGATCAGGTGGTTTATACGAAGTCCGAACTGGATTATGATGATGGAAGGGCAGAGTATGAAATAGAATTTTACGCTGGCGGAAAAGAGTACAGCTTTACCATTGATGCTGTTTCCGGCACGGTTTTGGAGATGGAAATAGACTAGTATAACGGGACTGCTTTGCTGGGAAAAGCAGCCCCGATTTTTCAGTGTAATATGCGTGTGGCAAGGTTATGGTATGGCAGAGTAAAATGCGAACGAATATTTTATGACATACTGTTTACCGTCTTGTATTTGTAGAGCATTTCAGCGTGATTTTGCTCCTCGACTTGGATATCGGCAAGGAGCTTGCGTACATCCGAGTCACCAAAGCAGAATACATCTGTATTGTATTCAGAAGAAACTAATTTTTCGGTGCTGATGCAGTCGGTTGCTAAGAAGCAGTCAGATTTCTTTTCGGCAGAGTTTGCCATTTTGTTATAAGTTGCAGTTGGATTGTAAGATTTTCCGTCGCTGTCATTGCAGTTGCAGGAGGGAACGGAGCCGTTTAATACTTGATTTAAGGAATCATAGTGCTGCTGTTCTTTCTTTTGCAGCGTCTTGAACAGATCCTTTAAAACAGGATCATGCGCTTCCATGGAATATTTGCCGTATTTCTCAATACAGCTTTGCTCTTGTGTCTGCAAATCCTTGATTGCAGCAGTTTCTTTTTCATTTAAAATCATTGCTGTTTACCTCTTTTCTTGCTATTTCGCATAGTATTAGTAGTAGTTCGTAACAGTTCAGCCTAGGACTTTGCACTACGCTGTAAAGTCCGTAAGAACACATAATGGTTGAGATGCATCAAGCCATCGCGAAGCGATTCTGCATGGCTTGCTGTTTAACAATTCAGCAAGGCTAAATTGTTACAGTAGTTCAAATAATGCGTTGTATTATTGAAACTGTCGCAATAAGCTTTCCGTATACAAGATATCGTAGAAATATCCGTACCGTGTTAGACTATCCTGTATCCGTTTGCCTTAATGTGACGTCCCTTACTATTATTGGATTAGATAAGCTTTTTTATGCACATGGGTATTCAAAGCAAGATTGTCAGCATAGCTGACGCGTGAAGAAAACCTATAAAAGGAGGTGCGTTTTTGGCTTTTTTTAGAAAAATTACGGTAAATGGAAAGACTTTTGAATGGAGGTTTTCGGTGGATAATTATGATTGGCAGCTTCCATCGCATTTGGTGTTTCGGGCACCGGAGCGGAAATTAAAGATAATTTTATATTTTATTCCGGACGATAACGGTAAAAGCGTGCAGATTGGAAAATGCCCGTTTCAGACAGGGCTTCGCGCGTTTAGGGAGGGAGAAGTTGTATTGATTAATTTAAACCAGCCCCGTTTTGTGGCAGAATTGCTACAATATCTTTTGGAGGAGCGGTTAAAACCAGAGGAAACAGGGACTGTAACATTTTCAGACGGTAAAGAGATTTTGCGGCTGCTGGGATACACATTTCAATATTTTTTAACGGAGGTATAAAATGGATTTACAGAGTGGATTTCCTAAGAAAACACTTTTTTGGAAATATATGCTTGTGGGACTGCAGGGAATGTATCAGGAATATGATTTATATGAGCGGCTGGCGAAAGATCGGCGGTTTGATATGTCGCGCCATTTAAAAAAGACAATGGACAGGCTCTATCAGGCAGCTGCGACAGGGTATCGTTTGGATGATAAGTATATTTTAACAATCGAGTGCAGTTACTTTGAACCGCGGGATAAATGGGAAGAACTGGCGTTGCAGATTGTAAAGGATTTGGAGGACTTTTTTCGGATTGTATATGAAAAGGATTGTAAAAAAGCAGGCGCATTTTTAAAACGTCCGATGCAGATCTTAGAGCAGTTTGTAGCATTTAGCCCCAATATTGATTTAGAGAAAGCAACAAAAAAGGAGCAGCAGTATCTTGCGCAGTTGATTCAAGAAGTATCTGCTGTAGATAAAAGCGGGAAAAAGGCGTGTATTGAAACGATAAAGCAGAGTGCACGCCCTTCTTTAATTGGAGAGGAACTGCTGGAACACCGTGCGCCGATACAAAAGGAAAAGCCGGATAAGAAAACCTTTCCGCTGATCCGCAGGACTTCGCTGCGATATGATTATGATATCGAGCGATTGAAAAAAATGAAGGAATTAAATCCTGCGCAATGGGAAGGCACAATGTGTCTGGAAGCGGAAACGGTTTTGGCAGGCTGGTATCGCTCTGCGCTGGAAACGCTTTACTCGCTGGAACTTTTTGAATATGGGTATCCACTGCATGGAGAAGCTTTTAATCATGAGCGGCATCTTGAGGCAAGTATTTCAGGCGCAATGGTGCGGGCGTATGCATCAGGCGCTAAGGAACTGCTTGCGCGGCTGTATTATTTTTCTTATGATAAAAGCAGCAAAGATCTCTATGAATTGCTGTGCGGAAAGGCAGACGCAGAGCAGTATGCAGAAGCTGATAAAGAAGGGCATATAAACAGTGGTATTCTTGCGGTTCTGCAAGGGGATGGGAAGGCGTTGACCAAAGAATTGCTTGCGCGGGTGCGTTATATCCGCGGTTGGTACGAGTTGTATAGTATTGCAACAGATGAATGGGGCTATATGCTTGTGCGCCTTGCGGAGGAAAGAGGACTTGCCTATCAAAAGGTGGAAGCGGCTGAACTGCTTGACTGTATTGTGCGGCAGCCAGTATATTCCGAAGTGCAGTGGGAAAAACGGGAAGAAACGGAGCAATGGCTGGAAGCTGCGAAAACAAAGCATTTTCGGCTGGATAAAATATTTCCTTATGTGGAGGAGGGAAAAACGGTAAGACGACCAGACACTTCTTTGGACACAATTGCCTACCTAGGCCCGACGGACAATGAGGAAGCGCTTCGGTTGTGTAAGGAATTGGATTATCAAGGGCTATATCAATACGCCGAGGAGGTAATAAAGAGCGGGGAGCATCTTTATCTTGGATATACCATACGGGCGTATGCACATATGCAGCTTTACAGAGAACAGTATCAATGGGAGCAGGTATTTGCGGATTTAAGCGAAGCGATTCAGTATAGTTATCTGGAAGACAATGCTTTCTGGAGAAGGCTCGAGGTTATGGTGCGGCGGTCGAGGGCTTTGATTAATCCAGATAAAGAATCGGAAGTATACCGTCAGGATATTGCATATTTACAGCAGACGGATGAAAATAAAGCATGGTATTATCGGGGGATATGAAAACGTTCTTCAAAACGCCGCAATGTGTCCTTAAGTCCGCTGTCAAGATAGGTTATTGCGCGGGAATAAATGGTATCGGGTATTTTTTTATAATAAGCATGCGCAATGCCGCCTGTAATGCAGGCAATAGTATCACTGTCGCCGCCAATGGAAATGGCTTTGCGGATAGCATCTTCGTAGGAACTGGATTCTAAGAAGGCTTGGATTGCAGGTGGTACAGAATAAGAAGTACGGCTGTTAAATACATAGGTATCGCGTAGCTGATCTAATGGCACACTGAGTTTATAGTGCAGTTTCTTGGAAAGATAATGCTGGATTTCGTCTTTGTCACAGTCTTTGCGTGCTAGAAAAATGGTGGTGGCAACTGCCAGCGCGCCGCGGATTGCTTCGGGATGGTGGTGCGTATAGTGGCAGCTTTGTTTGACTTCGTTTTGCACTTCGCTAAGTGAATCAAAAGCACAGCCGATTGCGCTTACACGCATAGCAGCACCGTTTCCGTAGCTCCTTTGAATGTTAAGATTTTCTGATAAAGCCCATTTTGCAAACATCTGCCCATAGCCAGCGTTGGGGTAACGGCGATAGTATTGTTTGAACCAGAGCGCGTAACTTTGGGCAGAAGTGATTGGTGGCGGTAGAAAGAGAAAATGTTTGCTTTGTGTTTGGGTTAATAATTTTTCTGTAATGGCTATGGTCATAACTGTGTCGTCTGTAAAGGCGCTTCCAGCAGGGAATAGCGGGAAGTCTTCTGTTTTTACATTGTGAAGTTCATAAGTGGAACCGATAATATCACCGAATACTGCACCATACATACTAAATTTCTCCTTTATGTTATCTGAACCTGTTGTATAAACAAGCCATCCTGAATTAAAGTTTCGTGATAAATATTGTTATAGCGGTTTAATAGTTCAGACACGTTGTAAAGCCCAATACCGTGTCCAGCCCCTTTTGTGGTTACGCCTTTCTTATACATCTGTGTAACAGAAAGTCCTTTGTCAATAAATGTATTTGATATAATAAATACAGTATCCTGATTCATCTTACCGAGATGAAAATGAATCATTGGATTAGCGGTTTCCAGACACGCTTCGATAGCATTATCCAGATAAATTCCAAGCATTCTGATTAGATCAATGGATTCCATATGAATGGAGTCAATTTCATCCGGAATATCAATCGTCACGTCAATATTTTGATTGACTGCCAAGAGCAGCTTTGTATATAAAATACTTTTCAATTCTAATATATGGATATGCAATAAGTTGTTTAATGACGCATTTTTTTGTGTGAGATTATTCTGCATTGGTAAAATATGATTATAGAAAAAGGTTTCCAGTTCATCATATTTTTTCTCATCAATATAGGCAGCAAGCGAAGCCATAATATTAATATAGTCATGCTTGAACGAGCGCAGATTATTATATACCATTTCTAAGTTTTTGGTGTATTCATTTAAGTTTTCCAGATACTCCACTTTTTTCTGGGCTTCATAATTTTTCCTAGCTGTATACAATACAATAAAAATCATACTGATTGTAAACAAAAAATAAAGGACAATTGAAGAAACCATTAAAATAAACTCTCTGTGTGTAATTTCCAAGGTGTCAAAAAAGGACGCCAGCGTAAGAATCATATAAGCACAAAGTAGAAGGGTTAAAACAATGAAAGTAAGCAGTTTTTTGCTCATATTATCAAAAATATGGATAAGATATCTCTGAAACAATTGTCTGATCAGATAAATAATAGGGCAGGAAACAACAATTGTACAAATGCTAAATATAACAATCAGAAATTTATCAGCATTAAATTCTTTAATGGAGAGATTCCATAGTATATTAGCAGCAAGCGTCAACAAATTGATTACAATGCAGTTTACAATATAACCAAGCGGAATATAAAAAACAGAATATAATTGCTTAGTAAATTTTACTAACAGGATCGAAGCTGCTGCCAGAATAAAAAACAACATCGGATAAAAGGTAAAATAATCCATTGTGAAAAAAAGCACCAAAAATAACAAATAGAAAAGGGGATATTTCTTTATGGGAAGATGTGGATAAGCCAATATAAAAATATCAATAATCATCATTAGCGCAGTAACGATGGAAGCAGTTATATATAGTGCAATCATAAAAAACTCCTAACCCGGATACTGGATATACCAGAACCAAAATTTTGCCATTTTGCGCAAGATTTTATTTTTAAGTGCCTGAAGGCAGTATGATTTTGGTGATTTGCTTTGATAAGGGGCACACAAAACTGCCAGAGCGTTTTCATTATACTTCATTGTGGTTCAATTGGCAAGAAAAAGAGCATTTATGATGCAAAAATAGACGTTTACGACAGAAAAGATAAAACAGGGATTTTTATTTTATAATTAAGTTTTAAGGAATGTTTAAGCAATCGGATTGCAAGGGAAATTATTTTTGACAAGTTTCAGGTATTTCGCATAATATCAAAATAGAAAAGTTTTTGGCAAATCCAAAGGGAATGGGTTGCCGCTTTATTGGAAAGGAGAAAAGGCAGTATGTTGAAAATATATATATGTGAAGATATGGAAGCAGAAAGAGATAAAATGCAGAAAGTGATTGAGAATATTGTTCTTATGGAAGATCTGGATATGGAACTTTGCTGTGTTTCAGCAGATCCGTTTAAAATTCTCGAAAAAGTCAAAGAAACACAAGATGTTGGAATTTATTTTCTGGATATTGCTCTGGGGGTAGATATGACAGGTTTGACGCTGGCACAAGAAATTAGGAAATATGATCCAAGAGGTTTTATTATTTTTGTAACCACACATTCGGAAATGAGCTATATGACATTTATTTACAAATTGGAAGCGTTGGACTTTATTTTGAAGGATGCACCGGAAGAATTGGGAAAAAGAGTATATGATTGCATTCTTAAAGCGAATCAAAGATTTGTGTCTGTTAATAATAAAGTACACGCAAATTTTTCGGTGAAAGTAAATGAAAAGGTATTTACCGTTGATTATGACGATATTTTGTTTTTTGAAACATCTCCGAATGTACATAAGATTATTTTACACTGTAAAAATCGTCAGATGGAATTTTTAGGGAAAATAAAGGAGATTGAAAAAGAGGTTGATGGGCGATTTTATCGCTGTCATCGCTCCTTTTTGGTGAACAAGGACAATATTAGGGAAATTGATTTTCAGCATCGCGTGATTTATATGGTCAATGGTGATGAGTGCCTGATCTCGTCCCGCATGATGAAAGGATTAAAGTAAAAAAAGTTAGGCAGTTGCTGAAAAGGAGGCTGTTACGGCGAAGTATTTCGTTATAATTAAAGGATTTAAAAAATTTAAACGGACAGTAGATATTGACGTTTGCGATGCATAAATGCGATCTAAGGGAATTTTAAAATCGAAAATGACGCAAAACAGAGATTTGAATATATAATCGTGAGAGCCAGAAAAAAGTAGATATAATTATATTTGTAAAGAACATAAAACAAATAGAACAAATAAAGATTATAAATAAGCAGATTTCAAACTTGGTTATTTATAAAGGAAAAAGAAAAAGGAGAATATAAAATTATGAAACATTTATTAAAAGGAACTGTGATAGTGGCAGCGTTAACGGCTGTTAATATGATAATTAATATTATCTGCAATATGAATGGTGTTGACTTAAATGCCCTACCGACGGGGGCAGGGATGGCAATGTGTGGTATGTTTCTTTATCAAGCATGGACAAAGAACGAAGCTGGTAAAGAAGTGTAGAAATATAATGATATTGTTATACTCATGAACGAAAACAATTGCCCATCTAAGTATATTATATAAGGAATAATAAAATCTAAAAAGCTGTCAGGGATAATCTTTGTACAAGAAGCCTTGGCAGCTATCTTTATTGGTATTATATCTTTCGGGTGCAAAATAATGGTAAAATCGGAGTGTGAATAAGAAAATGATGCAACTATGATACAATTATGATGCAAATTTGATGCATGAATATTCTATACTAAATGGGATAACAAAAGTTCCATTTAGAAAGGAATATCATCCGCATGAAAGACCAAAAGAAAAACATAACATTGAAACAAATAATATTATGGAAATTAAAGTCCTGTTTTATTGTGTTAAATTTAATTGCAGCACTGCTTATTACTCCAATTGCGCCGTTGCAGTTGAATTGTAGATATTATTTTGCAAGCAGCCATGGCGATAGTTATAGCCAAGGCAATAGTTTTAACCAAGGAAATGGTCATGACAATGGTTATGACAATAGCCGTGGTAGCCAAGGCAGGCGAAGTAATAAGGAGGCATCTGCGTATTCTGTTGATATTCATGCAAGCGGTGAGAAGGGAATATTATCAGCGTCTGCTTCGCAGCTAGAGGAAATTTCACAGAAAATGAAGGAGCCGTATTCCTCATTGGATAGAGAAATAGCATTAAGAAAATTAGTAGTATTGCCGCCACAGAAAAATATTTGTTTGAAATCGGCGGATTTTCTGGTTACAGATAACCGATACGACGCAAAATTGCTGGGATATCGGTGCGTTGAAGATTTTTTAGAGGACTTTGGTTTTGCCGATAAAGAACCATTTTTTCAATATTTTGATGAAGACAGCGGTGCGCTGCTGCTGGAACTTTATTATAATGAATGGTATGGAGAGGGTGGTGGTGTGCGTTATTATCCTGATAAAAAGCCATTTTTTCAATTAGAAAAGGCAGCAGAGGGATTTTTATTTAGTGCTGTTGATATACTCACGAGCGATAAATTTTATCCTATCACTCAAGAAAAAAACGCTCGTGAGTCGGTGTTATTGGCAAATTTAGGTACTCGCTGGTACAAATTGCGTATGAGTAAGGATTTTCTAGCATCATTTCCCCAAAGAGCAAATAGTGATCCATATGCGTTTTCTTCCCCAAACGGCGGGAATGGTGCAGCGGATATGGTGATAGAATATTTACAGGAGGATTTAAACGCTACATCAAGCGGCAGACCACAGCATTACTTGGCACATAGGCGGATAAGCCATACAGGTAAGTCGGGCAACAGTTCGGATATTGTGGAAATGGATTGGACATACCGTGAAAATGGTTCGCTGAAACAACGCAATTATCATTGTAGTTATAACATATATAATACTTGCAACATTTTCGTGCAAGGGCATTATGATGCACAAGAGCGCCTTGTTTTTGAAAATGAGTATAATGCGCAGGGGAGTTTTGAATATTTTTATATTTATAAAAAAGAGAAGCAGACACCAGATTATTATTTCTATATCGATCATAATGATAATAAGTTACGTGTTCAATTTTTTACCAGACATGATATTTTGGCAGATAAGGATGGAAAGCAGTATGGGATAGTCGGCCCGTCGTTCTCGGATAATCCGTTTGTGGAAGCGGTGCGGGCAGCAGGAGAGGATTTTACAAATTCAGATATTGTAACACATACTTATGCGGCGGATTATGACGGGGATGGTAAAGAGGAAGCGTTTGTGATTGTTGGAAAAAGGAAGGATAATTGGGGAGAGCCTACATTGCATATGATAACGGGGAATCTTTGGTTTGTTGACAGCAATTATTCTGCAGCATTCGTAGATTGGTCAAGAACATATTATGCAAGTCAACAGTATATTTGCCAAGATGGTAAAATATATCTGTTTATAAATCATGATATTGGAAATTCGTGGGTTACAGATGTGGTAACAGTAAGGGATAATCAAGTCTATTATATTTCTGATTCATGGATTCGTAAGCGCATTAATGACGAGGGACAGGTTATTTTTATACAGAGCGCGTATGATGGATTGCTTGATGTTGGTGCAGGATTGGTTGAGGGGGATTATTTTATGATATGGCATTCATGGAAACCTTATACGTTTGAATTTAACCATGAACAATGGAAGGAAATACCGGCAAGGGAAGTGACAAAGGAAGAAGTGGAAGCACTTGCAAAGATTCCGGAAGAACATAAGATAGAGGAATCAAAATATGAGAGTATACAATATATTCTGCGTGAAAATGGAGAGTTGAATATTAATACAGCCGAGTTCGATGCAGAGTATAATAACATTTATTTTATGTATCAAACATTTCGCTTAGGAGAAACGCAGGAATGGGAATACGTAGAGGGGGGAAAGGGACGTTATTTAATACAGTTTAGCGGGGAGAACCATTGGGAATATTTAGATAATGTAATAGCAGATATTATGCGGGAGGGGTAAGAAACTGTAGAAAAATAAGTGACACATCTTGCTTATCTATTTCTCCAATCTTGCAGGAGAAAAAGCCTTGCCGTAGCCTGTTGCGCCTACGTTTTTTCTCCTACAATCTTGAAGAAATATTCTGCATAATCTGAGCACTTATTTTCCTACAATTCCTAAGGACTGTTATGTTGAAACTGGGGCAACGCAGCGTGTTCAATTCGTTTTTTTTATACTCACGAACGATTAGATTTTCCTTTCTTTAATTCTGTCCCTTTTGGGGCAAAGTGAGCAAATGCGCACATCATTGGCACAAAACTAAACGCAATGAACATAGAAGAAAAATAACTGGCATAATTATACCCAAATAGCATAGACAGAGCAAAACAGAATACGGCAATGAAATTAACAACAGCACTAGATACGCCTATTTTTTTATTCATCAATCTGCACCATCCCTTTCAAAAGAATATCCACCAATTTACTGATATATGCGGCTCGGTCTTCGGCTTTCGTAAAATCATAACCAAGTAGTTGTTTGACAGTTTCACTTCCTAAAAATGCTGTCTGCATTGCGGCAGTAAGAATAAATACAAATATAGATTTATCCTCGTTTGACATTTTATCTTGCAAGGATAGTGCAAAGCCATGTTGCGTAAGTACAGAATTACAATTTTTCGTATAATATTGCAAATCACCCAAGATAGATACACGTGAAATTGCAGAATGTTCAAATAAAAAATGAAATACGTAAGTGGCGCAAGCTGTTAAGCGTTCTTTATCTGATTTATATTGTCTTGTCATCTGAAATTCTGTAACTATTTTTCCGATAATACGCTGCACACATTCCGTTATTAATTTATCTTTACTTCCAAAGTGATAGTTGATTAAACCTAATCCAACATCTGCTTTCTTCGCAATCATACGGGCGGTAATGTCTTTAATATTACCATTGTACTGTTCAATCAATTCCGTTGTAATTTCAATAATATGGTTTTTAACATTGGTGTTCTTGTCCATATCAAACCCTCCTTGAACGGTGTTCAAATGTATTATACTGAACATTGTTCAAGAAGTCAATAGATATTATAAATATTTACTATTTGTAATGCTTGATTTTCTATGCGAAGACATGATTTAAGGGCAGAAACATTAAAAATGATTTCAAAAGAGGTAGCAGCAGAAAAAAATATGAAATTTGAGGGATTTATAAAATCGCTTGCACTACAGACAATGGAACAAAAGTTGAAAAATACAAAAGAGGAGGCGAGGGAATACTACCCAAAATAATATAGCAGAAAGAACAGGCAAAAGTAATAGAAAATATAGATTTTTAAAATGAGAAAAATTACGTATGAGTATGATATATAATGTTTTGGGTAAAATAGAGAGAACTTAACACCACAAAAGTTTATTCTAGTGTTTTTAAAGATATTTCCTTGAGTGAGAACTAAGAACATGGTATAATTCTTTTTAATGATAAATCTATTGATTTATACAAGAAATGAGGAGATAAAGGATGATTGTTAGTTATAAAAATTGTGGAAGTTACGTTAACAATGCCACTGTATTGCCTCTTTCCTCCACCTTGTTATGTAAGGCGCTTCAATGCAATGTTGGAGATATTGTAGATTTTGCTGAAACATCAAAGGAAATGGAAGTAAAATAATCGGGATTTGTGATAAAAAAGATAGAACATGGAGGGATTGCATATTGGCAGCACAAAATACAAGTCCATACAAAGGTTCTGGGCAAATAACTAAAGAACAATATTTGTTTTATGAGATGCGAACTACTGCAAGACTGATGTCAGAGGGATTAGAGGACTGTGAAGTGATAAAGCGTATTGCGGAAGAAAATTTATTTCAATATCCAACAGAAAAATCAATTGTTTCCATGTCAAAAGCCTGTATTGTAAGATTACATTCCTTAAACGATAACAGTTTAATTGAGGCTGTAGCGACACAGCCAATGGGCGTAGCAAAACAGATTTGTCTATATGCGATGATGAAACGATATCGTCTGATACGGGATTTTATGGTGACGGTGATCGGGGAAAAGTATCGTATACAAGAGTTATCTTTTGGGAAAAAAGATGTCAATGTTTTTTTTATGCAGATACAGGAACAGGATGACTTTGTAGCTTCATGGAGCGAGAGCACGATTAAGAAAATCCGACAGGTGATGATTAAAGTGTTAGCTGAAAATGAATATTTAGATACGATAAAATCAGAAAGACTGAATCCGGTCTGGCTTAGTCCAATACTTGAAAATGCAATACGAAAGAACAATGACGAGTGGGCACTTCCTGCTTTTTGTCGTTTTGATGTATAGATTTACGTAGAGGAAATATACCGTTAAGCGGTGAGTGGGTCGTGTGAAGAGTAAGGGAAGTAACTTTATCTACTCGATAAGGAGGAACGATAAATGAGCGAATTAAAGGAAAGACTGGACCATTTAAAACAGGATATGCAGACAGAAGAATTTCTGGAAGGAAGGGGATTAAGCAATGAAGTCAATATTCGTATTTTTTGCTATGCTCCTGAAGAAGAAATGATAGTTCGGCATTTCGTTGAACAGTTGGCGGTTGACCAATCGCTGGAATGTCGGCTGATACAACGCAATCTGTATCGAATCTTTCTTGAAATATGTGATGAAAAACGCATCACAAAAAGCGTACCATCTATGGAAGAAAAAAAAGGAAAAGAATATCTGATACAGCAGATAGAACGCTTTGCAAACAATAAGACTTTTGTAAATAAAATGCAGTATGAACCGCATCTGGCAGGCGATATTTTAATGATTACAGGAGTGGGAGAAGTCTTTCCGTTTATGAGAATCCATTCCTTGTTAGAAGCAATGCAGCCGGAGTTTTCAGATATTCCAATCGTAGTTTTTTATCCGGGAAAATATGACGGAAGATTTGTGCGGCTGTTTGACCGGATGGAACCCAATCCATATTACAGGGCATTTAATATCATATAATCAAAAGGAGTACAGCGAATGATAATTCAAAATATGTTTTATGACAATATTGACCGCAAAATTAATGGTGTTGTCAAAGTAGACCAGAGCACAGATGATGTGTTAAAACAGGAAGTAAAAGAGTATGTCATCACGAAAGATATCCGCAGGCATATGGTTACTTTTTTCAACAATTATGGAAGTTCATTCGAGGAGCCAACGGCTGATATTGGTGTGTGGATTTCGGGTTTTTTTGGAAGTGGTAAATCCCATTTTCTAAAAATGCTTTCGTATTTATTGGAGAACAAAGAAATTGATGGCAGGAGAGTAGAGGATTATTTTCGGGAAAAATTTGACGACGAAGCAACGTTTATGACAATTGCAAGGGCCGTTGGCGGCAATACAAAAACGATATTGTTCAATATTGATATTGAAGGTTCTATTAATAAAGATAACACGGCAGTTCTGCGCGTGTTTGCCAAGATGTTTTATAACTATCTTGGATTTTATGGTGAGAATCTAAAAGTGGCAAAGTTAGAGCAGTTTATCGACAAGAAGGGAAAAACAGAGGAGTTTCGCAGGACTTTTGAGGAGAAAAATGGTGCATCATGGCTAGAATCGCGTGATGCGTTTGCCTTTTTTGAGGATGATGTTGTTGATACTTTAGTAGAAGTATTGGGTATGAGCGAAACAGCGGCACATAATTGGTTTGACGGGACAGAAACTGTAGAAACCAGCATTGCGCAGCTTGTCTTGGAAATGAAAGAATATATGGATACACAGCCAAAGGATTTCCGTCTGTTATTTATGGTGGATGAGGTAGGGCAGTATGTTGGAGATAGTGTTGATTTGTTGGTAAATTTGCAGTCATTGGTAGAAAAAATAGGCAGTGAGTGTGGCGGAAAGATATGGGTAGTATGTACAGGTCAGGAGGCGATTGACGAAATTATCAAGACAAGGCAGGATCAGTTTTCGCGTATTCAGGCAAGGTTTAAAACCAGACTTTCCTTGACGTCATCTTCCGCGGATGAGGTAATTCAAAAACGTATTCTTCGCAAGAAAGAAGATGCATCTGATTTGCTGGAAAAGGTATATCAGGAGAATGATTCTGTGCTGCGGAATCTTTTTACGTTTACAGATGCCATACTGGATATCAAGGGTTACAGCAGTTCTTCGGAATTTGTAAAAAACTTCCCATTTGTACCATACCAGTTTATTATTATGCAAAAGGTATTTTCAGAAATCCGTAAGCATGGAAATTCAGGAAAGCATCTTTCTGGTGGAGAACGCTCGATGCTGTCTGGTTTTCAGGAGGCAGCACAGAAAATCGAAAATAGGAACGAATATACGTTAGCGCCGTTTTATCTGTTTTATGATACTGTACATACGTTCCTTGACAGTTCAATCCGGCGGGTGATAGAGCGTTGTCAAAGAGCCGCCGACAATAAAGATGGAATCGAGCAGCAGGATGTGTCTGTGCTGAAACTGTTATATCTTGTCCGTTATATTGATGATATCAAGGCAACGTTGGATAATATTGTGATACTGATGGCAGATAATATCCAGATAGATAAAATCATTATGGGTGCACAGGTGGGAGAAGCGCTCAATCGTCTGCTGAGCCAGAATTATATTGGGCGAAGTGGTGATATGTACCATTTCCTCACGGATGAAGAACAGGATATCCAAAAGGAGATAAAGAATACTGTAGTAGATACCTCACATATTGTTGGAAAAATTGCACATATGATATTTGGTTCAATTTATGAAACGAAGAAGTTTCGTTATGGCAAGTATGATTTTGCTTTTGACCAGATGGTAGATTCGATTGCGGTAGGTGCTATGACAGGTGGTATGCGGTTAAGAATTATGACCATGGCAGTAGATAGTACAGATAAGTCAGAACTTCGTATGATGGCGGAATCGTCGGGTCAGGCAATTGTCGTTCTTTCGGAAACACCTTATTTTGACTCACTGGAGAGTGCTGAGAAAATACGAAAGTATATCAAACAAAAAAATGTAACGCAGCTTCCATTGTCTGTACAAAAGATTATAGAAAATCAGCAGAATGAAGCGGATAAATATGAAGCCAATACGAAAGAGCAGTTAGAGCAGGCAATTGAAAATGCAGCTTTTTATGTGGATGGGGAACATATTGAAATCAACAATGGCAATGCCAAAAGCAAGCTGGATCAGGCACTGGAATATTTAGTTATGCATGTGTATAGTGAACTGGGATTAATTGAGAAAAATACAGAATCAGATGCAGAGATTGCGGCGATTTTAACAGGCGCTGTGACGCTGCTCCCCGGTGCAGAGCCGAACAAAGATGCGGCGGTTAAAGTGGAGGAATATCTGGAAATGCAGGAGCGCAAGCATCTGCCAACTTCTATGGCGGATGTGCAGAGCCGCTATCAATCCATGCCTTATGGCTGGAAAGAGATTGATATTGCCGCAGTATGTGCGATGTTGATTGTCAATCAGAAGGTGACAATCAAATATGCTGGTTCCACGGTGCAGCCAAACAATCCAAAACTTTTGGATATGCTTCGCAAGAAAAGTGAAACAGGAAGGACACAGATTTCTAAGAGGCAGATAGTGTCAGCAGTCAAAATGAGAGCGATAAAAGAGTTCTTGCGGGATTACTTTAATAAAATGGATATTCCAGAGGATGAGGATGGGCTGATTGCTTTTGTCATCGAAAAATTTGGGGCACTCCGTATGCACTATGAAGAACTTTTAAAACAATATGAGCATCATCGTTATCCAGACAAATCTGTGGTAAATCATGCGCTGTCTGTAGTGAATGATGTGCTTTCTCAGCAAAAGGATAACATCGCGCTCATTGAGCGTGTACTCCAAAAAGAAGATGATTTCTATGATGCGCAGGAGGCAATGCAAAGTGTTGAGGCATTTTTTAATACACAGGTAATTATTTTTGATGCAGCAGTAAAGTTTGAGTCTGATTTGCGAAATGATTTGGATTATATCCGCAAGGACGAAGAAGCAAATACTGCATTAAATACAATACGCCTAATCACAATGCTGCCAACAGGCGGAAGATTTCAGTATAACAGGATTCCTCAGCTTAATGAACTGATTGCAAAAGTAAAGGTGTCCCATGACACGATGCTGGAAGAAAAACGGAAGGAATTATTAAATATTGTGCAGCAGTGTATGGGAGAAATTCATCAGGCAGGCAACGGCGATTCAAGAGTTAAGACAAACATTGAACGGGCAGATATTTATTATTCTCAACAGAAAGAAAAAATAGCAGAAACAAGAAGTCTGGCATTGATGGAAGGCTATCCGATACCAATGTGGAATTATCGAGATGAAACCTTAGCGAAAATAGAGGGGGCATTGGAACCGCCAAAGCCAGCAGATGCTGTAAAGCCTGTAAGCGCATCAAATACAAAAGCAAAGAAAACCTACAAACCAATTTTCCGTCAGTCGCTGCTCAAAGCAGCAAAGCTTGAGAGCGAGGAGGAGATTGATTTGTATGTGGATAAGCTCAGGGAGCAGTTAAAAACGCTGTTAAAGGGGTCAGATGGAATCGAACTGAAATAGAGTATGGTATTATACTATATCATAGGATAATTGGAGATTTATATATGGATAAAAATGCTTTAAAAAAATATGCAGTGTGGGCAAGAAGGGAACTGATGCTGCGCGTCAGCCAGCGGGCAGTATTTTATGGAGTGACAGAAGCAGACTATGGAGATGCAGCGGCGGACAGTGTGAACGGACGTGTACTCTCTCCACTAGAAAAGAACCAGCGACAGGCGTTGATTGAACAAATTCAGAAAAAAGGGTATCAGGAAGTGATAGAGGAGGTTGCCTATACATGGTTTAATCGCTTTCTGGCATTGCGCTTTATGGAAGTGAATGGATATTTACCCACGCATGTAAGGATATTTACGGATGAAAATAACCAGTTTAAGCCACAGATACTGGCAGAGGCGATTCATCTTGATTTGGACGGACTGGATATTGAGCAGGTTTATGCCTATAAGGAATCAAATCAGACAGAGGAATTGTTTAAATATCTGTTAATTATACAATGCAATGCGTTGAATACATTACTGCCAAAAATGTTTCAGAAAATAGAGGATTACACGGAACTGTTGCTGCCGGATAAGCTGCTGCGGGAGGGAAGCGTGATTGAGCAGATGATAGCGTTGATTCCAGAGGAGGACTGGAAAGACGCAGTACAGATTATCGGGTGGCTGTATCAATATTATAACAGCGAGAAAAAGGATGAAGTCTTTGCGGCGCTGAAAAAGAATGTAAAAATCACAAAGGAAAATATTCCTGCTGCAACGCAGCTTTTTACGCCAGACTGGATTGTGCGCTATATGGTGGAAAACTCCCTTGGGCGCCTATGGCTGGAAGGACACCCTAATGAGGAGCTAAAAGTAAATTGGAGATACTATTTGGAGGAGGCGAAGCAGAAACCAGAAGTAGAAGCAGAGCATAAAAAGATTCGAGAGGAATATGCAACGCTTACACCAAAGGATATACGATGTATTGACCCCTGTCAGGGAAGCGGGCATATTCTTGTCTATCTGTTTGACGTGCTGATGCAGATTTATGAAGCATATGGATATACGACACAGGAAGCAGTTGCCAGTATCATAAACAAGAATCTTTATGGTCTGGATATTGACGAGCGGGCAGCGCAGCTATCTTATTTTGCTGTCATGATGAAGGCGTGTCAGTATGATAAGCGGTTTCTCAGAAGAAAAGACGAGAATGGACAACCCAAAGTGCCGCAGCCGAGTGTCTATGCGGTTCAGGAAAGTAATGATGTGGACAGGTATGTGCTGGCGTATTTCTGCAACGGGAATGAGGAGTTAAAAGAGGCGATGGATACCATTGTGGAAGAACTGCATGATGCCAAAGAGTATGGTTCGATTATCACGGTCACGCAGCAGGATTGGGATGCGCTATATGCAAGGTTTGAGGAGATAAAAGAGGATATTTCTTTTCATAAAGAGGATGCGTTGCAATTGCTGCCATTGGTGCAGGTGGCGCAGACATTGGCACAGAAGTATGATGTGGTGGTGACGAATCCGCCGTATATGGGCGCATCGAACATGAACGAAAAATTAAGTGATTATATTAAACGAATTTATCCTGATTATAAAAGTGATTGTTTTTCTGTATTTATAAATAGATGTGCATTACTAGCAAATAGAAATGGATATTTAGGATTTTTTACGCCGTATGTTTGGATGTTTATTCAATCTTATGAAAAATTGAGAACTTATATTTGTAATGAAAAAACGATTGAAACTCTTATACAATTTGAATATTCTGCATTTGAGGAAGCGACAGTTCCGGTATGTACTTTTGTATTTAGTAATAATCATGTTAATAAAAAAGGTTGTTATTTAAGATTGACTGATTTTCGTGGAGGGATGGAACTTCAAAGGCAAAAGGCTTTACAGGCGATTGAAAATCACGAATGTGGTTATTATTTTGAACAAAGTAATAATAACTTTTCTAAAATTTCCAGTGCACCTATAGCATATTGGGTAAGTAATAAAGTATTTAATTTGTTTGAGAGTGAGAAATGGGATATACATGGTAAAGCATGTATTGGTATGCGCACTGGCGATAATGATAAATTTATGCGTATGTGGTATGAGATTGAGAGCAGTAAATTTATATTAAAGTCTCAAAATGCTTCTGAAGCGATAGCCATGAAAGCAAAGTGGATTCCATACAATAAAGGAGGAGATTATCGAAAATGGTATGGTAATCAAACTTATGTTGTTAATTGGGAAAATGATGGTTATGAAATCAAAGAAAATACAAAAAAAGTATATCCAAATTTGGGGGATAATTTAGGATGGAAAATCAGCAATGAACCATATTATTTTTTGCCGCATATATGTTGGACTGATTTGACAACAAAAGGATTAGCATTTAGATATTTTCCAAAGGGATTTATTTTTGATTGTTCTGCAAATGTTTTTTTTGCAGATAATATTATACAAGCATTAGGATGTTTAAATAGTAAGGTAATAGAGTATTTTGGAAATATTTTAAATCCAACAATGCATTTTAAACTAAATAATTTTAATAGTTTACCATATATAGAATGTAAATCGGATATTGACAAAATAAACAATTTCGTCAAAGAGTGCATTGAAATATCCAAAACTGATTGGGACTCCTTTGAAACTTCATGGGACTTCCAGCAACACCCGCTTATCCGTTGTGCGTCAATTTCAAGGCAAGAAACAGAAGCCGATGCCCGAAAACATATAAAAGACATGCACTACATAGAGGACGCCTTTATAAATTGGAACAACGAATGCAATACACGTTTCAATCAATTAAAATCCAACGAAGAAGAACTCAACCGCATTTTCATCGACATATACGGTTTACAGGACGAATTAACTCCAGAAGTAGCAGACAAGGATGTAACTGTCCGAAAAGCCGACTTGCAGCGTGACATCAAAAGCCTGATTTCCTATGCGGTAGGCTGTATGTTTGGGCGTTATTCACTGGATCAGGAAGGTTTGATTTTTGCAGGTGGCCGCATGGAGGACAAGTTTGCCTATTATGGCGGGACGTTTGCAGATACACAAAATTATCAGCTTGATGGAACATATACATTCGGAGAGTTGGGAAGCAAGTTCTACTATCTGCCAGTAGAGGGCAAAAAGTCTCTGGAATGTTGGAAGGTAGATGCTGACAACATTATCCCAGTTATGGACGACGAATATTTTGAGGATGATATTGTAGAGAAGTTTGTCGCATTTATCCGCACTGTCTATGGGGAACAAACTTTGGATGCCAATTTGCACTTTATTGCAGATGCACTGGGAGGAAAAGGACAGCCCAGAGAGGTAATCCGCAATTATTTTATCAATGATTTTTACAAAGACCACTGCAAGATTTATCAGAAGCGTCCGATTTACTGGCTTTTTGATTCTGGTAAGAAAAACGGTTTTAAGTGTCTGATTTATATGCACCGCTACCAGCCGGACACGATTGCGCGAATCCGCACCGATTATGTGCATGAGCAGCAGAGCAGATATCGAACTGCCATTGCAGACTTAGAACACCGTGCAGCCAATGCGGGGACAAGCGAGCGCATAAAGCTGAATAAATCCTTGAAAAAAATACAGGAGCAGGCGGACGAACTGCACGCATACGAGGAGAAAATACATCATATGGCAGACCAGATGATCGCAATTGATTTGGATGACGGCGTAAAACACAATTATGAGATTTTTCAGGATGTGTTGGCAAAGATAAAATGAAAATGTATGAATAAAATATTCATAGAAAGTCTTATGGCACTTTGCGGAAAGGCAATAGATTTGGAGTAACTGTCCAATGCAATTAACTGGAATGTATGATATAATTCTTGCAAGATTGATATTATAATGTGCATTATATGAAAGTAGAGATACTGGTATCGTAGTTTTGATGAAAACGGTTATTATACATGGGAGAATAACATGGAAAGAGTAATAATTTTGGACAGTAATGTAAAAAATATAGGATTATATACAAGAACAGTGACAGAAGGTATGGAACTGGAACTGGTAAAAGCATTTATAGAGTTTTATATCCATGATTTTTTAAAAAAAAATAAAGTAAACAATTTGGCTGTGTTTGTAGAACCTCAAATTGCGTCTGGATTTCCTGATATTGTATTTGCATCATATTCCGCTAAAATATTGGATGATTGGTCGGATGCGAGAGAACGATTGGATATCAATGATTTTAAGGTTTTGTCATATTTAATTATGGTTGCTGGATGCAGCGGAGAACATTTAGCAGAGCAGCTTGGATTGAGTGAAAAAATTGTTTTAAGGGCATTAGAGAATTTGATGGATGCGAAGATGATACGACGTTCGAGGGGCGTATGGAAACCAGTCGATTTAAAGAAAATATATCACATAAAGAAATTGGTATCAGTAGAAGCTAAAATGTCAGATATTAAAAAGGTAGCAGAGCAGTCCTTGATCAACACATGGTTTGCGTCTCAATCATATGCGTTAGTCAATACTGCAAGTCCACAAAATAGTACAATAACAAGTTTTGAAAAGCAGGGAACAGGATTATATTGCAAACGAAGGGGATTCAAAAAGGTCGTTGAAGCACAAAGACTAAAGCTCCCTTCTAGCTATCTATCATTACAATTTAATGAATGGATAGGTAAAGTGGCAGCGCACCAACATTAGAAGGAAAGGTGAATTGCATATGAAAAGTTTTCAGAATATGTGCTCAGAGGAGTTTGAAAAGATAGCAATATTAAAACGAGGCGGACAAAAGGTTGTTTTTGTAGGGATTCATAATACTTATGGAGAAAGTGTTATAAAAAGCAGAAGACGGCATACGAGTTAAAGACAAGGCGCGCCTCAAAAATCGGCGCGCCTCGTCATTTA